>JAAOBB010000008.1_pt1 | contig 11260 bp, 17 predicted proteins | sample 7267541 | NCBI WGS metagenome assembly JAAOBB01 (sample SAMN14345205, study PRJNA599270) | viral metagenome | isolation source: viral-like particles (VLPs) isolated from bee gut | host: Apis mellifera | place: Switzerland:Lausanne | collected 2017-01/2018-02 | reverse complement strand
TTTTAGCTGTGTACGCAGCTGAATAGCTTCCTTACGTGTTTCAATTTTACTACGTGATACTTTTACCGCTTCACCAGTTTCAGGGTCAATACCAAGATAGGTTTTTAAGCGATAATAAGATTTGCCGTTTTTTAGCGTATATTGAGTTATTTCTGGATCTTTTTTAGCCATGTAAACCACACCTCCAATGTGATAAAATAAAAATTGAGCGCACTAATAGCGCAGATTATGAGAATCGATTAAGAACAATGTTTGGTAGCGGAGTTCTTAATCGATTTTTTTTGTTACTTTGAAATTGATTTTTGTTTTGCTAAACACTTTTTACAAAGACTGTATTTTTTTTGAGTTGCTTCTAAAAAACTTAGTTCTTTTATCTCTTTTATCTCTTTTTCTTTAATATATTGACAATTTTTGAATAAGTGAAATGTATTAGTGGTGTAAACAAATACTGTTTTAAATACGCTAAAATCATTTGTCGGGTGTTGAGCTGCCATTTCATTTTTTTCTAGTTGCTTTTGTGCACTTTCCAAACGATCAACATAATTGTCCGGCAATCCAGCCTTTTCTTTGTACGCCTTATAATCCTCTAAAAAAGGTTCCTCTTTCCAAATTTGTTCAAGCGATTGTAATTTTGTAATTAAAAGTCTGCGCTGGAAACTATCTCTATTCAATAGCAAAAGAGATAACAGAGCAACATATAAGCTACCTGTTTTTAAAGAATCATTACTAATTGATTCAAAAATATCTTTTCCTAAATAACGCTCTAAAGTTTCTTTGCTAGGAGTTAAATAGTGTTTTATATGCTCTTTTACTCTGAATAGAAACAGGGGAGAAGTATGGGCAGCTGCATTCCTAAAACAAGATAATATAAGTGAGGTTGTATTAAAAAGCACCTTTTTCTGATCGATATCTTCCTTTTCCATCGAAGAAGATATCATTTCATTTGCAATTTTTGTTTTGAGATTAGGTTGTTGAATTTCATAGTACCTGACAATTTGACCAAAAGTTAAATTTTGGACCAAAATCCACGGTGGAATATGGTTGTGTTTTTCACGGTAATAATAAGTTGGATTGTCAAAAGTGTGGTTAGCACTTCTAATTATGTTAGATATTACGTCTTTAGGCTCCGCAGCATTTTTACGCGTTTTGCTGTAATTCTTATGATATAAGTAAGAATCTTTTTTTAGAAATTTTTCAGGTAATTTTTTGGGTGATTTTTCAGGTAATTCTTTGTTAGTTTTTTTCTTTTTCTTTTTCTTTTCCTTTTCCTTCTTCTCCTCCTTCTCTTTCTCAATCAGATAATCAAAAAATTCTTTATCATTGTCAACGCCGAAATGCTCTGCAACTACATTCCCAATTGTATTTGCTATGTTTTTTTCAATTTTCAATACATTAGTCAAAAACAATTCTTGTATTTCAGAGTCAATTAAGTATAAAGAATAGATATCATCTAAAGTAGTACCTGACTGAAATTTGTCACTTTTTCCTTTAATAAAAGATTTGCCGTACCCATTAATAAAATGATGGAAGCCGTGCAATTGAAGTAAATTTTTTGCTTTTGATTCATCTTCTATAACAAGGTTTTTATTTTTTAAAATTTCTACTAGTTCATCGTAATTTTTATATGGTTTATCAAAATTATTCATACGAAAAAAACTCCTAATTGTATTAACAATCAGAAGTTCACATTCGTCCTTGTCCCACAAGTGAAAACACATTGTGCATTGACGCGGTCTCAAAATTTATATAATTAATTTAGCATTGCGAACTCAGATTGTCAAATAATAATTATTGTTTGTTAGATAATTATATATCATTCAATATAGCAACGACGCGACTTATTCATAATTTTTCTCCTATAAAATATTTAATGTAAAGTATCTTCAGTAAATGGTTTTCCAGTAACGGCTGCCATAGGTTTAATGTCGCAGGCGTGGTGGACAAGCTGTCTAAAAGTAGATCTTACTTTTTGTATTTAAATTGCTTTCCGCAATTCATGCATATCATATCTACTTTTTTTGTTTTCTTACCAGCAAAACCAGCAAGACTTCCAATTCCGCCAGTCAATACGACTCCAGTAGCAGCTTTGCCAACCGAAAACCCTTTTTTATGTTGGCCAACTACTTGAACGTTAGTTGATCTACATCTTGGGCAGCGTACTTGTCGTTGAAATATACCACCGTTGGATTCAATTTTTGCGAGATTTTCGTATGCTTCCTTTCTCTTTTCTTTTCTAGCTTGAGCTTTTTCAGCCTTTTGGGTTCTGTATTGGTTAAGAACATCTTCAGAATTTTCAGTTAGAACCCATCCCTTAGCTGTAAGTTCTTTAAGTTTTATTTTGTTATAAAAAAAGCAAATAATTAAACCGACTGAAAAAATAGCGAGGTTAATATAATCTTCAGGTAGCCAAGCTGCGAGAAGATCGAGAACAAAAAAGATTCCAGCCCATTTCCAATCCTTTTTAAAAAGAAGATAGAAAACGTTGAAGATAATTGCTGGCCAAGCATAGCCGAGATATATCTGTTTAATTTCATTTGTATCTGGTTTTCTCAAGAAAAACACTTTATTTATGTTCATTGCTTACTCCTAGACTCTTTTATTAAAAATCTTCCTTCAAAATTAACCATAGGTTTAATGTCGCTGGCGTGGTGGACAATAATTACATTTTACGTCGTACTTCAAATACTTTTCCCAGAATTCTTCCAGGGTTTTCTTTACTCAAAATAATTGGAGAAAATCCATTTGTATTATCAGGCATAAGTAAAATTTGATCTCCTACATGCTTCACTCGCTTGAGAGTAGCTTCTTCATCATCATCTACTAAAACAGCTGCTATCTCACCATCTTCTACAACTGATTGCTGTTTAATTAAGACAATATCTCCATTTTTTAAAGTTGGTTCCATGGATTTCCCTTTACAAGTTAACGCGAAGACAATGTCATTTTTATTACCTGAATCAAAGTACATCGGTATGTAATTTTCAATATTTTGTTCAGCAAGAGTAGGGGTACCACAGGCTATGGTTCCAACCAAAGGCACCTGACGCAAATGATTTTCATCTATGATAGTTGTGTTTTTAGGAAGTGGGAAAAAATAATTAATACTAACATTAAATAATTTAGCAATTTCAAAAAGAACATCTTGATTAGCTTTTCGAGCACCGGTTTCATATCTTGTGATACTAACACGTGAAGTGCCAATTTTATCAGCTAATTGTTGTTGATCTAATCCATGAGATTCACGAATTTTTTTAATTTGTGAACCTATATACTTTGATAAATCCATTTTATTTTCCTTCCAAGTTTATGCAATGTTTAAACGTATTATAGAATAAAAAATACCGAAATGGAACATATTTTGGTCAAATCAAAAAAAAACGTTGCTTTTGTTCCGAAATGGTCATATAATTTATTTGTACCAAAAAGGTACATGAAAGGAGGTGGGTGAATGCAACTACTTTTATACAATTTAAGAAAAGAGCAAAAAAAAGCAACTCAAAAAGATGTAGCAAAATACTTAGGAATCAGCGTTAATTCCTATCGTGATAAAGAAAAGGGGAAAAGAGAGTTTACCCAGGATGAAATGTTTAAGCTATCAAAGTACTTTGAGTTGCCGATTGATGATATTTTTTTGCCCAGAGAGTACCAATTTGGAACAAAGAGACTATACATAGAAAGAAGATGATTGATTGACTTAATTACCTGTTGTGACGGTATTTACGAAATAGAAAGGAGCAATAAAATGCTAACCGTAGAAGAGCGGATTGACTTACTAGAAAGAAAAGTAATGCTTTCTAACCAATTACTATTTAATCGAAATCAATCTGCAAAAGTTTTAGGTGTTAGTCCAACACAATTTGATCGCTGGCGCAAACAAGGAAAAGTTGTTTCAACCTGTATTGGTAAGGGATTGCATTGGACACAAGATGATTTGAAAAAGTTCATTAAAGATAACGGTGTTAAGGGCTTTTTATAGGTGAAATAAATGGAAAGGATATTACAAAAATGGCAGCATCTGTTAGATACCTACACAGACATAAATCTGAAAAGCAAAAGCTCACTGCTAATCTCATTGATAGCAGTAATTGCTGGACTGGTGTTAACGATTGTCGTTTTAGGTATGCCAGAGCGTTTACCAGGAACATAAAAAAAAGCCCGACGGCAATCGGACTAAATTATAAATGAAATCTAAGGAGATTATATCACAAATGAAGTTATTTGAAATAAATGAAGCGATTAAAAAGATAGCTGATCGAGATGATATCGACCAACAAACTTTAAAAGATACTTTGGATTCTTTGAAACTTACTAGGGATGCAAAGTTGGATGGACTGGCAGGGCTAATTGAACGCGACACTGCTGACATTGACTTTTTAGCCAATAAGATTAAGCAGTTAACCGAGCAGAAAAAACAACGCCAAAACCAGAAGGAAAACTTACTAAGATACATGACTGAAGTTATAGATAATGCAGGTATTAAAGAGCTGCATACTGAACACTACATTCTAAAGCCACGTAGTTTTCGACAAAAAACGGTTATTTCAGATGAAAGTAAGCTTCCTGAAGTTTATAGAGTTAAAAAAGAAGTTGTTTCAATTGATAAACAAAAGCTATACAACGATATGAAAGATGGTAATGAAGTACCAGGTGCTCATCTAGAGCCTAACAGAAAAACGACAATCAGTTAGGAGGAACCTATGGTAATTGAAGAATTTTCAGAATGGCAAAATGAAACAAAAACAGCCATTGAATTATGGACTATCAGATTAAAAAACGAAGCTCTAAGACAAGGTTCCAATAATGAAGCAATCGACTACTTAAATAAAAATTGTCCTGATTTACCACGGGATTATCAAGGCACAGCTTCTGAACAATTTCAATCAGTTATTAGATCAATGTTTGATGAAGCTAAAAAGATGGTTTATGACGAAGCACAAAGTCAGGAGATTAATCATGAATAGAGTTAAAGAGTTACGTGAAGAGCAGGGCTTAAGCATTGAAGAATTAGCTAAAATGCTTGGCATGAATATTAAGGAATATTCCGAAAAGGAGAAAACTGGTTTTTATCCAGATGAATTAGAAAGAATAGCAATTCGTCTTGGTGTACCTAAAAGCTACTTAGGCGGAAGAACGAATTACTTAAGCAAAGGCGAGCGTGAATATCGCAATAAACTAAAACAGGTTGCGAAATCTGAACTCGACTACATTGAACGAGATTTTGTGCCAGGTGATCAGTTTGCAGATTGGTATGCACCATCATTATCTGCAGCGGCACAGCTTTGTATTGCTGCCAATTTAATCAGACTCACTGAAGATATCGAAGAGCTTAGCGATAAAGTTGGCGAGTTAAATGACACGATTTATAGCTACGGAATGTTTGTGTCCAGTCAGCCTTAATATGTACGAATTACGATCTTATCAAAGCGATTTAATTCAGCGCATAACTAAATCAATGCAGAATGGACATCATCATATTATTGTTCAATCACCGCCTAGAACTGGTAAGACAGTGGTAATGGCAGAAATAGCCAGGAGAACAACTGATAAAAATAATCGAGTGATGTTTGTTATTCACAGAAAAGAAGTACTTGACCAAGCTAAAGCTACTTTTAAAGCTCAAGGTGTCAATCCTAACTTAGCAACAATGGGTTTGGTACAGACACTTTGCAGACGAGTTGATAAATTACCTGAACCACAATTAATTCTGATTGATGAAGGTCACCACGCGCTTGCAAAAAGTTATCAAAAAATACTGGAAAAGTTTAAAAAAGCCTATGTGCTGTTTTTTACAGCTACGCCAAGGCGAACTGGCCAGAAACAACTTGACCAAATAGCAGACGATATTATCGTCGGAAAATCAATTAAAGAGTTAACCAATGAAGGCTTTCTAGCACCATTCAGATATTTTCAACCGCCGAACGATTTTAATGCTAAGTTGCTGAAACGTAGTTCGACTGGTGATTATACCAACAAATCAATGGCTGAAGCTATGAGCAATAAGATCTTTGGACATGTCGTTAAGCAATATCAACGCATTGCTGATGGGATGCAAGCAGTTGTTTACACGTATTCTATTGAATCAGCTAAAAGAGTAGCCCAGGAATTTAATGAGGCAGGAATTTCAGCAAAAGAAGTTGACGGTAAAACACTAGCAGTCGAAAGGGACGAAATTGTTAGTGATTTTAAAAATCGAAAGCTAAAAATACTGGTTAACGTCAATTTATTTACTGAAGGGGTCGATTTACCCAATGTTGACTGTGTAATCATGGCTAGACCTACTATGTCACTAGCATTGTATTTACAGTTTTCAATGAGATGTCTTAATCCAAGACCAGGTAAGACGGCAATAATTATTGATCACGCTAATAACGTGCAAAAATTTGGCTATCCCGATGATGATCGTGATTGGAAAAAAGCTGTAGTCAGTGGTACGAAGTCAGTTGCAAAAATAAATACTGAACCAGGCATGGCAATTATTACCTGCGATTACTGTTTTGCAGTTGTCAAAGCTAGTGAAGTCAAAGAGGGCAAGTGCCCACTTTGTGGTCAACCAATTAAAGTACACGAAGCAAAGAAAGTTAAAGATGTTGATCTAGTTGAAGCAAAAAATCGCAAGAAATTAATAACAGAAATAGTACAGAACGACTTAATGAAAAAAGTCGCAAACATGAAAGTTAATGAGTTAACCTCACCAGCTGAACTTAATGCTTATGCAAAGTTGCATGGCTACAAGCAAGGGTGGGTTTACTTCCAACTTAAACAGAGAGGAATGATTAGAAAATGATAGATTTACCAAAACCTAAAAAATTAGAACCAAAGGCACAGCCGCACAACTTTTTTATCTGGGGTGCGCCAATGAGTGGCAAGAGCTACTTTGCTAGCTTTTTTCCAAATCCAATAGTGCTTAATACTGATGGCAATAGCGAACAGGGAACTGCACCTGGATTCCAAATCAGAAATTTAAGAGATAAGAATGGTAAACCAACACAATTGGTAACAAAACAAATGGACGATATTATCTTAGCTTTGCAAAACCAGGCACAAGGCGAAGATTCTTTTAAAACCGTAGTAGTAGATGTAATTGACGACATTATCGTCATGCTCGAGCAAGCAATCTGTTGGGACAATGGCGTTAAGTCATTAGGGGATATCCCATACGGCAAAGGCTACGCATTATTCAATACCGCACTGCAGCAGTTAGTGATGGACTTAAAAGCACTCCCAATGAACATAATCTACATTAGCCGAGAAAATTCAATTACAGATGACAGCACTGGTGCTACTACTTACCATCCTTCACTTAAGACTAAATATTTTAATGTGGTAAACGGCAATTGTGATGTTGAAATCAGAACTAAAAAAGTTGGTGACGGTGTTAATGCTTCGTATTTCAGAGAAGTTAAAAGCTTAAGAACACAATACGAAAAGAAGAATATTACTGACAAACGAATTTTACAACTATTAGAAACATGCAACGGAATTTTTAAAAAGGAGACTAAATAAATGTCTGTAAAGGTATATAACGCATCAAAAAAAGGTTGGTTAAGTGAGATCAGAAGACACATTATTTCAGATACTTTAGAAGCCGTATTCCTAAAACGAGAAAGTAATGCTTATCTTTTTGGTAGTTATAACGAAGCTAAAGAATGGATAGATAAACTTGAAAATTATAAAGATGACGAATGGCAATTTTACGAAAACGATAATTTATTAAATAGTGAGGAGACTAAATAATGAGCTTATTAGATGCAATGAACGATTTGAAGAAAAATGGATTCGACCCAAAAGAGGGTAAGGAATACAATCCCTATGAGCGAATCCCTGATGGAACATATCTAATGTCGTTTGACAATGTTAACCACAATGCTAAAGGTGACCGGGATTTCTTAATGCTTGCTTTTACTGTTGTTCAAGGAGAACAGGAAGGTAAGCAAGAATCAATTTTCCCATCATTAGCGCAGATAAAATCAAATGGAGAGCCAATGCCTTCATTTGTACTTGCAAGAAATATTTCAATGATTCAAGTAATCGGAGAGATGTTAAACAATCCAATCCCAGATTCATGTTTTAACTTTGAAAATGAGTCTGAGGCATACGAGGCTTTAGTTGATGCTTTCAAACCAGCTGAAGGTCGAATTTTGGAAATAACAATTGAAACTACGCCAAATAAAAAAAATCCCCAATATCCATTTAGGAATTATACATTTGAAAAGCATGAGCAACCGAAAATTGCAAAGGCTGAAGATCCATTTGCAGGTTCAGGTGACACAGTAGAAGTTAACGACAGTGACTTACCATTTTAGGAGACAAACAAAATGATTAATTTGAAACAGATTACTTTTAATGGCAGTATTGATAATTTTAAAGCTAAAAATGGTGTGGTAAATATACAAATCAGCACATCAACTAAAAACTTATCGTTGGATAGCTTGAGTGAAATTTCTAAAAACAAGATTCAGGTAATGCTGGAATCTAATCAATTGGAAATGCTTGATTCAAAAACCGAATAGCCATGGCATTAGAAAATCTAGTCAATTATGCAGTTAACTACGCATCACATGGATTTTCTGTCATTCCAATTGGGTCAAACAAACGACCGCTGATTAAATTTGCCGGTAAACCACCGCTTTCTGTTGATGAAATTAAACAGGTGTGGCAACGATATCCGTTAGCAAACATTGCACTTAAAACTGATAAATTTTTCGTAATTGACGTAGACCGTCATGGTGATATTGATGGCATGGACTCAATTAACGAATTAAATCACCCTGAATGGTTTAAAGGCACCTTAACCGAAAAGACTGCACATAATGGTTATCACTTTTTCTTTCAAAAACCTAGTAATGAAACGATTGCTCAAAATATTGGTTTCTTACCAGGCGTGGATTTGAAAGCTCACGATAACAATTATGTAGTAGTAGCACCTAGCCAGATTAATGGCAAGCATTATAAGTGGCTTAATCACGAAATTATTCGTCCAGCCCCGCAAGGGCTGCTCGATCTAATTAAAGAAAAAGCTAAACCGGAAAAACGGACAATCCTAAGCTATAAAACATCAGCTAAGACGCAAACTACTGAATTGTTTGAGAAAATTGCCAATGGTTTAGGTGACGATGGGCAACGCAATAAATCGTTAGCTAGTTTTGTCGGTGGTCTGTTATATCGTAGCGTTGATCCAGATGCAGTAGCTAAATTAGCAATAATTGCAAATACCAATACAGCGGATAGTTTACCGCTGAATGAAGTAGAGCGAACCGTTAATTCAATGATTGAAAAAGAGATGCAGAGAAGGGGGATTGAATGAGTGACGTTATTAATATTGACGAGAAAAACGCAGAAAAGCTGCGTAAATCAAATATTACACTTGACCGTCAAAATAATGGCTCGGTTAAGACGACCAGCGTTAAAAACGTAGTAATGATTTTATTACGTGACCCCAATCTCAAGAATCTGTTTAGATTGAATGAATTTACGCAAGAAATTGATGTTGTAAAAGAAATTAACTTAGAAATAAAAAATATTGGCACTGTCTTAATTAGCAAAGGTCAATATACCGACCAGGTTACTAACTCAATTGAATTATATATTGAGTCTCAGGCGAGCTATGACCACGCTAATTTTAAGAATGTAATCATTGAGCAAGCAGTTGATAATGTTGCGTATATGAATGACGCCTATAAGCACTGGGATAAAAAGAGAAGATTGGATAATTTTTTCCCGGAATATCTTGGTGCACCGAAGAATGCCACTACAACTTTAATTACACGAACGTGGTTTATGGGTGCAGTTGCAAAAGTGTATAATCCTGAAACTAAATTTGACTATGTTTTGGATCTAGTAGGTGGGCAAGGCGTCGGTAAGACATCATGCTTAAAAAATATTGCTCCATTGGGACTCTATACTGATCAATTTAATACTTTCACCAAAAAAGATGATTTTGATGTTATGCGCAATGCTCTGATTGTAAACGATGATGAAATGATGGCTAGTAATGATGCTAGTTTTGAAGAAACAAAAAAATTCATTACAATGCAAGATTTTGAATATCGTAAGCCTTATGGACACAAGCCTATTCATTTTAAGAAGAAATTCGTTATTGCGCGAACGACTAACGAAGTACGGCATTTAAAAGACCGTTCAGGTGACAGAAGATTCTTGTCGATTTATGCGCATCCGGAAAATCAAACAAAAAATCCTGTGACCGACTTAACCGAGGATGTGGTTCAGCAGCTGTGGGGCGAAGTAGTGTGGTTATTCAAAAATGCAAAAGATCCATTTAAATTTACGCCAAAACAGGAAGAATTACTGAAAGAAAACCGTGAAGAATTTCGTTATACATCAGGATTAGAAGATAACTTAATGGATGTTTTGGAAAACAAATTTAAAGATCAAGATTTCATTTCAAATAGGGATTTATCTTTTGCGCTATTCCAAGACTACAATGCGTTGTCAAAAAACAGTAAGCAGACACGTGATATTCGGTATTATATGGAGCATTTAGGATTTAATACGAGTGCAAGAAGAAAGATTAATGGGGTTACAATACGCGGGTTTTCAAAATAAGCGGTGACAGATGGTGACAGTAAGGTGACGGTTACCGTCACCGCTGAAAACGTTGGGGCAGTAGCGGATAGAAGTAATGGTGACAGTATGACAGTATATTCTAATAAAACTTTTTATTTATATTTATAGGTTCCCTATAGAGCCATTTAAAGTTTTTTCGCGATTTTACTGTCACCTTAGATTAAATGTGCTCAAATCCATTGAGAGAGTAGGGACGAAGTGGGTGACAGTTACTGTCACCGAAGTGTCACCTGAAAGGTAAATAAAAATGGAAGTTTTAGAAGGAATTTTAGGTGAAAATCCTAATGTAATGGGATCAAAGCATGATAAATACCAACATATTAGATTTAAAATCGATAAAACAGTTTGCTATTACATTGGTAAGCCAAAATATGTTGAAGAAATTGTAGAAGCTTCAAAAAATTCAGCTCATATAAAAGCCTATGGAAATTGGATTAATAAGAAAACAAATTTCAAAGTTCTAGAAGCAGACATTAATTTTATTAAAACGACTTTGGAGATGAAAATTGATTTAGGTAAAGATTATTGGACATCTTATGATGAAATTTTTGAACATTAAATATAGATATTGATGGCAAGGAGATTAGATGAAAAAAGTATGGGACAAGATAGCTGATATAGCTACAGAGATTTTTTTGGTTGCAATGGGGTTAATTTTTTTAGGAGCATTTTTATT
>JAAOBB010000187.1_pt1 | contig 11423 bp, 10 predicted proteins | sample 7267541 | NCBI WGS metagenome assembly JAAOBB01 (sample SAMN14345205, study PRJNA599270) | viral metagenome | isolation source: viral-like particles (VLPs) isolated from bee gut | host: Apis mellifera | place: Switzerland:Lausanne | collected 2017-01/2018-02 | reverse complement strand
CCCCATCACACAGTATGCGGCCATGCACGGCAGGGCCGAGGTGACCGCCCGGCAGATGGCCCGCAGGGGCGGCCTGCGCACCGCCCGCAAGCAGGGGCGTGACTGGATGGTCGACTCCGAGGAGCCCTACCCCGACCGGCGACGACGCATGCGCGAGGCCCTCACCAGGGAGGGACGGGAGAGCCTGGACGCGCAGCAGCGCCGGCACGAGCTCAAGATCGCCCAAGCCCGGCAGTACAGCCGGGTCGGCAGATTCCAGGACACCTTCGAGTCCAACCTCGAGCGGATCCCAGCCGGCCTGGCCGACCAGCTCACCCCAGAGCAACTGGGATGGATTGTGGACCTGCTGGCCGACGCCTACACGGACGGGCAAAGGCACCCCGACTACGAGTGGCTCGCGGCCGACGGCGAGTGATCCCGCCTGCATCAGACGGTGGTAACATCCAGGCAAATGCAGGGCAACAGGGAGACGAGGGCATCATGACAATGACAAGCAAAGAGATCAGAGAGACCGTGGACCAGCTGCGTCGGGTCGCCGGCAAGGATAGCTACATCCTGGCAAACCACTCCTGCCTACGGTTTGCATACCCGACAGGCGAGCGAGACTACCACGGCCGCACTTACACACCGGCCGTGCGCGAGGATGACGGCATCCTCCTGTACGACGCCGAGTACAAGGGATATGTGGGGTTCTTCCCCGGCGACCCGGACCAGCATCAGCAGACACAGCTGCTCCCCTGCACCAACGGCCGCCAATACGACGAGCTCGGGCCGAAGCATCCGGATGCGGAAAGCCTGCACGAGGGAGACGAAGGCACCTGCACCATCACCGGCACCGCCGCAGAACCAGCCAAAGATCATTGAGAAGCGCCATGCCGTCCATATTGAATCGAGAGAGTTGGACGGCACGGCAAGGCCCAGCCTACGCTGCATCGCCAGCGCAGGATGCCATGACCGGGAAATGTGGATAAGTCTGCCTATATAACATCCGGGCGTACATTTTTCCACAGCAGACCAAATGCCGCTTTTATATCCACTGCACACCAAATTCCGCCATTTGAACGCAGAAAACCGCCCCCGCTCCGGTCTCCCGAAGCGAGGGCGATTGTGTTATGGACAGGACACTACTTGCTGAAGGCTGCTTTGGCCTGGCTGCCTGCGATGCAGCCTGCGATGAGGACTCCCAGCGCGTAGATCGTGGTCACGATGGCATCCGTATGGGGCAGACCCCAGACGGGGCCGACGCTGTGAACGAAGGCCCCCAGAAGTGGAAGGAACGCCAATCCCACCCACTTGAGGATCTGGTAGAGCCAGTCGGGCAGCCAGTAAGGCTTGCCATCATCCTTGATAGTGGTATCGGTCATGTATATCACCTCCTCAGTAGTGAAGCACTTCGCCGGCATAGATCAGGCTGGGGTTGCCGGACCGGTAGCCGTGCAGCTGGCTTTGGGGGATGCCGAGCCTGGCGGCAATCCCGGAGAGCGTGTCACCGCGGCGCACGGTCACGGTCCGCCCACCGCCTCCGCCACCGCTGCCGGTGGCGAGACGCTGGCCCGGATAGATGACGTAGGGTGCTCGGATGCCGTTGAGCTGGGCTATCACGGGCCAGGAGCCGCCGAAGACCATGCTCAGACAGTCGCCGGGACGCACCACATAGGTGCCGGAACCGTTGCCGCCGCCGGAGGTGCCTCGCAGGCGCTCGTTGACCACGGCCATGACCTCGTCATAGCGGTTGCCTAGGAGGGCGTGCCGCTGCGGGTCGTTGCCGTACTCGCCCCGGATGACTGCCGTGGCGAGGCTGCCCACGTCACCGACGGGCGCACCCTGGGAGGGCGTGGGAGACGGTGTGACGGGATTGGCCTGTGTGCCTACCGGTGCGTTGGCGTATTTGGCCCATGTGGCCGCGTCGCCGTAGAACCAGTTGACGTCCACGGCCGTCCCCACGCCAGGCACATGCCCGGAGGAGGAGTACTGCCAGGCGGCCGCGAAAGGCCATGGGGCCACCGAGTAGGGCGGTGCCCCAGGGTCCCGCAGACGCTCGCCCTTGTACCCGTGCGGGTAGCCGGCTACCCAGAGCCCGTAGTCGGCTCCGGCCACGGCACGCCAGTCGCCTGCGCTGATCGTGGATGCGGACATGTAGATGATGGGCTTGGTCCCCCAGTGGGAGGCCACCCTGTCAAGCCACCGTTTGGCCCAGTCCGTATGGCTGTTGTATGGGGCTGGCGGCTCCCAGTCGAGGAATGGGATCACGCCCGCATGCACCAAGCCGCGCGCGTTGGCCTGGGCGTTGAAGTGGTCGGCCTCCGCCTCCGGGCTGGTGCCCCGCTCCGGCCGGGCGTAAGCGTAGGCCCCCAGTCGCAGGCCGGCCGAGCGGTTGGCGGCGATCTGGCAGTCGGCGGCTGGATTGATGTAGCCGGTGCCCTCCGTGATCTTGGTGATGGAAAAGCTGGCTCCCGAGTCTCGGGCCGCCTGGGCGTTGTAGCACCCCTGGTAGCTGGCGTTGTCGAAGCCGGCGTCGGCGTAGGCGGCTCCCGGGGTGAGCATGGCCAGGACGGCGAGCGCCCCCACCATGATCCGCCCGTATCCGGGTTTGGCGCGGGCGTGCCGCACATGAAATGATTGCATGCATATCCTCCTAATTTGGCATGAAAAAAGCCGCCCGGACGGGCGGCGGAACAATCAATCGCGGTCAGTCGACGGTGGGCAGGGCCTTGATCTCCTCGTAGAGTTTGGTGCCCGCCCCGTTGCCTCCCAGGCTGTGGTAGGCGCGGTACACGCGGTCCGTCTCCTCCATGTCCGCCACCGGGATGTACCCCAGGGGCACGTGCTTGGCGTGGATCTCCAGCAGTTCGGCGCGCAGGAGGGTGCGCAGGCCCTCCTGCATGGCCCTGGCCCGGGCCTCCTGCGCCTCGTCCCTGGCCTTTTCTGCCTCGCGCTGGTGGGTCAGGCTTTTGGACAGCCAGCCCACCAGGCCGCTGAGCAGGATGGGCACCACCCAGCCCAGGACGTCCACGAGAGCGTCGATGCTCACCTCCAGGCACCCCCTCTAGGCCGCGTGGTAGGCGAAGGACGCCAGGGTGATCCGGGTGCCGGCCGAGATCGGGTTGGCCCCGTGCCGGACGCGCACCTGGCAGTCCGGGGTGACCACGAGCGCCCCGATGGTGCCGAAGTTGCTGTCCAGGATCAGGCCCGTCTCCGTGTCGAGGGGACGGAACGACTCGGGCAGGGTGCCCAGGAGCGCCCCCTGGTCGTCCAACGGCACATCCACACCCAGGGGCGACCAGAAGGCGCGCACGCTCACCGTGCCCATGTCCCGGTAGAAGCCGAACGGGGCGACCACATAGGAGAGGGGCTGGTAGGGCCAGCCCACCTGGATGCGGCCGGCACCGCCGTCATACCAGGTGCCCTGGTATACGCCCGCATGGTCGACGACCCGCACCGTGCAGGGCGTGGACGGCACCGGGTCGTCCCGGCCCGCCACCGTGTACTGGGGGGTGGCAGCGAACAGGGCCGACAGCTCGTCCCCCATTTGGTTGAGGTCCGCGGCGGTGATGGGCGTGCCCCCGGCCGCACCGTCCTTCCACGTCTTGTCCTGGTGGTGCCAGGGCCCGGGGTCGGCCGTCCTTTCCGGCGTCCTCGGCGTCAAGGCCTCCAGGGCCTTTCCCGGGGCCGGGTCCGCCCCCGTGCTCTTGTCCGTGTCGGTGTCAGTCATCCGTATCCTCCTGCTTGTTGTTGATCTGATCCATGTCCCAGATGAACGGGGTCCAGATGTCCCCGCCCTGCGGGTCGGTGCCGTCGTACCGTCTGACGCCGGTGACCACATGCCTGCCGTCCGGCAGCCAGCCAGTACGCTGCAGGAAGGTGGATGCCCCGGGCCAGGTGGACGCCCCAGGGTACAGGGGGATGCGCGCGGTGCGCGACTCCACCAGCCACACATGCCCGTCCCGCCTCACAGCGGGCGGCTCCACGCCCAGGCTGACCCCCTGCCCCGCGTTGACCCACTCCCGGGCCGCCCGGGCGGCCTCCAGGCTCAGCTGCGCGGCCTGACGGGCCGACGCCAGGTAGGCCTGCGACTGGCGCACCGTGTCATCATGCAGCGCCTCGGTCGACCCGTGCAGGGCCGTCACCTGGTCATGCCGGTCACGCACCTCCACCAGCAGCTCCTCCACCGGGTCGGGCACCGCCAGGGTCACCAGGTCCGGGATCTGATCATCCCCCGGGCCCGCATGATCCGACATCAGCCAGTGCCCGCCCGCGGCGGCCCGGACCTCACGCCCGTCCGGGCTGGCCACATCCACCCGCCACACGCCCGACCGGCGTCCATCCCACTCCGATGCCCAGAAGGCCGTCGAGGGGATGCGGATCAGGATGTCGCCGAAATCCGTGGTCCGGCAGGCCAGCGAGTACACCCAGCCCGTCCCCCCGGTCACACCCATCCTGAACACAGCGCTCCACCCGGTCAGGTCCACGCCGGCCGCCGGCAGCCCGTCACGCCGGTCCTTGACCCACCGCAGGGTCCTGTTGTTGTCCACGCCCCGCACCAGGTGCAGGCCGGTCACCCCCATCGGTGCTCCGCTCACCGTCATCTACGCCACCTCCATGTAATCGATCCTCGCGCTCAGATGCGCCATGCCCGACAGGCCCGCCGGCCACGCGCCCCCAGGGCACACGGCCTCCACCGCCAGCACCGCATCCTGCCCCACGTTTTCCTCGAAATCGAACAAGCTGAAAGACCGCATCGGTGCCACGTCACCCGGGTAGGGCACGCCGTCACCCGCATACGCGGCCGCCATCCACGCCGTCACCCGGTCGCCCACACGCAGGCGCACCTGCAGGACGGCCGGACCGTCCGACAGGAGCGAGCCGAAGGCCGCCAGGGACACCCGGACGCGCCCATACCCGGTCGCCTCCGGCACTTTTGCCTCGACCAGCGTCACCGGCTCGGGGCCGATCGCGGGCGTCCCCTGCGCATCGGCCGCCACCACACGCGACCCGTCCACACGGTGCGCCACCCGCCCCGCCCGGTCGGCCGCCACCGACGCCGCCCCGGCGGCGTCCTGCGCCTCCCCAGCCGTCCTGACCGCAGCCGCAGCCTGGCCCGCCGCAGCGACAGCCTGGTCAGTTGCCGCAGACGCCGCAACCTGGGCCCGTGCGGCCTTGTCCGCAGCACCAGCCGCCTTGTCGGCAGCCCCCGTAGCCATGGCCTGGGCCTGCGCAGCATTGTCGGCAGCCCCAGCCGCATCCTTGGCGGCCCGGTCCGCACGGGCCTTGGTCTGCGCCAGCTCGGTGCCGGTAGGCCTGGACATCTCCGCGGCCTGCCGCTCTTGCCGTCTCCGTGCCATGCGCATATCGTCCAGGAGACCCCTGGACGCTCCTATAGCCACACGGCGGGTCACCTCGATGGGCACGTCGCCCATGGTCGTATCCGCCTGGTCCGGTGCTTGATCCTCGGCCATCGCCCCCACCTACCTCTCCGTGCATTGGAGGGACAGCCAGTCGCTGCCGGTGTCCCCGTCCACGCCGGTGACGCTCAGATGCAGCCAGTCCCTCCCCAGGTAGTCGTCATCAGGGCGCAGGTCCACATGGTCGCCCACATGCACCCGGTACTCGTCCCCCACCTGGAGCTTGAGGCTCTGCCTGGCCCATGCATCCCTGCTGAGCCTCGCCCGCGCATACCCCTGCAGCGACCCGATGTCACCGTCGGTGGTATGGGTGGTGTCCGCACACTGCAGGAGCATGCCTCCGGGAGGGGTGATATAACGGCGGGCCATGACGGTCTTGTCCTCGCCTTTGCCTCCGACCGTGTACACCTGTGTGGTCATGTCCGTGCCCGACAGCTCGTCGGACTCCGGGATCACCCTCACCCTGGGCAGCGAGGAGTCCCACCTCCAGGTGCGATCCACTATGCCCCTGGCGCTGACAAGGCTGAAATGCATCGACCCGTCGTCGTCCTGGATGGGGTCGAAGCGTACGTCAGGCCCATACTGGAGCTGGGTGATGTCCTGTATGCGGTCGTACACATACGCCATATCCCAGGCAAAGTAATTCCGGTACAGCGTGCCGCCCTGCCGGGCGGGCAGGCTGATGGGCAGTCTCCCCCATTGCATGGTCTCGTCCACCAGGCCGCGGATGATGTCCGGGTACGAGCCCTCCAGGTGCAGGCACATCAGCTCCGGCGGATGCTGCTCGTCCGCGATGACCTCCCGGTCCACCCACCCGGCATCAAGCCGATGGTCCAGGACCAGGCGACGCTGCAGGATGGTCATCCCCCCGCCACAGGTCAGTGAGAGCCTGCGGGCCTTGGCATCCCACGAGACATCGGTCAGATACCCGGCATGCCGGATGCCTGCGTCGTCCTGCAGGGCCAGGATCGTGAGCCATGGCCGCATCCTCGATCTCAGGCCCTCCTGCATGGCCTGATCCGTATAATCCACATCTATGCTCAGCGAGCCGGCATCGTTGAGTATGTCGGACCATTTGGCCGACGTGTACGGCAGCCGGAGGATATGGCTGCCCGTCACGCCGTCGTAGGCGTGCACCTGCGGTATGTGGTCTTGCATGGTCGTCACCTCCAAGCCGGGCGTACCGTCAGGTGCAGGGCGGCACCCGCCGTGATCGAGTAGCGGATGGTCGACTCGCCGACCGGCAGGCGGAAGGCATCGTCCTTGGTGACGGTGCCGGCGCTGGGCACCATGTCGGCGAAATCGAGGGTCATCCCGTCCGCAGGCCCGGACCATACGACCTGATGGCCTGCGTATGCCAGGGTGAGGTCCTTGGCCATGCCGGTCACGCGGACGGATGGCCACACCGGCAGCATGCCGGTGTTGGCGGCCACGACGTCCGAGCCGTCACCCTCGTATGCGAGGGGCGGTCCGTACTTGAGCGGGTCAGGGCAGGTGATGATCAGGCTGAAACGGAGCGCCTGGTCCCACCAGGCCATCGCGCTGGCCGGGTCGCCGCTCAGAAAGCCCGTCACCTCACGTGTCCCGGTGGGCTCCTCCACGCTCACCGTCAGCCGGCGGGCCATGAGATCGCTGACCCTGTCCCTCAGCAGCGCCGTCTCCAAGGAGGAACCGCATTTGACGAAGCACCTCAGGGTGATCACCCTGTGGTCCGTGGTCAGCCGGGACGGCATGTAGGACCCGTCCGCCTGGGGCCTGGCGACGGGCGACTCCCTGACTGCCGGAGTGCCGTCCCACCCGTCGATGCCCTCGATGCCCCATGTGACGCCGGACTGCTGGTAGCGGGTGCACCCCTCGAACCGCATCAAATCCACACCACTGTCGATGGTGACAGCCGTCATCGCAGCCCTCCATCCTGGGCGAAAGCCATCCGCGCCCGCTCGGCGATGTACGCGCCGAGCGCCTGGTCGTCATGGATGCCCTTGGCGTCAACGTTGATGGTGATCTCCACCTTGGGCCGCACCTGCACATCCGCCGGCGACGGCTTGCCGAAAAGCGCCCGCTGCTGGTCGCCGGTCAGCACCAGCTCAGGGTCTTGGGTCTGGTTGCTGACGATGGTGACCCCGGGTGCCAGGTAGCCGCCCTTGTCGTACAGACTGGGGACGATGCCGCCCTCCGCGTACCCGCCAGGACGGTTCAGCGCCGACAGGCTCCCGTACCGGTGCAGCGCATAGTTCAGGCCCGCATAGATGTTGGCCAGCGGGTCGGTGATGGGCCGGCCTGCGAAAGGCCCCGCATAGGCGGCGAAGGTCGGCGGGATCACCTGCATGAGCCCCTGGGAGGGGATGCCGGCTTTCGCGTTTGAGTCCCAGTTGTTGATGGCGGCTGGGTTGCCGCCGGACTCCTGGTTCATACGGCGGAGCACCGTGTCGGTCCAGCTGTCAGGCTGACCCAGCATGTGCAGGGCCTGGACCACCAGTCCCCGCCAGCGCTGCACGCCCGACCCTCCGGACCCGGCGCTGGACATGCTGGAAATCAGGCTCCTTGCCTTGTCGACCAGCCCCTGCATGACCTTGACCGGCAGCTGGGCGATCAGCCTCCCCCAGTCACCAGCGCCGATGCCAGCCAGCAGCCTCTTGACCGGGTCCACGATCAACCGGGAGACCGTCCCGCCGGGATCGCTCAGGATATCACCAATGCTCCTGGCCGCGTTTGACAGCCAGGTTTCAGCGCTCTGGACGATGCCGCCCAAGTCGAAACGAGGCACGATGCCGCCAGCGGTGAAGCCCATGTCGGCACGCACTGCAGCGGGGCCGGACTGGCGGGCCAACCGATTCCACCGATAGACGTTGTCCGCGCCTACGGCTCGCACCCACTCGGGCACCATCCAGGCCTCGCCGGGTGAGGTCATCGCCAGGATCGTGTCCTGCCCGGGCGCATACCCGGGATTGATGCCGCCCTCCGCAAAGTGCGCATCAGGCAGCCTCAGGTTCAGACCGACTGCGCTGGCCACCTTGTTCCAGACGGCTTTGATACCGTTGGTGTACACGGTGTTGACCACCCAGCGGACTGGCTTGGCGGCCGCATCCCTGATCTGATCCCAGGACCGCCCGATCCAGTCCTTGGTCGTCTCGAAAGCCCGGCCTATGGCGTTGATTCCTCCCTTGAAGGGCCCGAAAACGTTGCGCTCAATCCAGTTCCAGGTATTCTGCGACTTTGAGCTGATCCAGTCCCAGACCGGACGGATCGCACTGTCGTACAGCCAGTGGAAGATGTTTGCCCAGCCCCGTATCTCGCGGTTCCACGCATCGATGACACGGCTTTTGACCCAGTTCCACGAGTCGCGGAACTTGGCAACGATCCAGTCCCAGACCGGACGGATGTATTTCGCATACAGGTCGTTCCACGCATCCCCCAGCGCTTTGACACCGTTTCTGAATGGATTTATGACATGCTGGTCAATCCAGTTCCAGGCGTTGCCCATGACCTTCCTGATACCGTCGAAAGCGGGCTGGATGACCTTGTGCCACAGGTCCTCCACCGGTTTTCTGAGCAAATTGAAGGCGATCACCCACGGGGTGACGAAAGACGTGACTACGAAGGTGATCAGAATCTTGAACACTTGGACGATCCCCTGCCCGATCGTCTTGAGCACGTTCCATGCTCCATCGGCGACGGCGGTGACCTTGGACCATCCAGTTTGGAAGAAGTTCGCGAACGGCCCGGCGAACCAGCGGCCTACGGTGACCGCCGTGTTCTTGACACCGTTCAGCACACCATTTACAGCGTTGCGGAAAGGCTCAATGTGTTTATAGGCTTCCGTAAAGGCTATCGCCACAGCACCGATGGCAAGAATCACCCACCCGAAGGAATTGGTCACGAACGCGGCCTTAAGGAGTTTAAGACCGTTCGTGTAGATGATGTTGGCTGCCGTGGCTTCTTTCGTGACGGCTACATAGGTTTTCACGCCGGCCACCAGACCCAGCATGGATACCCCGACACCGGCGAGCACGCCTATCAGCGGCTTATTCCTGGACGTGAAATCGCCGATGGCCACTGCTGCATTGGTCATTCCTCGCATGGTGCCGGTGATGGCCGGCAGGAACTTCGAGGCGAGGGTTATGCGGGCCGTCTCCAGTGTCTGATTGAAGCGGTCGGTCTGTACGCGGGCCGTGTTCTGCGTTTCCTTCCAGGTGGAAATGTCCTTGCCGTTCTGTTTGGCCGCGTCGCTGATACCTTTCACGTTCCTGGCGAAGGTCTGCGTGCTGCCGCCGGAGAGCATGAGGGCCGTGTTCATTCCGGTGGCCCCGCCCATGATCTTCTTGAGGGCCTCCGTGTAGGTCTGCGCCTGCGGGCTGCCCTGCTTGAGCTGGTCGTTGAAACCCTTGCTCTTGGTGTACATCTGCTCCCACTGGCGCACCAGTACAGCCTGCTGGTCCGGAAGCGCTTTGAGACCCTGCCGGAAGTCATTGAGGGTCACGGACCCGTCCATGACGCCCTTGGCAAGCTCCTTGGCCTTGCCGGTCAGCTTGCCGAACATGGTGGACGCATCTTCGGCGGCGAACTTCGATTGGTTGAAAGCGTTGAGCAGGATGGTGCCGGAGGGGCCCATGTGTTTGAGGATGGTCTCGGACAGGTAGCTGATCGTGCCGGTCAGACCGCGCTTGCCCAGATTCTGCGCCACGTCGACCGAGCTGATGCCGAACTGCTGCATCTCGTTGACGGCCACCTGGTTGGGGGCCTGGAGGGAGCGGATGGTGTTGGCCAGCTCCTGGGTGGACTCCTGGGCGCTGGTGCCGTGCGAGGTCAAAGTCGCCTCAGCACCACCCACCTCGGCGAAGCTGATCCCTGCCGCGGAGGCGACCGGCAGCACCGTGGACAGGGAGCCGGCGAACTCCTGCATGCTGGTTTTCGCCTCACCTGATGCGGCGACCAGCTGGTTGGTGACGCTGGATGCCTTGTCGGCGGGGATGTTGTAGGAGCGCATGATGGAGGTCAGTGCGTTGGTCATGACCCCCAGGTCGACCTGCTCGTCGGTGGCTCCCTGGGCTGCGGCCTTGAGGACCCTGAGCCCGTCGGCACCGCGCATCTGGGCCTTTTCCATCGTGTACATGCCCTCGGCCAGCTGGCTGGTGCTGATGCCGGTCTGCACAGCGATGCTCTTGATGCCTTCCTCCACCCCGTGCAGGTTCTTGGTGGATTCGCCGCCGGCGGTCACCAGGAGGTTCATTTGCTTTTGGAAGTCTTCGGCGGCGTTGGCGCTGGTTTTCATCCACTGGGCGATGCCTACCGCGCCCAGCCCAACGCCCAGCAGGCTGAGGCTGGTCCTGGCCTTGTCCCAGATGCCTTTCAGTTTGCTGGACTTGCTGCCGACCCCTTCCAGGGACTGGCCGAAGCTCGCCCACTTAGAGGGTTGCTCGTCTGCAGTCTTGGCGAGCTCCTTGTTGGCCTTGGTCAGCTGCTCGGTGGTCATCCTGCTCTGCTTATGGGCGGCCGCTACCGCCTTTTCAGAGCGCTCCACCTGGTCATCAGCCTGACGAGTCCTGCTTCGGGCGGCCTCCAGCTGCGCTTCGGCCTTGATGGCCTGAGAGGACCCTGACCCATACTTGGCGACCTGCTCGGACAGCCGCTTCTCCGCAGCCTCCTCATTCTTGGCGGCGACGGCTGCCCGGTCGCGGGCCTTGGCGATGTCGCGGGTGGCATCATCCACTGCCCGCTTAGCCTTGGCTTCGGCCTCCTGGAGGGCCGCCACCTGCTCCTTGAGCACGTCGCTCTTGGAGGCGGCGGTCATGGACCTGCTCCATGCCTGGCCTGCGGACCTGCCGGCCTGGCTGGCCGCCTCGGTCGTACCCGTCGACAGGAGGCCCGCGAAAGCCGCCAAATTAGGCAGCACATCGACAAAAACCGGCTTGGTGGCCATGTTCAGCCTCCTGGGATGATGCGGGACGCCAAGGCATCCAGCTCGGATCTGGTCTGCCCGTCGAGGTCGTCTTCGGGCTTATGGTGTTTGTCCTTCTCCTG
>JAAOBB010000074.1_pt1 | contig 11430 bp, 9 predicted proteins | sample 7267541 | NCBI WGS metagenome assembly JAAOBB01 (sample SAMN14345205, study PRJNA599270) | viral metagenome | isolation source: viral-like particles (VLPs) isolated from bee gut | host: Apis mellifera | place: Switzerland:Lausanne | collected 2017-01/2018-02 | reverse complement strand
CAGGCTGATGTACCGCCATCCGTACATGGCCTTGATGCGCGCATCGATGGCCGGCCGGTACCTGTCCAGCGCCTCCTGGGCCAGCCCGGGCAGCTGGCCGGCTTCGGCCCAGTCCGGATACGGCAGATCCTTGAACTGCCCTGTCTCATTGATCTGCTGCGGTATCGGCTGTATCGGCTGCCACATCATGACCGTCCTCCTCACGGTTCTCGTTCCAGCGCACGGACACGTTCACATGCCATATCTCGCGCATATGCTTGCAGGCCTCCAGGCATGGCTGCATGTACGAGTACCGGTGCCGCTGCACCGAGTCCTCGCCTACCGATGCCTCCTTGGACACCATGCGTTCCGCCTTTTCGTGCGGGATGTAGTTGATGCCCAGCTTGTTGTAGATCTGGTTCAGTTTTTGATTCATCGCATCGTAGAGCTTATCCATGATCGGCGTGACACCGGTCTGGATCACCCCAGGCGTGATCAGGTCGTTGGCTGCGCCGTCGCTTTTCAGGGCGATCTGGCCGAAAATGCCGGTATTGGACTGGGCGAGGATCTTCTTCGCGTCGCTCTCGCTCGCCTGGTCCGTGTAGAGGATGGCATAGGAGGACTGCTGGGCGACGTTGCGGGCTATCTCCAGGTCCAGCCGGCCCAGGTCGTCCGCCCACTGCTTGACGGCCTGGTGCAGCGGAAACCTCGCCATGTTGTCCCATATGACCACCGAATTGCCCGGGGTGCGCCCGTCCGAGTATCCTCCGGCAGCGCCCTGTGCGGCGTACTCCTCAAAATTCCCCTGGTCGTCGAACTGCTTCTCCAGGACCAGATGCCGGGCCTGATAGTATTGCTTGTCCTCCGTGCTGCCCTTGGCAACGGGCGTGATGACCGCAGCCCCGTAGAGGGCCAGGCATCGCTCAAGCCATCGCGCATCAACGCCCAGCGGCAGGCCGGTCCACACCCGTCTGGTGAGCATCAGCGTATACAGGTCGTACATCCAGGTCTGCGTGTAATCGTCCAGGCTGCTGCGGAGGGCCAGACCCTGGGCGATCTGCTCGGCCTTGCCATCCGGATCCTTGAGCCATGGCTCGGCCCCGCTGGCCTTGCTGTAGTCGGCCACGCGCTGCTCGGCGCGCCGTTCCTTTCGTGCTTCGCTTGCTGGCATCAGTACTCCAATCCTGTCTGCTTGACCTCGTCCGGATGCGACCACACCGTGGTGCCCTGACGCAGGATGGCGGTAATGAACATCCTGGCCGTCTCGCTCATGCGATGCGTCACGATCCAGGCATCACGGCACTCCCAATAAGTGTAATGCTTGCGCAAGCCCAATACAGGGTCGTCTATCCAGGTGTTCGGCGGCATCCGATAGCCGTAACGCGCGAAAGTCTGCCCTACCTGCCGCTCGTCGCCCTTGGAGAGCCTGCGCAGGCGGATGTCCAGGCCACGGATGCCCAGCGCATCCAGGTCGCCGGACCCGGTGGCATGCGCCACCTCCTCCGGTGCCCCCGCATAGGAGGATGCGACCTGGGCATCAAGCTGCGCATTGCCCATCACCCGGGCCTGCTCCGCCGCATAGCGTCTCTGTGCCAGGCCATTGTCCAGATCAGCCGTGCCCACGCCCAGCTTCATAGCCGCCGACGAGAGCGAACGGTCACGGGCTTTGGCCTGGTTGGTCCGGCTGGTATCGTAGACTGCCTGCAGGTTGCTCGTGCTCGTAGTGTACTGGTCGTTGGCGTTGGCCACAGCTGCATCCCTGGACCGGTCGGCATTCGCCACCGTTGTGTTGCGGGTGTCGGTGGCATTGGCGATGGCGGCATCATGCGACTGGTCGGCATTGGCGACCGTCGTATTGTACTCGTTTGCGGCGTTGGAGACCGACGTATCCCTGGCGCGCTTGGCATTGGCTATGGCCGTGCTGTATGACCGGCCATTGTTGGTCGTAGAGGTCTGATAGTCGGCCGCAGTGTTCTGCCGCTGCGTGGCTGTCTGCCGATCCAGCACGGCCTTGTTGTTGTCATGCGTCAGATCATTCTGCAATCGATTGAATGCTACGGTCTTGTTGACCGTTTCATGCATCTGGTTACGCTGCTGCTTGGAGGCGAAGTCGATCTCCTCATGCTGCCATTTGAACCGGTTGGAGATCTGCGAGTTGGCCATGGCCTCCTGCCCGGCCACCTGTGCCGACCAGGCGACCAGGGCCGTCGTATCGCCACCCGGCGTTGACCCGCCGACGGCGAAACCGCCGTCGGATCCCAGACTCCCATCGGATGCCATGTCCATAGTGGCCTGCTTGGGCACGCTGCCCATGGACGCATCGGCCACACGCGACTGGTCGTTGTTGACGGCATGCGTCGCCTTATGCAGCCGTACCTCCTTGGCCGCCATCTGGAAACCGGAGCCCAGAGGGATCGAAGTGCTGCCGTAGATGTGCATCGTGTTGTTGCGTTCGTTAAGCCATGTGGATTGCTGGGCATAGGTCTGCTGCTCGTATTTGAGTGCGATGTCCTGCATGTCCTTGTCATAGTCTATTGAGCGGTCGGTCGATTGCTGTGTAAAATCGATGTTCTGCTCGCCGTTCTGCTGGCTTGTGTTGATGGTACGGGTGCTGTCCGCATTGCTGGTCGCTGCCGAGGCATTGGAATTGGCGAGGGTTGTCGATGCGGATGCCGACGCATTGGAGTATCCGGTGTTGGCGGATGCATTGGCATTGCTCTGCGCCGTGGCTGCCGACCTGTGCGCATTGGCCTGTTGCACGTCGGCCGAACGCGATGCCACGCCCAGCCCGGTATCGGCCGAGCGGACTGCATTGGCGTTTTCGGCGGCCGCGCTGCGCTGTGCGTTGCCTTTAGCTGTGCCGGCCGAACGGAGACCCGTGTCCCGGGCGGTCGTCGCCTCCCGCAGGGCGTTGTCATATCCGAGCTTGGCGCTGCTCGCCGCATCCACATTGGACTCCTGCAGATCATTGAGCCCGTTGGCCTTGGCCACGCTGATGGCGGCCATCTCCCGCTGGTAGTCCTTGTTGATCGCATCCCGGCTGTACCGCCGCTGCGCATAGGTGAGTGCCGCCGACAGGCGGTTGTCGGCGTACAGGCTGTAGGTGGGCACATCCCACCGGCTGCTTGCCGCCTCCCACAGGCCCTGCGGCATGCCCACCGACATGTCCTGCAATGGCCGGATCGCATAGTCCTTGATGCCATGGCCGCCGATGCCGTCCACAAAAGCCTGCAGGGACAAAAAAGGCCACAGCGACGATGCCCGGGCATGCACGTCCAGGGTGCCGGCCAGATCCTCGCAGCCGATGCTGATGCTGTGCCCCTGCAGGTCGCTGATGTCGATGGACGCAAACTGACCACTGTACATCTTGGCATATTCGGACCATTTGTCGTCATAGCCGAAAGCATCCTTATGCAGATCATAGGAGCCCAGCTGCTGCCATGCCGGATCCGGATGCGCCTCCCGGTAGCTGATCCCGTCAAACTCCAGCTGATCGCCCAGTGTCAGATACCTGGAGGGCATGACATAGACGGCCTTGATGCCGTAGACCAGCTGCGGGTAGCGTTTCGACAGCAATGCCTGAAACGTGCCGAACGCATCGGAGGCAAATGCATAGTAGTGCAGCGGCGTGATGGTCTGGCCCTCCGTGCGGGACGACCCGCTGGCCGTGACCGGCGAGGCATGCCCTCCGGCGCTGGACGCATCCACATCCTGCATGCCGACCCGCCGCACGTCAGTGGACAGCGGATAGGGATCGAATGTTTCACGTGAAACATCCGTGCGGTCCTCAAACTCGTCCGATCCGGGATTGTCGTCCAGCCACCATTGCCCGTCCCTATGCGCCTTGCCGTCCGACCACCAGCTGGCCGGATCGGCCAGGTCCGAGAGCATGGCGCAGACGATAACCGGCCGGTCGTCATAGAGCGGAAAGAACTTCTCGCCTTTGACCATCTGCTTGGCCTTCGGCAGATCAGGCTCGGGCTCGGTCATGCGGACCGGCGACTGTATGGGGTTGTCCAGCCACCGGTCGGCATCAATCTGCAGCATCGGCCAGTGGCCTCTGGCCAGGTCCACCCCGGTGATGTGCGCCGAGCAGATGTACTCGGTCCATGCATCCAATTCCAGAGTCAGCTCCGTGTTGTTGGGCGACAATTTGTTGATGCCCGTGATGTGATAGTGGAAATGCGTGCGCTGCCAATCGCCGTACTGCGGCACCGGCTGATCGGCCATGGTCACCTGCAAATAGTTGTATCCCATGGCCGTCTCATAGGGAACGGGCACCTGGACGGTGCCCTCGTATTTGCCCAAACTGGGCTTGTAGATCTCCAGGCTTTTGTAGTTCCAGGCCGTATCCAGGTCGATGATGTCGCCGTCCAGCCCATCGAACCAGGTATCGCGCTGCTCGTCCGACTGCCAGGCGACCACATCATGATAGGTCTGATCCCATGGCACGTTGCACAGTTTCAGCCGGGTGCGCGCCTTATGCCAGGCCGGATCAACGTCAGCCTTGCCGGTTCCCAGCTTCTCTATCCGCTCGTCCTGCTTCGGATCATCCAGCCTGCTGTACAGGTCGTCCAGGCTGTCCAGGTCAGCGTATCCCATGCGTCCTCCTTATATGATAATGGGCGGACAGCATGATGCTGCCGCCCATTCAGCTTACGCCGGTCAGTCGGTCTGGCCGGTGTCGTCAGTCGGCGTATCGGTCTCGGCCGGAGCCTCCGGTGTCTTGTCGGCCTTGGCCTTGCCGGACCTCCGCGCCGCCCTGGTGCCGTCGCCCATGGTCAGCTGCGTGGTGGCGACCAACGGGAGCTTGGCCTGTTCGGCGGTCAGCTCGCCGTCCGGATCGTCGTTGGCGTGCGATGTGACGGTGATGGTCAGCACGGTGCCTTGCGGCAGTCCAGGCTGGAGATGGATCGTGTCGAAAGCGTCCACATAGGTGCGCGCATCCAGCCCGGTGTAATCGGATGTGATGCGAGCGACATGCCCTGCAGGCACCAGGTATTCGGCTGTCTCCGGATCCACATTGCCGTCCGCAGGCTGGACCAGCAGATGCAGCGGCGATGGTGTCTTCTTTGTCCAGCTGGTCACCGGCGCGCCGGTCTGGTCAACGACGGCTGCGGTCAGCTTGCTGGCAGGCGTGATGGTCACGGATCCCCTTGGAATGTTGGTCGGTGCTTCGCTGAACATGACGGCGTTCATGAACGGGTTGATGCCGATGGCGCTGCGGCGCACGATGGTCAGGTTGGACGACTGGGTGCTGGGGTCGAATGGCATGTAGCCGAACGTCCTCAGCTGCCTGTATTCGTTGTACCAGTCACGGTCGTGAAGAATGCCGTATACGCCGGCCTGCGGCATTTTGTCCACAAACATCATCTTGGTGCCCAGGCCTGTCTGGTTGATGTTGAAAGCCATGGACAGCACTTTGACCATCATGTTGGCGTTGATCTCGGGTGCCAGCGTGGTCATGAGCCTGGATGGATCGGATACGGTGGTCACATGCCGCATGTTGTACATGGCGGACGGCACGACGGCCAGCTGCGCCGCATAGGTGCGGTAGAGCGTGGCCATCTGCTGCATCTCCTCGGCTGTGGGGTTCTCCGGGTTTTCCAAATGCAGATGCACGTTCGGCACGTCTCCGCTGACGATCGCCCCACGGATGGCCTCCATGAAATAGCCGTAGGTGGCGATCCTGTCAGCGTTGGTGAGGGTGTCGATCTGCGCATCGATGTACTCGGACAGCTGACCCTCGGACAGCAGTGATGTCTTGAGAACGTTGGCGGAGATGGAGCGGGTCTGCCTGGCCGAGTAGTTGAGCGGCAGCATGACCTGGTCGGCGTTCCCGTAGTCGCGCTTGAGCAGATCTGACCGTTGTGCATCAAAGACCTCCATGCGAGGGGTCTTGACGGCTGTGATCAGCTTGGCATCCCCGAACGGGAACGGATGCACGAACCGCTCAAACTGCGAATTCCAATTATACGTGAGAATGGCGCTGTCAGGCGCAATGCGAGAGAGCAGATCCATGAACGCATTGAAATGTCCGTTGTGCGCCAGCTGCCGCTGCGGGTCGGGATACATGTACCGCAGGAACGAGTCTACGCCGTTGCGCAGCACCTGCGGCACCTCCTGGATGCCGTAATTGGACCCCTTGATGGCCATGCCGTTCAAGAAGTCCTGGTTTGAGATGCCCATTATCGATTACCTCCAAAATAGGTGCCATCCGCCTTGCGCGCTTCGGCCAGTATATCCCTTTGCTGGTCCGGCTGGCGGCTGCCTCCTATGCCCAGCGCCGCCCCGGTATCGTCGGATCCGTTGAGCAGTCCGATGTAGCTTTCGGACACCCGATCCAGCTTGGCCTGCAGGATCTTGATGTCCTCCTGCGCCTTGGCCAATGCCACGGCGGGATCCTCGTCCTCCTGCCTGCCGCCCTTGGCCTTGCCTTTGAGCTCCTCCAGATACTTGTCAGCCTCTGCTGATGGATCCTTTGGAGGATCCTGCTCGGCTCCGTTGTCCTGTGGATCCTTGTCCTGGTCCTCGCCGTCCTTTGGATCCTTGTCCGGCTCGTTGATCTGCACTTTCGGTGGCATGCCTGCTCCTTTTCTATATACGTTTAGTCCCGTGCCCAGGATTCAGGTGTGACTGCCAAGCGCCAACTCTACTTTTCAGCGTCACGTGGCGCATCCTCCGTAACTTGGCACGGGTGTCCATGCCCACGTACAGGCGGCAAGGGCACTCCCAGTATACGCAGATATCAGATGTAGTCGAAAATGTCAGCCCGATCATCATCCGTATGGAACCGCAGTCTGTTGATATGCAGCGTCCGGCGCAGCAGTTTGACCACATCAGGATCATATACGGCATGCCTGGCGATCAGATACGGATCCAAGGTATACGTGGGTATGGTTTTGAGCTCCTTGTTGTTGGCCTCCACATAGAGCCATCCTTTGATGGGCAGGCCGTACACCCGGTAGCTTTTCGCGCGGGTGATCAGGGTAAAACGCGGCCTGGCCGACTTGGGTCGCTTGATGACGGCCGCTCCTGTCACGTCCCGGAATGCGTTTTCGGTCTGGTACGCTTTGTCCCTGCCGCGCAGACCCTCCGAATAGACGGCCGGCGACGGCTGGCGGGTGTAATGAAACAGTACGTCATTGCGCCACACGTAGTCGCTTTGCTCAAAGTCCCCAGATGTCACGCCGTAGTAGGAGAAGTATGGATTATGGATGAAACCGGCATTGCTGAATGCGGTCACCCTCCTGCGCCTGGTGCGGAACACGGAGGATGCAATGGATGTCAAGGGCGCGGGCTCCGTGTCCAAGTACCTTTTAGCCTGGTCCTCAATGATGAACTCGTCCAGCATCATCTTGTCGATCGGGTAGCTGCTGAATTGCGCACTATTTTGCTTGTACGTATTGGCATCCGTCATACAGAGAAAGAACCCGTAGGGCTGCCATGGGTGCTGCTCGGCCCATTCGGCTGCCTTGGCGGATCTGGGCTTGGCATCCCTGATAAGGCACATGATGCCGTCGTTTTTTGTCTCGTAGCCCTCCGCATACAAATTGGTCCAGAAACCCTGCTTGATGGCTTTGAGCTCGTCACGCCGACGTACCAGTATCGCCCACATGGCTGCCTTGGCACGCCAGGTCGCAAATGCCCAGTGGGACCAGCTGTAGGTCTTACCGATGCCCCTGCTGCCGATGTCGAAACCTATCGCAGGATTGCGCGACAGCTGGTATTTGGACAGATCATACCATGGCCATATATGTCCATGGATGTCCACATACTCCTTTTGAGGATCATACTCCCTATCCGGCTGCATCAGCGTCTGCCTCCTACTCTGCGTATCTCAAATGGTATCGGCACCAATGTCGGACCGCTGCGCAGCCTGACTTTGCGCAGCTTGCCGGTCTCTTTCAAGCCATATGTAAACCGCTTGACAAAAGCGGCATCCGAGCGTTTGCGTGTGATGACGTTGCCGTCCTTATCATATTGCAGGGGTTCAAAATGATGCTGACCATGCTTGTCTGTCCAAGTACACTCGTATCGCATGCGCTCCTTGCAGTCAGCAGGGCATCCTGCCGCCTTTATTGTCCAGTCATGGGTCTTGGCATCCAGTTCCACATAGGTCTTCTGCCGCACGAATCTTGCCATCGTAAAGTCGCTCTCGTTATCCCATGCGCCAAGCTCGTAGGGATCCACTTTGATGCCGATAGCAGGCTTGGACAGATGGATGGAATCCGTATCGCTGTAAAGGAAACTGTCATAGTTGGCATTGGCTGCCCTGATGGTGATGCCCCTTGCATAGGCTGTGATGTATGCGCCTACTGGTATGTACCCGCCCGGCCTTTCATCCAGATAGTCCAATGACCGGATATATCCGTCGTCTACACTGAAAAGTTTTGAATGACCGACCGGAGACTGGGCAAATTTGCCATATAGGTTGTTGAGCATGAGCTTCGCAAACTGCCGCAGGACCTTGTTGCCTTTGCGACCCGCCTCCTGCTTGGCTTCATACCATTTTGACACGTATGCGTCAAAGGGCGCTACGACCGCGTCGAACGTCCATATCTTGTCAACCTGCAGATGATCAATCTCGTAGCATTCCTGAAAAAGTTCAAAATCGGGCCGGCAAAGGGTCAGGTCCATCTCATTGTCGCTGTCGGTGATATGCGTTTCGGCCGTCCAGATGTGTTTGCCGGACTGGATGAAAGGGAATTTTCCTGGCTTGATATGGAAACTAGCGCTGAACCGGACAAAGAACGGCGTATCCGAGTTCAGCAGTTCAGGGATGGATCTGTCGGACACATGCGGTTCGCCGCATGGGTAGTTATGATTCGCCATGGCTGTAGGATAGAGCGAGTTCACATCATAGACGTGCCCTGCTCCTACGATCCTGTCCTCTATTGTCGGATTGACATAGCACCAGCCGCCATAGTATCCCTTACGCAGCTCCTGATCAGTCTCCGCATCCAATTCCGGGAAACGATAACGATAGGCTTTGTTGCGGCTTTTCCTGCTTTTTCCAGCGAAAGTGGAGAGATACTCGCGCATGCACATGCTGCCGATGGTGAGGCACTCCCGCCATTCCGGCGTGATGTCGTCCAGCTTTTTGAGGGCTTCAGCCACCACGAGCACGTCATTCTGGACGTATGCCCGCTCCTGCTCGGTCATGCGATAGCCCTCTGGTCTTGCCTTGCCATAGTCTACGGTGCCCTTGAGCTTCTTATGCTCGGTGTCAAAATTTTTGCCGATCACATCAACTGAAAACGGCAGCAGTTTCAGCGAGTCCCGCAATTCCACAGTCTTATTGGAAAGCCGAAACGCACATTTGTAAAAGGTTCCTGTACCATTGCACAGAACTACGATCTCGCCTCTCCCCACATGCCATTTGGCCTTATCATCCACATTGCGAGGATCGCGAAAGTGATAGCCATGATTGACCAGCCAGGCCAAAATAAAGTACACATCCCAGGTGAGATTATGGAAATAGATGATCATGTCGCCATCGACTGACCATAGGCGCTTGAAGAATTCATCCAGATTGTCGTCCACATACACGCCAGGCTTGTCTATGCAGGTCAATGACGTGGCCCATACCCTGGTGTCCTCGGGCACTTCGATGTTTTTCAGCGTGGTGTCGTCCCCATAGGCCAGCTCCTGCGGAGGAACGGTCGACTCCGTATCAGCCACCCAGTAGGTCGGATCCTTTTTTCTGCCACGCATGCCACATGTCCCTGCTACAGTTTGATATTGAGATTATGCCTCGCCAGACCCAAATAGGCAAACACCCCGCTCACATCCGGAGCGGCCGGCATCTTGTCGCCCTCCGCCGGGGGCGAAATCAGAATAAACCAGTGCTCGTTGGATGCAAACCGATACATCGCATCCAGCTCACGGCTGTTCATCCTGTTCAAAGCATCCATCACATCCTGAATGTCCTGCGGATGCACGTTGGCGTACTCCAGACCCGTATGTATCGATGCTTTGAACCCCTGGCGACCGTTTTCGCGCCTGGACTCCAGGAAACGCCTGGAATTCTGATGTCGCAGAATGTTCGGCAGCTTTGCCGGATTGCCGTAAAACCCCCTCGGACTGATCTCCGGCAGCCCCAGCCGTATGCGGTTCGCATTCGCCTGGATATACCCGGCCCTGATACGGCCAGCCGTTTTTCCGGACACCTCGGTAGCATGGCCGTTCAGATCCACAAACTTCAACGGACTATAGTCCTGCCTGGCCTTGGCCATGGCTTCTTTCCGTATCGCCGTAGCCCTAAGCCGCTGATTGCGTCGTTCGATCTGCCGCTGCGTATGCGAGTGGACATAAGCAACGTTCCTTGCCGCCTGCAGACGGCCGAACGGCACCTGCTTCGCTTTCATGTACCGCTTGAGAGTGGTCAGCGAAAAACCGGCCTCGGCAGCGAACTGGCGCTGCGTGAGACCGGATCGTTTCCAAGCGGTTCTAATCGACTTCATTGTGCCGGCTGGGACGGCAGCACAATGGCAGCCACCCTCAGTACGCTGATTGCCCCTGCCTTGACATAGGTAAGGCAATCATCGCAGATGACCAGATCGGAGACCGGTTCAATGGACTGCACATGCCTCACTTCTCGCTTGCAGTTTTCACACTTCATAGTGCAACTCCTTTCAGGACAAGTCTAACAGCAGGTCACTGGACAGCACATCATCGTGTTCCCTGGCATTCTGGTACACATCATGCATGTGCAGCCACACTTCCGACAGCATGGATCCAGCTTCATACACGTTGGTCAGCGCTTCGGAAAACATATAGCTGTCAAAGCCATCAGGCATTATCCCGCGAGTGCTTTCATGATCCATTCGTATAGGCCAGGCACTGATCAGCCATCGCAAATCGATCTCGCCTGCACTGCCACGGACATATATGGCATATCCATCAGTTTTCAGAACGACCAAAGGGCCATCAGTTTCCTCCGGCCACATCGCCCGGCCTGACTCAAGGCAATGGGATACCTCGTCTACAAAAGCCTTAACAGCTTTAGGCCACCAGCGAGCGGCAGCATCGACTATATGCAATGCTTCGTCAGCCTTAGCATTGCCAGGTTTCAAACCTGCAAGGCCATGCAAGGCAAATCTATGGCGGTCATACACCATATAGGCATCCAACACAGTATTATCATTCCCATATCTAAGTGCATCATCGTCAACGACTTGACCAGCCTTGACCTTTTCAATGCTCAGTACAGCACTGGTACCAGCCATGCTCATTTTTGTTTTCCTCCTTGCCATCACACACGCGCGCACAATACACGCACCTGCAAGTATAGCACACGAGCGTTCAGCATGGCAAGGACTTGCAGGTTGATGGCATTAGCATGAATTGATGCTATTGTCAACAGACTGCGTGACCGCGCGTGTCGCGCAGGTGCAAGATGGGGAAACGTGTGCACACGGGTATATATACATCGCAAATCGTGTGCAC
>JAAOBB010000040.1_pt1 | contig 11475 bp, 13 predicted proteins | sample 7267541 | NCBI WGS metagenome assembly JAAOBB01 (sample SAMN14345205, study PRJNA599270) | viral metagenome | isolation source: viral-like particles (VLPs) isolated from bee gut | host: Apis mellifera | place: Switzerland:Lausanne | collected 2017-01/2018-02 | reverse complement strand
GGAAGAATTGGTATAGACCGCCCCCTATAAAATTTTAGTTATAGAGATATAATTTTGGGTTATGGAACGCGATATTTATATTTTTAGTTGACATTTTAATTGAAAAGTGAATATAATTAGATTGTAAGATGTTTCATGTGTAACATTAAGGAGGTATAAAATGGCTGATGAAACAGAAATTAAAAAAGATGATAATGTAGTTGATGATAACGATAGTAATCAGGTTCAAGAATTATCAAATAATAATGATTTTATGAAAATATTAGACAATATTAATGAAAGTATGAAATCATTAAATACATCTTTTGATGGTTTGCGTGATGAAATACGCGGTAAAAAAGCAGATGATGCTACGCCAGATGAAACGGATGTAGAAAAAGATGATAAGAAAGTAGATGATGATATTAAGCAAGATGAAAAAGAAGATAAAAAAGATGATGATGAATTGGAAGAAATTAGAAAGGGTTTAGGTATAAGGTAATGGACTTTAATGTAGTTTTTGATACTAAGAATAAAGTTGCAATAGTTGATAATATTGTAGTTTTAAATTTTGAGTTTATAGAAAAATTATATAATACGTATTGTGAAGTTAATAAAAATAATGTTAAAGAATTACATATAAAAGGAGATAAATAACGATGAATGATTTAATTCAAGATAAGAATAGCACTAAAAACTTTACAACGTCTAATTTTGGTGATACTAAATTCTCTAAAGAACGTGAATTAAATAACGGTATGAGTATTGTTAATAATGCAGAAAATGAGTATCAAAGAAAAATCGCTAGTCTAGGAGGTAATAACTAATGGCTAATACATCTATATTACCAGATGCTGTTAAAGAAAGTTTAGATAAATTTAACGCCGATAATAAGACTGATTGGGCGTGGGGTCAAGCATGGGATAAAGGCACTAATTGGTCTAATGAGAAAACACGCTTTGATACATATTTAAATAATTATCTATTTCCAAAAGTTGCGCAAACAACGCTTGCTCAACAGAACTTAGGTAATCGTTTTGATTTTCTTGCTAAAGAAGTATCTAATATGACTGCTGTTTTGCGTGAAGATTATGTAGTATTGGATAGCGTTCCGGCTGGTTTGAATTTAAGTAAGCCAGAGGAAAATATGCTTAAAGTAAATTATCCTAAAATTGCTACTAAACTTTTTGCGGGAAATAATTTCTTAAAAGAAAAATTCACGCTAAATGATAATGATGCGTTACTTAATTTTCAAACTATTGGTGATAGTATTAGTTATGCAATGGCAGTTTATCAGAAGCGTGTATCAGATATTAATATGTTTGAGGAACAGATAATTAAGGCGATGCTTGTTGATTATGGCATAAATCAAGTTAAAGACCAACGTACAGTTAAGTCACGGGATGAATTAGTATCAACAATTACTGAGGCTATTCTTAATATGCAAAATAATAGTGCACTGCATAATGAGGCAGATAAAGCATCAGGTGGTGCCGTTGGTCGCTATAGTACATATACGCCACTTAATGATATATTTATTCTTACAACAGATACTATTAAGAGTTTTCTGTTAGATAGTATTATTGCGAATACATTTCAAATTGCGGGTATTGATATTACTGATAGAGTAATTAGCTTTGATGACTTAGGCGGTACTTTCAAGACAACATCAGATGTTAAGGTTACAGAAGAAGATAGTAAAAAATATCTTCGTGGTATGGGACTTTATGAAACTGATTTAGGTGATGTATTTTATACTGGCACAACAATTCCGTTCCCAGTAGATAATTTAAAGGAATTTAAAGGCAATGTGGTAGAAATTAAGCCTCAAGGCGATTTATTTGCACTTGTATGCGATGTAAATAGCGTTGGCTATAAGCGTAAAACTTCTGGAATGCTAAAGCGCCCATTTTATAATGGTGAGCGCGATGAATGGACTTATTGGTTACATTATCAGGCACAGCGCTATATTCGTCCATTTTTTAATAAAATTTGTATTACTGGCAATAGCGGTATGAACCCAGCAGATAAGCATGTAGGTGATTAATTATGCCTAATATTAATGGCTTTTTTCCGAGTTATGACCCCGAAGACCCTTTAGGTTCTAGCGGATTGCAAACTAATGATAAAGATAATCACATGGCGTGGGGATGGATACAGAAGCCTGTTGATAATGATAGAGGCTCAGGCGTTGAGGTAAATTTATCTAATAAATTAGCACAAGCAGTAATTCATAATCGCAATTATTATCGCCAATTAGCTTTTGCGCGCTATCATGAATTAATACTTAATATTAGGGACTATGCAAATGTACCTGTATCATTTAATAAGTTACGTTGTGAATATTATTTACGTAATGGTGACCATGTGGCAGTCGGCAAAGATAAGTTGGGCAATTTTGTATTATTAGGTGTAGTAAATGATACTAATACAATAACTAATCCTGCTACTCCATACGCTACTGGTGGCTTAAATGGTCATGCAATTAAGTTCATTATTCCGCAAGCAAATGTCCCTGTCGATTTAGATAATTATCGCGAAATTACGCAAAGCGATAATGCAAAGTCGGGGGACTTTGTTGTTTTACGAAATAAGCCGTATGAATTTGTTAATGATTTTGCAATTGTTCGATTTTATTGTGACCGTTTAGCCGAGCTAATGGCATCGCGCGCTAGTCTTATAATGCAAGCTAAAGTAACTACTGTAATACCTGTTGCTAATGGCAATAGTGAAGATGCAGACCAAATAGCGCAATCTTTATACAATGGTACCCCTTTCTTATTAATGAATGAGAATAGAATGCGATTAAAACAGCTAGTAACGCAATTGGGTGATAGTTCGGTACCTGAAAGAATTAAGACTTTAAAGCAGGCATTTAATGATGAACAAAACGAACTAAATAATATGCTCGGCATTAATAGTACGGGTATTGATAAGGCTAGTGGTGTATCTGATAAGGAAGTAGATAGTAATAATGATTATGTAGTTTCTACAACTAATATGTATATTAGGGGCGTTCAGGAGGGTTTATCATTATATAATACCCGATTTAATACAAATTATTATTGCTTTCTTAACCAACCATCTATGCAAGCTTTAGATATTGGGGGCGAAAACGATGGTACAGATAACAACAACGATTAAGGATATATTGCAATCTGAGTTAATTAAGCGTAGTAAGAATGAGTTTATTAATCGAATTAACGGTAAAACTCAAATAACTGATGCAAATAAAGATTTTGCTTTTGTTTATAAAATAATGAAATATGATGATGATGTAGATGCAATTGTTACTGATGAATTTTTTAACAATTATCGAGCGTATGATGTAAATGCCGATAAATTTTTTAAAAAGATGTTCTGTAATAAGTTTATAGATAGGCAAATAGCACCTCAGACGGTCGAGGCGTTTGCTTCGCGGGTAACTAGCTTATATATGGTAAGAGAAACTGAGATAGTTACGCTTTATCAAAAACTTGCGGACTATTATGTAGGGCGCACACAAGGAAACAATGCTAATCGCTCTGGTTATAACGAACTTAACAGCGATTTACCGCAAGATGAAGTTAATATGTCGCTCGATGCCGATACACAAGATTATGCTAATACTAATACTATTGAACGTGCGTTTAATAATACCAATACTGATAATACAACGGCTAATCCTGATAATATAAATAAGCTAAAGGATGTATGGGAAGAAATATTAGATAGTTTTGATTTAGCGTGTTTTTTACAAGTATTTTAAGGAGGTAATAAATAATGGGTGAAATATTAAACCCGGGTGGTACATCGTCACAAGCACGCCCACCATTTAATCAATACGGCGATTATACAAGGCATTTTCAGCCTACCTTATCAAATAGGCAAGCATTTCTTAAGCCTGAGGATTGGTTTCAAATTTCGGCAGGTTTGCAAACATCGAACCTTAATAATGGTCGATGGAATATGCGTAACTATGCTCCGTGGTACAATGATATGGCAGATTATAATACATCTGCTAAATCGTATTATGATTATTTATCGCGGTTAAATTATCTATTAGATGTATATCGTGATGCTATTAATCAATTATTACGGCGTGAGTTAATAGTTGGCGAAACGACTACTATTAAGATGTTTCAAGATGGTAACTGGGAAACCGAAGACGATATAACAGTTACTGCTATTGTTAAAATATCCCAACAAATTCATGCTTTTCTTGACCATAGTAAAAAAGAATATCAATATCATAATGCTATCTGGGATGATGGAACAGGTATTTTCGCGAAAGATTTTACAGACGAAATTAATGATATTTGGGATAATATCTGGGACTTATGGGATAATGTTAAGCAACTTTGGAATAATGTATATAATATCTATGATATTCTATCAGGCGATTGGGCTAATGCTGAGAATGACGATAATTCAGGAGGCAGTGGCGGTACATATAGTGTACACATGAAAAATACTTTTATTAGAACAGCTGGTGATTTAGGCGGTCAAGGTATATTTGTTGATACGCAAGATGTATATTCTGGTTACAATGTTCGTATCAGTGTTGCAACTAGAAATGGTTCGATTGGCTGCACAAGTCTTAATAATATTCGTTTGGGACATGGTGACCATAGCGAAAAAGATAGCTATATTTTCGGACTTAAATTTAATTCAGGGCGTCTTGCTGAATGTGATTTTTCTAAACTTAAAAATATTCAGCAGTTCGGCAACTCAATTTGGAATATTAAGGGCAAAGGTAATAAGTGGTCTGTGTATGTATCGGCAATTCCTAATGTAGATGGTGATGATGTAGTTATTGCTTGCGAAAGTTATGGAAATGGTGATAATGATCAATTTCCGGGTTCAGACATGAACACATGCAATATTAATATTAGTTTTTACGTACCGAAAAAGAACCCACCTAAAAATTTAATAGCTCAATTAGGAGGAAAATAATAATGGCTAAAGAGTTCGTAAGGAAAATTTTAAATGTTTCTACTATACAAAATTTAAGAGATTGGACTAATTGCTTAGGTGATATTATCTTAAAAGATGGTATATATGCTTATATCAGAGTTGAGGGAGAATATAAACCGATAAGCTTTCCGATGATTTTCGACTATAATTTACCGCGAAAAAAATGGGTACATAGTGATTTTTATCCTGATAAAGACGGTGTACATGGGTTAGATAGGCTTGATAGAACTACTAAAAAGTATGATTTAACCGATGGTCGTATTGAAGAAATAGAAAATGTAGCTGATGACGCGTCGCAAAATAATGCACTTATTAGCGGTATAGAGAAAACTATTGATAGTAATTCTGTAAGTTATCATATTCAAACAGGACAGAATTATATACAATGGCTTTTAGCTCGCAATTCTTCATTTACAGGAGAAATGAGAATTTATAATGGTCAAGATGATAGTTATCCGTCCGCAATTACTTGCAATATAGCAGGCGGTGATATTAATATTGGCGAACAAAGCCAAACAATAGATAAGCATATAAATGTTAATGATAGATATATGTTTACAATAACTAACGATATTAGTGATTATAAGATTACTACCGATGTATCGCAATATTATGCTTCACATCAACTTACAAATGAAGAAGATAAAGGCATAATTCATAGCGTAAATGATGATGGTTCAGATGAAACATTATCATTTAAGAGTGCCGAGGCTAAAGTACACGTAGATAATGAGCATATACAACGTACTTACTCATTTAATCACGGTGATAATAATATTCAATTTAATTTTATATCGGCATTTAATGGAACACAATTTCAGCCTTATTTTAATATAACGGGTTCAGATGAAAGCGTTAAAGCTTTTAGAGATTACATGGATAAGTTCCTTACAATTACTAGTCGTATTAATGACTTGCAAAGTCAAATTAATTCACTTTCTAATAGAATTTCAGCATTAGAAAAATAATATAAGAGGTTAAGGCTATGGATAGAACACCATTTACATTTTATCAAAATACGCCTTTTACCGATTTTCAGAATACGATAGATTTTGGTTCCAATGAAAAGCGTGATAAGTTTTTCGAAACACATTATAATCCGCACGTTATTAATTTTAATTTTAATTTCGTTCGAGATAGATTAACGCTTAAAGTTCCGACCAATACAGCAAATTGGCAATGGTTGTCTGAGTGCAACTATTGCTCTTTTGTTAACTCGTATGACGGTATTAGGTATTATTGTGAAGTAGTAGAGGCTAATTATACTAATGCAGGAGTAACTACATTATCTCTTGTTATTGATGGCTTAATGACTTTTTGTCAAGGCGATATTTCAAAATATGCTAAAAACGTGACTATTCAACGTCAACATTTACCGCTAGACGTTTACGACCAAAATTTAGATAGTATTCGATTAGACGGTGACGTACTTAATTTTTCATCACGTAAATTAATCTATCAGGAAAATTATGCAATGACTGATTTAGATATAGTATTTCGTACAAGTGTTGACTTAACTAAAGATTTTGGTACCGTTGATAGTCCGAAAATTGTAACATCAACTGGCGTTACATTCGATAAAATAGTTAGTCCGCAAAATTTATACATGACACCATATAATCAGTTTCGTTCTTTTATGAAAAATATACAAGATTATCCGTGGATAGCTCAGAATATAACAGATGTGTTATTAGTTCCTCGTAACATGATTGACAGCGGAAAATTTACCAAAGTTACTATGAAAAGTGGCGATTTTAACGATTTATATGAATTTGACAATGGAGGTATTAGTTCTAATATTGGAGAAATTACTAAATTAAAAAAATCGCTATTAGATTTATATGATATATTCGGATGTAAAAATCATACTGAACTTTTAAAACAAGGATATACCAATATTACGATTACTAATTATCAAGGGCAAGAGTTGCATGTAGACGTAGGACAATTAGACCCTAATAAAGCATTGCGTATAATGTCGCACGTTATTATAGGATATAGTAATCAAATGTATTTTTTTATAGATGGTTATCGTTCGCGTGGCGAAAATAGTATAGGTAATCTTCCATCAGGTACATATATCGGCGATAGTATAGCATTCACACATTTTGATAGCGCACCATTATTAACTGATAATTATCGGTTAAGTATGGCACAAAGTGCTAATCGTAGACGTTTAGACCAGTCTAACCAGCTATCAGGACAAGTTAAAAGTATAATGGATAATTCTGCTCCTATTCAGGATAGATTTTTTAATGCCGTTTCATTAACTAGTGATGTACGTTCTGGCGCTATATTTGGAAGAATGAAAGATGAATGGAGTTATTACCGTAATTTAAATGCTGAATTAGCAGATAAAAAACTTACTCCGCCGAGTGTAAGTGATATGTCGACTGAAAATGCTTTTCCGATTAAGCAGGGTTTTTTTGGCATAATTGTACAATATTCGAGAATTAATGATACAGATTTTGATATTGCAAAAAATTATTATGCTCAATTCGGCTATGATTGGCAATGTACAGGTAATTTATATTCAACCGAAAGTATGAAATATCTTAATTACGCTAAATTTAGTGGTAATTGGATAATAGATGATAGGCATGTGCCTCAGAGTATTATGGAACAAATACGGGCGCAATTTGAGAACGGTGTAAAAATTTGGCATAATCCTGATGAATTAGAAAACCCGTTCCGTCAAGATATTTCTGATAAAAATGTTTGGGTGGCATAATGGTAGTATATAAAGAGTATGGTATGAAAGTTTACCGACGTTTTTTGCAGACGAATTTTAATTCTAGTTTTGGCGTTGACAAAGAAAAATTTATTAATAAACTTTATAGCATTTGTGCAAGTGAAACAGGAAACATTATTCATCGTAAAGGTATAACACTTGAAGATTGGAAAAAAAATTATATTCCTATTATTACTAATCATCTAGGTAAAGGTGCATATGTGATGTTTATGTGTATTTGTGCTAATGAGGGGGGCTCAGGTACTAATACTTACATTAATAATAAAAATAGTATTCATTCAGACCCACGGCAGATATTATTAGATGATGTAAAAATAATTAAAAACGGTTTAAATTCTTTTAATATACCAGTATGTCGCTCTGCTCCTGAGGTGCTAAATCATACTCCTTATGTACCCGATAAAAATAACAATGATGTAAAAATGCTAAATTCATGTAAAAAAGGTACAGTAGGGCGCTATTATATGCCGTTTACAATGGCAGGTAATTCGTGGGTGTTTGCTACTAAATGGACTACTGAACATCAGGGACCCGTACCTAATTGTTATTTTGGCAATCCTTATGATACATGTATAGATTATATTAAATCTTGTGGAGGAAAAATTAACGGTTCGGGTGGCTCTAGCGGTTCAAGTTCGAGTAGTTCAACGCCAGCAGATAATGCTAAATTTGATGCTGAGGCAATAGTCGACGAAATCAAACGGGCGTTACGTTTTGACGTACACAACATAGCGCAAACTAATTATTATGAAAATGCTTTTATTAGCTTAGAACGTACGTATAATAACACGTTTAAAATTCGCTTTCGTCATGATTTTTTAGAAAATCTAATTAATAACGCTGGTGAAAACACTGATGACCACGATACCGATAACAATAATAGCGATGATTTTAATGATAGTTCTATAAGCGCTGGTAAATGGTGGTTTCCCGTGCGAGGCCGAGACGGTATTAGTGACCCGTGGGGTTATCGGGCATGGCGCAAATCGGCACGGAATCCCACGGGGTTCCATGATGGCATGGATATTGGTAATGCCGCGCAAATACCCGAGCATAAAATTTATGCTTGTCACAGCGGAACAGTAGTATATTCAGCTTATATGATGGCAGAGTTAATGTGGGTTATCATTATCAAAACGGGTAAATATTATATTTGGTATCAGGAATTTACTAGTACGGCTAATAACGTTGCTGTAAAGGTAGGTGATAAAGTTAAGGCAAAACAATATTTAGGATATGTAACAGGTACGCATGTACACGTTGGTATAACAAAGCAGAAAGATATTAATCAGGCTCTAGCCTCAGCGTTCACAAATAATGGAACATGGCTAAACCCGAAAAAATTCTTTTGGAATAAAAGGTGGTAACATGAAATTTAATAGAGAATTTGAATTAGGAAAAAACGAGGGTAGCTCGCAATTAACAACACATCAATATATTATTATCCATGACACAGGTAACGATAATAACAAGGGTATTAATAGCGGTCGGAATGAGGCGCAATTTATGAAAAATCATTGGCAAAGCGCCTATACTCACGCAATCGTTGATGATAATGATATATACATTGTAGGTACGCCATCATACGTTGCTTATGGCGCAGGCAATATCGCTAACCGACGCTCACCATTTCAGATAGAGTTAGCACACGTTAATTCGCAGTCAAGATTTAATAAATCTTACAAGCGTTATATAGAGGCAATTAAATATTTTGCTGAAAAATACAAAATACCGTTAACTTTAGATACTAACGGTAATGGTATTAAATCACATCTTTGGATATCAGAGAATATTTGGGGTGACCACACAGACCCTTACGGCTATCTTAAAAAATGGGGTATTTCTAAAGCGCAGTTAATTGACGATTTGGGCGTTAAATCAGCAAAAAATAATGACTATTACGAACGAGCCTTACAAGTAAGGGCAAAAACTAAAGTATCGCGGTATCGTGACCTATCATTTAAGCGTAAAGTAGACACGTTCCCAAAGGGTACGCTATTCGATGTTTACGCGACAATAAAGTACAAAAATATTACTAGGTTCAAGTTAGCTAATGGGCTTTACATCACTTCAAATAAGGCATACGTAAAGCGAATAAAATAGCGTACAAAAAGCCCCGTGCTATGCACGGGGCTTTTTTTCGGCGCTACTCTTTATTATCAATTTTTTCTTCCTTATTATTACTTGTTTGCGAAATTTGATTTTCTGGTATATTTGGCGCTTTATCATTCTTGTTCGGTGCGTTTTCAAAAAACTTGACAATATAATCTGGTAATGGAATACCGAGAATTTTTAAATTTTCAATTAAACTTAAACCATTCGCAATAATGAAAGCCCAAACAAACCCGCTTACGATGTAATCCATATTATAAACGTAGAATACGGGATACATAATTAATGGGATTACTAATGTAATTAATTTAATAACAATACCCTTAAAATTAATTGCACTTGATAATCTATGCTCTTTTAACGCCGCGCCACAACCCGATAAATAATCGGCTAAAATAAAACATAACAGCGCTATATACTCTTTGTGAGTTAGAAACGAATTTATAAAATCTTTCATATCTAGCATAACATTCCTCCTACTAATTGATTTTCTAATAGCTGTAAATAATAAATATCACGCTTACTTTTATTATGCTTTTTTTCGATAATTTCGTCAATAGAATATGACCCAAACGGCGTTTCAATATATAAAATATCAGGAGGTTGCTCTATATTATCATCATTATCTTTTATTTTCTGCTGTAATATTAAATTAGTCATATCCTTATTAATACTATCTATATGATTTGGATAAGGTATACCTTTATCAAGATTAATATTAGCATCATATATTGCAATAGTACCGATATTAGTACGATAATTACGTTTTGATTTAACACTTACACCGGCATGAAATTGCGTTTTTATAAATTTTTCAAATGGCATATTTAAATCAAAACTATCTAAAGGTACCCCTCCGCTATGAACGATTATTTTACCATCTGTTAAAAAAGCATATTTTTTATGATTAAGTAAATACATCTGCTGAATATGATGCTCTTTTTTAAAAGCTCCCAAATTGTAATCGTCAATAAATTTTTGGTCGACGTAATCAATGGCACGGTCATCTATATATAGGCTATCCGTATCACCATAATATAGGTAATTATCTATCTGCTCAGGTGATAATGTATGGAGCGGTTGCAAAAGATTAAAAAATGCTTGTGACGTAACGAATATGCTAAATAATTCGTTACGCTCCGTATTAGCAAATCCTTTCGGAACTGATATTAACATATCATTCACGTAATCATACCTAAAATAATTATAGAAAGGGCGCAAAGCAGGTAATCCATAAATACCATTTAATATTACCTTTGCGATAGCAATTTCTTCCTTATTTAGCTTATGCTTGTTTTTTTCAGAAAGAATTTTAATATCAAGTGGATTATGTGCATCAACAAGATTATCATTCTTTCCTTGCGTTTTAGTTGCGTAGTTTTCAGCAAGCACTGAACGGGCATCGAAATATTGCGTTTTAAATTTTAACCATGCAACAGTATTTATACTAGTAATTTTTTTATATGAGAATAGATTAATTAACCTTATAGTATTAGTATTAATATACATATTTGTCAATAAATTAGAATAATACTTAACGATTAACTTACGTATAAGATTAGATGGTATATAAGAAATAATTCTATTCAGTATTAAAATCAATCGTAACGCGTTCTGGCTCCTCGTTCCAATCATCTAACAAAAAAGGTATTTTAAAATTGTACATTACATAAGGA
>JAAOBB010000092.1_pt1 | contig 11503 bp, 10 predicted proteins | sample 7267541 | NCBI WGS metagenome assembly JAAOBB01 (sample SAMN14345205, study PRJNA599270) | viral metagenome | isolation source: viral-like particles (VLPs) isolated from bee gut | host: Apis mellifera | place: Switzerland:Lausanne | collected 2017-01/2018-02 | reverse complement strand
CACCCAGTTCATCATCCCGAGCACCATCTGCATCATCGGCAACATCGACAAATACCCGTCGAAAACCGTGTCGAGGGTCTTGGAGAACGGCGCTACGGCGACCATCAGCGTAGAGAACCTGATTGAGGACAGCATCAGACTCACCGACTACAGCGGCAATGTCTTGGTCAAGGATACCGATTACACCCAGACCGTGGACATCGAGAAGAAGACCTTCTCCGTGACCGTCACCAACCCCGACATCAAGACACAGGCCATCATGATTGCCTACGAGTGGGTCCCCGACAAGTTCTTCGACCCGCTGAAGTGGTTCACCAAGAATTCCATCAACGACTATTACGGCGAGCCTTGGAACGACGACCATTCCATCAATTCCTCGATTTCCGCCGCCGCCGAAATGGCATTCAACAACGGTGCCACTTCACTGTGCATCCTTCCGGTCTTCGAGGCCCCTCTTGACGACACCGGCAAACCGCTTGACAAGAACCCCCATCAGAGTCTCACCGACGCTCTGGAGAAGCTGAAGCTACAGGACGACATCGCCATCATCTGCCCCATAGGGTTCGACAAGGATTCGCTGGTGCAAATCAGGAACCACATCGACTGGTGCAACAAAAACCGTCTGGAACGCCGTGGAATCTTCGCCCTTGACGGCATGGCCAAGGCCTATTCCATCGAGGACATCATCAATGTCCAGATGTCCCTTGACAACAGTGCCGTGATGTTCATATCGAACACGATTTCCTACTTGTTCGTATCGAATTCCCGCACCTACATCAAACTTCCCGGATGGCTGTATGCCGCCGCCATGTCGGGTCTGGCGATTTCCCAGCCGTTCTACCAGTCCCTCACCCGTATGAACCTTTCCGGCTTCTACAACGTCCAGCCGTATCTGTACGAGGAGAAGAACATGCTGGCACAGTCCGGTGGGTGCGTGCTTGAGATGGCGAACGGTTCCGTGAAGATTCGCCAGTCCAACGTGACCACACAGGACAGGGTCCTCGACTGGTCCTATTCCGGCGTGTACCAGTATGTCACCCGTGCCATGAGAAGTCTGTTCGACCCGTATATCGGCAAGCCTTCATCCGATGCGACTCTGCTCGCCATCAATTCGCTTGCCATGAACGAACTGACCATCATGACGGACAGGGGGTTCATCGCCAATTACGACGACCTTGAGGTAAGACGGCGCAACGAACAGCCGGACACCATCGATGTGAGCTTCAAGTATGCATGGCTCCAGCCCATCAACTGGATTTATGTGAACTTCTCGGTCGACATGACCTACTGACTGACAGGGCGCGAACCATCATCGCGCCCTTTGCACGGGAGATGATTTGATTTATGGCGCATGTGGTAGCCGGATTCAGGAGCGGTCTGAAGCAGACCATGAGGAATGCCTTCATCAATGCCTTCACCGACAGCTTCTGGTCTTCCATCGATGATTCGGTCAAGGACATCGACCCCGAGAAAATCGTGTTCACGGATTTTCCCGTCAAAGCACAGGAGTTCCCGTTCATCGTCCTCAACATCAATTTCGGACGGGTGACCTGGGGCGACATCAACAGGCCGAACGAATCGAAGCAGTATATAAAAACGGCGATGTGCGAAGCCACCACAAGCATTGATGTCTATGCGAAATCAGCGGCACAATGCGACAGGATGTTTGATTCCATCCTGAACATGCTGTCGTTCGCCTACACAAGGCCGAACAACTCGAAATGGGTCAGCATCATGGAGTATTCGGTGGATGGGCTGGTGGTGAATCCGATTCTGAACAATCTTTCGGTGATGACTTCATCAGCCGCGAAAGGCATCGAATGGAACAAGGATGTCATGTTCTACATGTCGACCATTTCATTCGATTCCCATGTGAAATGGACCATGAAGCCGAACGAAGAGGAAATCGCCACAATCAAGGAAATCGATGTCCATGCCCAGCCTAAGTTCACATACTAATCCGCGCCACGGTTCCGGTTTCAGGAAGCGTTCCACCGAGGACCGTGCGTTGAGGACAGTCAAGAGGAACGGGTGGCTGACCCATTTCTTCATCATCTTCCTGTACCTGTCCTCAGCGGCCATATACATGTCCCGTGCCCTTGAAAGACAGGACGTGTTCGTCTCGACGCTGGTCATCATACTGAGTTGCCTCTGTGTCTATCTGGTCATCAAGGGAAACCAGACCAAGGAGAAGCTCCCGCTTCTGGTCATGATAATCATGATGCTGTGCGAGGAGATTTCCTTCATCGTAGGCAACTACGGCACCATCGACGCAACGCTGATTTTCACAAGGCTGTTCATCCCCATATCGCTCATGTACCGGTATACGACGATAAACGACCTTGCCTACAGGGAATTGATGGAGTGACCGATGGGGGACTTCAAGACAATCACCGATTTCATCATCCAGTTCATGAATTCCGATGGCTTCGTCGGAATCGTCGGTGCCCTGTCCATGATACTGTCGTCAATATCGAATAAGGCGATTCCCGACATGAAACATGACAGCAGTTCATCGAAGAAGAAAAACGACGGTTCACAGCCCGTGAACGGCGACGACAAGAACTGGTTTGATAACATTTCCGTGAAGATTGATGTCATCCAGAATTCTCAGGAAATCATGATGGACAACATCAAATCCATCAGCGACAGCCTGTACATGGTGAACGAACGTCTTGAAGGTGTCGAGAAGGAAATGAAGAACCTGAAACGCGAATCCAAGATTCAGCGCGAGAAAACCGAACAGCACGACCGTGAGCTTATCGCCATGAAGTCAAGAGAGGAAACCCGATGAAAAGCCTGACCTACAACCGCCCCTACCAGTATGTGGAGGATTTGCGTCTTTTCGCTTGCTATCGCTCCAAGGAGCACGCCGTATTCGTAGGCCAAGGGTTTGCGGACAACGCCGTGGCCTTCATCGAGAACGGCCCCATGCTCACCAAACTGGAGCAACAGGGCAAGGTCGTCCATGGGGACTTCGACCAGCTCATTACCCGGAGCTTCGATGTCGCCATGCCCTTCCGAATCTATGTGGTCAACCCCGACGACGAAAACGGCAAGGCATCGAACGCCATCGAATACACGGCATCCAGCGACACACCGGTCCTTGATGTCAAGGTCGACGGCAAGAGCGTGGTCAAGGACCAGATTGCCATAATCGACCTGACCGGCAAGCTCGATGTCATCATGAAGCCGAACAAAATCTACGGCACCGACGCTGACGGCAGGGAAGCCCAGTTCGACCGCCAGCAAATCGAGGGGGTACAGCATTTCTTCCTGAATGGTGAGGAAATCCCCGTCGACATGGGCAATGTGCGCCTTATCGACATCGCCAAGGAATCCAAGACCGTTCAGAGGGTCAGCACACCGCTTCAGATTTACGGGACCAATCAGGACGGCGAACAGGCCACCTATCCCCGTGACTTCTTCGCCACCAGTTCTTCGGTGGATGATGCCACCAAGGAGATACAGGCGCTGAGCGAGAACAAACAGGACAAGGACAAGAGCGCCAAGGACGGCTATCTTGCCATCATGAAGAACGGTCAATCCGTTGGTTCCAACGGCAATCTTGATGACATCATGAACAACATCATGACCGTTCAGCAGAACCTTGACAAGCTGACCCAGAAAATCGATAAGGGGTTCATTAAGGACTGGAAGGCTCTGAGCGGTTCCGACAGCTCCATTCTCAATAACCCCATCGGTGACAATTCCATTGTCATCACCGACAAGCCGATTGCCGATGAAAAGGCCATACGAGATACCTCGAACGCCGTGGTCTATGGTCTGCAACCGGATAAAATCAGTGATTTCGGCACTGCCATGGGAACCAGAAACGCCACGGGAAACTATGGCGTGGCGATGGGTGCCATAGCCACAGCCAAGGGTGATTCGGCGGTCGCCGTAGGTTCTCTTGCGACTGCTACCGGCGACAATTCCACATCCATCGGCAAGAATTCCTCGGTGACGGGCAAAGGGTCCGTGGCACTTGGCTTCAATTCGTTTGCTGACGTAGACAACACGGTTTCTGTGGGGTATGACACCACAGACACCACAAAGACACCGACCTATCGACGGATAACCGCTGTGGACACCCCAGTCAATCCGCATGATGCCGCCAACAAATCCTATGTGGATAGTAATGGCGGCATTTCGGAATACAACAAAACATTCGAGCCGATGTCAAATCCGTATTTTCTACAATCTATAGGAAACCCCGATAGATGGAAAATGAGCAACACCTATTGGAACGAACCTCTTTCTGAAGCGCTTGCTTTACGAAGCATTTATAACTTAAATGAACTTGATAAATATGGTGTCCTATATCCTGACACATGGACTGCCGATTCCGTTGGTGTTATAGAGCTTCATGCATCATCTATGATTGAAGACCGTTCCGTTCTTGAGTCAAAAGGCATTCGCATCCTTGATGACGACAAATACCATCTTTCCTTCTATGCGGGAACACAAAGAACATCGGTCAACGTACAATTCTTTTCGATTAATGTTCGTGTGTCTCTGAAATCAAAATCAGGAGACGACATATCCATTTCATTAGGTAGCCCATCATATAAGGACTTGATGGGTGACATGAAGTATTTTGAATATGAGTTCAGTCTTGAGAATCTCATAAAAAGCCATCAAGAGGTCAAATATCCACTTGATATGCGCATTGATATAATGCTCACCTCAAGTCATTCTCAAGGACGACTTTTTGTCACCGGATTGAGATTAAGGAACCTTCCCAACGCCGGAACACCGAAATTCCTGAACTCAGCATCGCCCATTGTAAACAAGTTTCTTGATACTTCAGTCGGCAACATCGACGGGTGGCGTTATTCCACAGGAGGGCAAGGCGGAACATGGAAAGACGCAATCATCATGCCCTGTTCAAATGTCGAATTAGCGATTACCAACCCGGGAGAAAATCTTAAAAATGGAACGGGGTTGTTGATGGCGAATGACAGGGAAGCATGGCTGATAGCCCATGAGTTTAACCCTGTTGGATATTCCAAATACTATTTTTCATGTCTTTTGGCATTGCCTTACGGTTTTCCGAAAAACGCAACACCTACTGCTGAATTTGGTTTTGGCATTCTTGATACAAACGACAACCTTGTAAAATTCACAACAAATGCAGACAGTCTTACTGTCGGTCCTGTTGACATCACCAATGATGGCTTTTTTACTAAAATATCAGGAACTGTGGCACAGAACATTAGAGACTGGAGTTCCGGTATAGTCCCAATGATTCACATTGTGAATCCAGCAAGCGATGCGACTGAATCCACACGTGTATATGTCACCAACATCAAAGTGGAGCGGACATCGTTGGAAAGTCCGACTGTAGCCCAGCCGACTTTTCCATATATAGTTGGAGGCGGAACTAAAGCGGTAAAAGTCAATGATATCGTATATTTGAGTGTAAACGGAAAATTTGATAATTTTACTGCTGATGTGGTTGAGGGTTCCAATTATCCCCATCCAATTGAAGAAAGTTTAAAACCCGGAAAAGGAACGGGTGGAGCAGTCATGAATTGCATTGAATTTGACGGTTCCAAGGTATCACAATTTTTCATACGAATTGATGAAGACGGAAAAATGTATGCCACTGGACATATTGCCCCATATGCCAGAATATATGGAAGTGTTGCTTATCCTGTTGGTGATTTTTCCAAGCCGTATGTTTCTTCACCTAATTTAAAGTCTTTGCCGATATCATCACAACCATCCGATTCACAGCATGACGACAACGATTCTGATTTAAATGCGAACGCTTCATCAAAGGCAGTATCGTCATCCAATGCAAATGGGTCGACTGTTCAAAACAACAATAACCAAGAATCTACAGAAAATCCAAAAGATTCAACAGATAAATCTGATGATGCACAGACAACACAACAATCATCAAATGAGACAACAACCAATGAAGATACAACAACTGACAAACAACAATAAAACAGCGACGACAAGTAGTTCCTGTAAACAGGATTTGGGTTTTTCGGAGTTGCTACAATTGTGTATAGGTCGTGAAACTGTGGACCTATGCAACCGATAAAGAGGAGTCTGTATGAAAACAAGCGCGGATGACACCGTGAATGTCGCCCCCTTTGTCGATGACAAACCAGACGATGAAAACAAGGAATCCGTGGATGACGATGCCAAGACCGAGGACGATGCTGTAGAAGGCGATTCCCCGGAAGGCATCCAAGCTGAAAACCAGATGCAGAACGACAGTTCCGACGATTCGGTGGACAGCAACGGGGATGAACTGCTTTCCAAAATTGAAGACGTAGTGCTTGACAAATTCAAGGAATTCCTGTCGAGCGAAACAGAAAAGGTTGACGCTACCGATGATGACGACAACGAATCGGATGGCGACGACACTGAAAGGACCAGCGCTATGAGCTATAGCGAAAGAAAAGTGGCTACCGGGACTGACGGCAAGCCTTCCGACACCGCATTGAACCCCGCCGATGTCGTCGACAACGCCCCCAAGACCGGCATCGACTTCGACACCGTGAAGGAAGTGGACCGCCAGAAGGACAAGTCCACCGAGCCGGGAAGCTCGTTCCTTGGCGACAACTTCGACGGTTCCACCATCAACCCCGGTGACATCGACTACACCAACACCCCGGTGTCCAAGCCGGGCAACGCCGCTTCCACCGCATCCACCGCTTCGGTCATGAAGCTGGTCGACCAGTACATCAAGGCCGGGGTCATCAACGAGAGCAAGCGCTTCGACACGATTGCCAGTCTCGCTTCCCTCTCCCCCGAGGCAGTCAAGAACCAGTCTCTGGCGATTGCCAGCATCATAGATGCCAACAAGCGCCGTTCCGAGGAAATGGCCGCCGTGGCCCGTTCCGCCAAGATGAACCGCCATTTTGCCGACGATTCCACCGACGATGCCGACGACCAGACCGATGATGCTGATAGCGTCGTCGACGACTTGGAAGACGAGGACGGCGAGAACACCGCCAAGAACAAGGACAAGTCCACCAGTAACAAGACCTGTGCCCTTATCGACATGTTCGGCACCGCCAAGGCCACCGTCGCCCGGAAGAGCGCCGGACGGTTCATCTGGCGCACCGCAAGCCGTTCCGGCACCGCAATCAGCCTGACCAAGGCCATCGCCGCCGCGAGCAAGGCTTCCGGCACCCCGCTGGTCCGTGCCACCGACAAGAACATCGAAGTGGCTTCCCGCCGCCGCAAGGCCAACCGCCGCGCCAAGATTCAGGCGCATCGCGCTCAGGCCCGCCGTGCCGCCGCCGTCAGAAGGAGCCGTTCCGCCAAGGTGTCCCGCAAGGCCGCAATCCGCAACGTTCAGGCCCGCCGTGCCCCCCAGATTCAGCGTATGCGCACCCCGAACCTGACCACCCGCACTTCCGGCACCAATGAGCCACAGCTCATTTACTGATAACACTTTTCACCCCTTCAATACGAACACAACAAAGGATTGTTATGATTCAGACCACTTCCGTAAGTGATGCATGGCTTGGCCGTACCGCCAAACTGGAATACGACAACGCCATCGAATTCGCCGGTCATCTCGATTGGGACAAGGCCGCCGACAAGCCCGACATTCTGCCCGGCATGGTCGTCAAGTCCCTTGGCAACAAGGAGCTTGCTCTGTATGACGGAACCGGCACCCCGTTCGGTCTCGCCGCCATCTTCGTCGCCCCCAAGTACGGCAAGCGCGGCATCAACCAGCTTGACGAAGACGGCAACTTCACCGCCATCGTCGGCACCAACAACACCACGGTCCGTGTGTGGAACGATGCCCTTGCCGCCGACTTCAAGAAGGCCTTTGCCGATGACAAAGGCACCTTCACCCCCGTGTACGCTGGCAAGGATGGAAAGCTGACCACCAACGATTCAGGGTCCGGTGTCGTCGGTGTGCTCAACGAATTCGACAACGATTCCGTCGTCATCCAGCTTTATGCGCCCACCGCACCCACTGCATCCAGCACACCAGCCGCTGGTGGTAGCTCCACCAAGACCGCCTGATATAAGAAACGAGATTGTAAAAATGAGAATCAAGTTAGCTAAGGATTGGGCCAACCTCGCAAACCGTCAGATGGCCCGCAACGGCGGAAAGCGCATGTCTGCTGACCAGCGCAAAGCCGCCATGAGAAGCCTTCTGAACAAGGAGAACGGCAACAAAAAGGTCGCCGAAGCCATGGTCGGCCCCATCTCCATCCGGGTCAACTACGAGGGCATCTCCCGTCAGGCTTTGGTCGAGGACCTTGTGCCCATGGGCGAGATTCGCGCCTACTCTGTCCTGAACGACATCCCCAAGGCCTATTCGCTGAATTCCAACGACGGCGAAATCCGAATCTCCCAGGTGGAAGCCAAGCAGATTATCCCCAAGTACGGGCGAATCGCCACCGAGTGGAGCATTCAGCGCACCGATTTGGAGTTGTCCGCCGCTTCCCCCGTCGAGTACGCCGACAATCAGGCCGTCCAGTCCATAATGATGAAAGAGGACGACCTTCTGTACAACGGTCTCGATTTGCTGATTGATGACTGGAAGGACGAACATGCGGGCGACGGTAGCAACGACATCACCTTGGCTTCCGGTGGCGCTCTCGACTATGACACCGTGCTGACCGCACAGGGCTTCCTCGAGAGCCAGCGCACCGAGGGTTCCAACATCATCGCCAACCCACAGGACATGCAGGACATCTACCGTTGGGACCTTGGCACCGTGGGCCTGAAGTTCAAGGACGACGTGTTCGCCGGTTACCGGAGGACCACCTTCGGCAACTGGACCATGCTCCGTTCCGTGACCGTCCCCAAGGGCACCTTCTACATCACCGCCCCGGCCAACATGCTCGGCATCTTCTCCACCCGTTACGGCATCGAGCAGACCGACGACGTGACAGCCGCCAACAAGTTCCAGATTCGCTCCATCTTCGACGAGCTGGTCTCCGAAGTGTTGGTGAACCGCAACGCCGTCGTGCGCATCAAGAAGGCCATCTGATTTGATTCTTCGCCCGGTGTCCCTTCAACCGGGCGATTTTAACAATCGGTACCCCCCCACAATAGACAGGGGCTTGTCCATCAGAGACAGGCCCCTGTTTTCATACCCGTGTTTATCAAAATTTTCCGAATTATGAAAACGGCGTTTCACTAGGATATGAAGTGTAGACATCACACGAGATGAAAGGCTGTAAAACGCCATGACCGACCAATACGAAAAGGAATTCCCGCTTTCCGGCCCCCTGACCTTTCCGGGAAGAATCGACAAGAAGATTGCGGAAGTCTTTGAAAGGACCACCGGAAACGGTTCAGGAGCCGGGACTGGCACGGGAACCGGCGGTTCCACCGACGTATCGACGGCCATCGACGAATACGTCAACAAAATGAGCGGTGACCAAGCCCGGAAATTCGCTCAGAAGCTCGCATCCTATTCCAATGCGGTCAGCCTACTTGTGGGCGCATCCCTACAGGATTCACAAATCACCCAGTTCTTCACCAATTTTATCAACCAGTTGCTTTCTTCCAATAAGTTCAGGGATGCCGTCAATGCCCTTATCACTTCGGCCAATCAGGAACTGACAAGAAAATTGCAATCAGACTGGAACGATACGACTGACGAATTCCTTAGAGTTGTTGACAACAACATAAACAGCGTCACAAAGAGCGATGATTTCAAGAACGATGTCGCCGCCCTTGTCAAACAGTATATGGCCGAGAACACGGCAAAATCAGGTTCAGGCACAGGTACGAACGAGACACAGCAACCGGCCAACAGCGGAACCGCTTCCAACTGACCGGATTCCACCCAAACAAGGCGCTCATATTGTCCGGTGATATGGGTGCCTTGCTTTATACATGGCAAAAAGGAACAGGATTGTGAAGACACGAAAATGATACAATTGAGATAGGCGTATTTTAAGGAGAAATCAATGTCCGATATGGCATCAAGGTATCCGGTGAGCGTGGACAACCACCTGAAGATTCCCCGCACCCCGGCAGTCGCCAGACTGTCGGAAAACGAAGCCCCAGAGGACTACGGATTTCCCGGCCAGAACGAGAACTCACACCCTGATTTGCACAATGCCGAGAACAACTCGATAAAATCGATAGAACGCCATGCATTGGTCGATGATTCGAGCTTCTCGCACGACCATTCGGACCCATATAATGTGGACTACTCACAGGAAGCCTACATGGAGCATCCGAACACCAAGAAGGGCCGTCAGCTCCGGGTTCAGAACACCCATGTCTTCACCAACAACAAGACGGCGCTTGACAAGATGTCCACATACCCCGACACCGATTTCGACGGCGTGCATCATTCCCTTGGCAAGGACGGTTCCATAGCCGACTATCAGGCCGTCTCCGGCAAGATGTGGAAGGACAAGGGGCTTCAGCATGTGCCCGACCATTACTTCGACACCGTTGACCAGCTCAAGGACAAGTGGGATTCCTCGATAGTCAAATACCCCGGTGACAATCTTGCCGACCAGATTGTCGCAATCCTCGCCGGTATGAAGGCCATCAAGGACCAGCTCGGCAAGGACGACAAGACCTTCCAAGCCATCCTCGACAAGGTGTACAAGGGCGGTAGGGTCAACAGCGACGGCACCATCACCTGGGGCCAGCCCGAACCTTGGGCCAAGATTCCGATGGGCAACCTCAACATCTTCTCGCAAAGCAACCCCAACGCCGACACCATTGCTGGGGCCATCAGAACAAGGGCTATCGAAAACGCCGATATCCGCTCCCAGTGACGATTTGCAGAAAGGCCTTGGACACCCATGGTGTATGGACACGGAAAGAAACATGTTACTTGGCATTCCGACTGGAACGGGTACCTGTATGCCGATTTCCGGTTCGACATCGATGTCCAAATCAACGACACCAAGACCAACATGCATTGCGTCATCCAGAATTTCTGGGCCAACTTCACGCCGGGTCCAAGCCGTGGATGGGGCTTCATCAACGTGGGCGCGTTCGCATGGAGCCTTGTCCCGTTCGACGGCAGATACCCCAGCGCCAACAAGCTCGAATCGTGGCCCCCTGTGTGGGACCAGTGTACGCAGATATCGAACGGTCAGGCCGGTAGCCGGACGATTTGGGGATGCTACGCATCCGACGACCCAGCCACGTCCGTCAAAGGGACGTTCGGTGGTTCGTACACCCATGATTTTCCTTTGACAGCGGACAATTTCAATTCCGAAGGCCAGTTGAACGGCAGTTTCAATCTGGTCAACTACTGGTCCAGATACTATGACAACTACGGGTCGCCACCGTCAAGGGTACAGAGCGGCAACCAGTTCGTCATCAACGCCAGTGACCTTGAATGGGACTTCTACCCGTTCGCCGTCATGTCAAACAGTCATTGGCTGTCATGCAACAGGCCGGGCGGCTTCCTCAAGTCCATGACGGGCGGAGCATGGGCCGACAGGAAGAACGGCAAGCCGAGCGGCGATGAAGTGTTCATCTGGAACGGCGCATGGAGACAGGCCCCGAAGATTGGGGAACAGGGATGACC
>JAAOBB010000059.1_pt1 | contig 11518 bp, 13 predicted proteins | sample 7267541 | NCBI WGS metagenome assembly JAAOBB01 (sample SAMN14345205, study PRJNA599270) | viral metagenome | isolation source: viral-like particles (VLPs) isolated from bee gut | host: Apis mellifera | place: Switzerland:Lausanne | collected 2017-01/2018-02 | reverse complement strand
GTTGACATTCTCAACACTGTATGTTATTGTGTTAATAACAAACAGTTCTGTGGAACCCCACAGGTCATAACAGAAAAGAGGAAATGCAATGGCAACATTCATTGAAGACACAGTGAAAGCCATCAAGAACAGCGGGCACACCCCATCCGATATCGAATTCATCGGTGACTACACCAGACATGTCGATTTAGGCGAATGGGACACGTTCCAAAAAGCAGTCAACCATTGTGAAGAATCGGATGATGGCTCACAGGATACTGGCTATAAGGCTTGCCGTGACTTGATAATTGCGTTTGAAGATGGGTCTCTATTGTTCAGAGAGGGTTTTGCCACATCCGAACAGTGGGACTATCTGCCTAGCAGCAGTAGTGCAACTTATGACGCTGATTGTCTACCACCCGAGTCGGCCATACAACCCGGTTCTGAGTCTGGCCTTTCACTTATCCAGAAAGCCATCACTCTCCGCTGTGGAGCTTTTATCGAGCAGTTGAAGAGTGATGGTGTATCAGACTGGAACATCCAACAGGAATAATCAAGTTATGCAATGGTGGCGAGCTTGGCGCCCGTCACCATTGTCCTATATAACAATCAAAACGAAAGGATTATCATTATGAGCAAGTTTATAGAAGACACCAAAGAGGCAATCCGCAAAAGCGGCCACACTCCATCGGATATCGAATTTATCGGTGACAGCACACGCCAAGTCAGTCTACAGACATGGAGTCTTTTCTGTTCAGGTATCGAAGTGGCCGAACATAAGCGTAAAGACAACTGTACACGATGTGGCTATGAAGTGTGCAGAGACTTAATCATCGTATTTACTGATTCGTCGTTGCTTTACAGGACTGGCAAATACGACGATGAACGGTGGGCATACTTACCAAGCCATGAGAGCTACAAGAAAATGCCTTACACTCTGGACGCTAGAGAAATCGTAAACCCGGGTGTGTGGGAACAGTCCATGCTTAAAGTGCTGGTAAGTCGCCGGATTGAACAGTATCGCGAGGAACTCAACAATGACCTACGAACAATTTAAGCTCAAAACAGGTAATGGCGAGCAGACCATTACCGTCAGGGACGGTGAGAATCCGGTGACTATAGCCAGCCGTGTATCTGCAAGGCTCAAATGCGCGGTCACGCTCATAGACCCTGATGATGATGAAGAAATGCTCACCATTGAACCTATCTGAAAAGGGGACTCATGACATTACAGAAGACAAAGATACCGGCAGACTACAACAGCACGCCACAGCCAAACTGGCGTATATGCTCAACCCACAAGGTCATCAAGGATGGAGACGATAAGCACCCTATGGCACTCGCCATACATGCCTACTCAGGGGTCGTGATGGGAGTAGATGGACCCGGCCCCATGGTCTATCTGCCAAATGAAGACCTGACCGGTCTGATAGACGTTGGAGCACAGATTAAGATATCCCGTCTCCAGCATGGTCTTACCATGGCTGCTCTTGCCAGGACCCTAGGAGTCACGCAACAAGCGATTAGGTATTGGGAGTCAGGTACCCGGCGCCCAAGATATCACAAGGTACAGGAGTCTATAGAGAGTGTACTTGGCGTGCATGTGCCCATGACTGCTGTTGATTGAGACTGTATTTGACATTCATGTTTTGTATGTTATGATTAGTATACCAACGGATGGGATAGGAACCCATCACACCCAAGGAAAGAGATATCATGTCAACACTAATCACCGACCCGAAAATCACTGAACCCAGGACCATCAAAAAACGCTACGTGTTCCGGCTGGTAGAGAAGCAGCGTTCCGAAGTTGTCATTGACCCCAAGACCAAGGAAAAGCACGGTCCAGTTTACGCATACGGTATCATCATCAAAGTTGAGACCGATACACTGGACAGGGCTATCGAACTCGCCAAGCCGGTAGCCGACCAAATATTGGATAAGGCAGCCGACTTCTATGGTTTGACCTTGCGTCAAATTGAAGTCCAGGAGAACGTACCTGACGACGACAGGGACGTGTGACATGCCCAAAGTCCCACCAGAGGACAGGACCCGATGTCTCCACAGGGACGGCTACAAGTGCTGTATATGCGGCCGTCCCTTGGATGGGTGCCCAACTGGATACTCAATCCATCACAGGCACATGCGGTCACACAAGTGGCCCAATATCAACAGCCCGTCAAATCTTATATGTGTCTGTGGGTCAGGCACCACAGGGTGTCATGGCCGGATACACCAGCACCCAGCAGACGCATATACGAACGGCTGGCTAATCCACGCATGGGACGAAAGCCCAGAAGCAGTACCCATGACCACACACAGAGGCACTGTCCTACTAGACAATCAATGGCACAAGCAAATCATCAACAAAGAGGACGAATAATGGACACAATGACAGCAATAGAAGCAGAAAACCCAGATGGAGATAACCCGTGGTATTCGGACCTGAAAAGCCCGAAAGACTATTATGTGAAAGTCGAACTCCACAACCATTACACAAATACCACAGCGACAGTGTATGGCTGCTTAAATGAGAAAGGCCAGCTACAGATAGGCAATGACTATCTGCAAGTCCTGGATTACACCAATCCAAAGCACAAGTGGGAACGCCACCAGTGGGTGAGTGCAGTCACATATCTGTGGGATGTATACACCTATGAGATGATAGCGACAGCCAGGATACAAGAGGGAGACTATCTACTTTACGAGGATAGGCTCTGCCAAATTGTGTCAGTGGAGCACACGCCAACTCCATTATTTGGAGTGAATATCGAAATTTTGTTCAATAACAAGGAATACACTATTAAAAGATATGGCGGCTATTCCTTGCGCAAGCGAGTAGACTATGAAATCCCTGGCTTGTATATGGACAGTCGTGATAGATACTGTATCCTCAATCCTGATGATAATTATTGGTATGAATGCTTACCATCATTGAGCAGAGATGAACCCGAACCGGATTACAAACCGTATCGGTTGATAGCCAAGCTGAATAAGTAAAGAATAAGGCCGGTCCAGTCTATTAAGCTAGCTGTTCCGGCCTTTTTGTCATTCCACCCAAGGATTGACAATCATCAGTGTATCACTGTTTATCCGGCTTATCTACGGGTGCTTTATCATCTGTGGCTTTATCGGCTACCAGCTTGTACACGGCTGCATAGATGGTCTGAGCGACACCAATCACACCGAACACCATAGTGGTAAGAGTGGCCGCATCAATCGTCAAATGCCCCCCGCTGAGCAGAATCGACACACTATGGATAACAACGGCAATGGCCGATACCAGGACAGAGATACCCAAAGCGAACAAGTTACGCCATTTGTCGGGGACGTAACGTTTGGCAGTCTGTGTGATGATTGAGCTTATCACCCCGATAATCGCCGTGGCGATGGTGAGATACTGAGGGTCAAGGTCGGTCATGATATCCCCTTACCTGAGAGTCTGCCCAGGATAAATCGTATATGGCGCCCCAATACCGTTTCGGGCTGCTGCTGCTTGCCAGCCAGACCCATAGATAGCCCAAAGACTCTCACCAGCCACCACGCGGTGCCCAGACCCAGTAGAGACAGGGCCACCACCGGTCTTTGTGCAGATACGCTCACCTGGATAAATTCTGTTCGGGTTACCAGACCTATATCCGGATAGATTCTGCCACGAGGTACCGAGCTTGCCAGCAATACCACTAAGCGAATCACCACGAGCCACCACTACACAAGCACCACTAGCAGACCCAGCACCACCATTGAGTCGCTGATTAACAATGGCTTGCACAGCAGAATATCGATTCCCTAGCAGCGCCTGACGTTGTGGAATCGAGCCAAATTCACCGCGTATCACACGGTCTGCGAGTTGTTCATCAGTCCCACTAACTGACGGTGCCGATGGGGTAGTGACTTTAGGCGGGTACGGTGGTGCCGGGATAGTGCCCGTACCACTAGCATAGGCACGCCAAGTATCAATAGAACCATAGACCACGCTTAAATCGACATTGCCCGTCCAACCATTAACACGGCCAGAACTTGTATACTGCCAGGCAACGGCGAAAGGCCAATGCTTCATAATCGGCTGAGCACTTGGCGGGTGAAAACCGTAGATGGGCTGATACCCGAGAGTGTACGCGGCTATCCATAGACCGTAATCTTGCCGGACTACAGGCGACCAATCGTAAGAATTTTCCGTGTTCTGGCTCATATAGATGATTGGCTTGGCACCCCATCTTGATTCGACGCGGTTAAGCCATGTCAAAGCCCATGGGACGTTAGCTGGACCGGCTGGCTCCCAGTCAAGGATAGGGACGATACCCTTGCCTATGTATCCTTGCGTCTGCCGGACAAAATAATCTGCCTCAGCAGTGGGGTTATTGCGAGTATCGGCAAAATGATAGACACCGACACCTTTACCAGCAGCTAGAGCTTGTTGTACAACACGGTCACAGTCAGTATTGACATAGGTCGTGCTCTCTGTAGCTTTGACCACGACAATATCAGCGCCGGTAGTCGTAACATTGATACCACGCTGCCAGTCCGATATGTCTATCATGTTGGCCGCATTGGCCGGGATAGCCATAGCCATAGTGACAATCACCGTGGCTATGACTAGACCGATTCGTCGGATTGGTTTACTGAGTTTATACTTCATCACTTCTCCCTTCTCATTAGCAATTTTAGTTGAGAATATCCTCTCACGACAAAGCCGTGTTTTATCATGGACTACATGGACGACTACAGACAGCAAGTCACAGACGCGCGTTTCCAAGATCTTAAAGAGGTAATCAACACAAGATTCGACGACATGAATTCGCGTCTAGTCACTATCAGTAAACAGCTTGATAATTACGAATCGAAAGACCACGCAGCCAGTGAGATAAACCACCTGGTTTTCCGGTGTAACGACCTAGAAGAAAAACTCCAGGACTCCGAGGATGAATTAACCAAATTTAAAGACAGCCTATATCGTAAAGCAGCGCTACTCGCCACCATATTATCATCAATAGTAAGTATCGTTTTTGGTGTTTTGCAGCTTGTGGTACATTAGTCACTTACAAATATACATTGCCACCACCACTTCTGACCCATTCTCAGAATGATTTGACATATTTGTGTAACTTATTCGTCCGCCATCGCTGAGAAAGTCATATCTTCTTGACATATATGCTGAGCTATCTCCGTAACCCTGACCGTAATTATAGATATGATGGTCTGTTACGGGATACCACCCGGTAGGTAGATTACCCAACACATGAATATACCCAACATCAGTTACAGCATTATATGTAAGTACCCTTAGATAAACCACATTGCCGTATCTATATCCAGTAACCTGTACATCTGCATTTTCGATGAGTGTTGTTGGCCCCTCTACGGATAGACTGACTTTATCGGCTACCCATGCGCCATTAAGATAAGTATAAGTATCACCAGTGGTAGCTACACGGCCTTTTTGCCCATCGGTCGTCTTTATCTGCTGCAAAGCGGTCAAAGTCTGAGTCTGAATAATTGTACCTGATAACAGCCGGGGTGCCACGTCACTTACGACCCCTTGCACAACCTGAGACAACACTAAGCCATTTATGTTACTATCGGGCGTGGTTGATGGGATAGCTTGGATAGTGGCTCCGGCAGTAGTTCCAATCCCAGCGCTAGGGTCGGTCACCACAAGCGCTATCTTGTAAGACTGAGTGGTACTTTCCAAAGTCACGGTTTCATCTTGTACAAAATATGTGTATGGTGCCCCACCTTTGAAAGGGTACACTATCCCAGCGTGGTCTTTCACCGTGACGGTAGAACCGCTAATAGTGCATATGGGCCCGTTCACTTCATTTCTGATTCCGCTAATTCCAGTGCTTGCGGCAGAAGTAGTAGTATCTACTGGTGCTAACCATACGGTGTTTGTCCTACGGAATTCGTCTGCTGTGTAAGCCGGTTTACCATCAGGCCCGGCCGTAAATGGATGGACGATTATAGACATGATAATTACCTCTCTAGTTATATATAAACAGTTTATAGTGGCAATGCTTGGATTAGCATACCTTGCACAGCAATAGTGTATGTTGACCCTGACGGTAATGAATCAGAGCTTGTAGGTGACCCGGCCCATCCCCAGTAATAACGGCGTGACCTGATATTGAGTTTTCTCCCCGGTGTTAGACCGCTGAATACGGTGACGTCGGACATACTAGACCCCATACTGTAAGTTTCATTTGCTGCTTTAATTTCGAGATAAAGCTGACAGCCGCCAGACTGTCCTTGTGCCAAATCAGGTATGTTATCGCTGTCGTACCATTTTATCGGTATGATTCCAGCTCTTAGCCCCATCGTCGTTTTACTGCGGGTAGTGATATCGATGATTGCGGATAGCCATGTCTTGATGTTGACCATGATGGTACCTGATTTAGGCACTGTTATTGATACATCTTGGTCAAATGTACTATCGTATGGTATTGCAACAGCTCTATTAGGTGTTGCAGACCAATATACTTGTGACCACGTTTTATCCGTATAGGACACATTATCATTATTACTTCCAGACCCGTTCGACTGCTTAGCCAATGCAGCCATATTTTCCGACTGAGTTTTACGCAAATTTCTTATCTGCCGAGCTGTAGCGTCAGGTCCGGTGAGACTGTATTTTATCGTCATTTGATAAGACTCTTTTCCTGCTCTGTGGCTACCGGTCTGAGCATGGGCGTTAGCGTCCATGCTTGACTATAATCCACGTCATATCCGATGATACGTGCTTGTCCACTGTCAAAGTCAGGATAGTAGTCATGTGCCGTGAGTAAACGATAGTTGACTATATCACCTATATCCCAGTCAACACCTGGCTGTGGTGATGTGGTCAGTGCTGACGTAAACGTTACTGTGGTGGTACCGTTCTTCATGGTCTCCAAGGCAGATTTTGCATGGTCATTGAGTGTGTCTTTCTTGGTGATTGAAGTTCCAGCCTGGTACTTGTATTCGATTGTGGGCCGTGAGGGGTCATCGTATGTCTGCCAGTCAGATAGTGGACTTTCTCCATCTTCTGCACTGGATGTAGCCTGTACCTTATTAGCCCCATAGCCAGTTGAGTAGTCCTCAAGTAGTGAAAAATCGGTCATGGTTGATTCTTCAAATACGGCATTGGCTCTATAGGTGCCTAGGACATCCCTGATTATCAAAGTGGGCTGGAAAACCCCACGGTCAGTCTCACGCCACGTCCCATACCATTCAGGGCCATTTATCACGTCTGATAACTCTTGTAGCGCGCTTAGGACTGTTTTATTTTGCGTTTCGCTATAAGTCCGGTCACGTTTAATGGAGCTCTCCCCAATATCAGGCTTTACGTATAAGCCGTTGGGCTTTGTGAGTTCCACTAGTCCGGCTGCTATCTGAGTCTGTGGTGCTTGCGAAAAGTTCATATCACGGATATATACACTGTCGAGATAATGTTCGATAGTCGATAGAGTTAGGTTAATACCGTTACCGCCTAGTTTTCGCTCGCGTTTTATGACTATGCCACCCCAAATTACGCGGTTGCCATTTACCAGCAACAGAGCAGTCTCGTAAGGGCGTGTTACATCAAACCAATTTTTCGGCCTATCATCCCACGGTAATACCGCGTCCGATGAAGTCATCTCACCAATACGATATTCAAGTTTTGTGCATTGTAGAGTCGGCAGCTCTGCCATTACTGTACCGGTGACTAGTTTGACGGCCAGCCAATCCATGCCCATCATCAGATATACGCCTCCCAAAATGACACGGTGAGTGTCGCTCCATCTCCAGCGTCCTCAGCTGAAAAACGAAAAACGTTTTTGCCTGGTTGAGCATAAAACCACTGTCTGTTAGTCACTGTGCCGTCTGCTGGCGGCTGACCATCTATGGTAATCTCTCGCGTCCCACTATCAGCAGTCAAATAGGCGCCAGTACCGAGTTCAACATCAAACGACATTGTTCTACCCGATGGGTCGTGTGACACAGAGGGGTTTTTTACTGGCCCATCAATCTTAATCCAAACCGGGCTAGGAGCGTTACCGTTTGAGATAAGGGAGATAGACCCTGATACCTCTTGCTCTTTAAATACCCACTGAGATTCCAAATTTGGGCCCTCAAAATGGTAGCCATCTTGAGGAAAAATCATCCCACCGATACTACGTGCTATCTGAGTGCTGCCGCTTATCTGAGTATCCCCGCCAAGCAGATAAGGCGAGGATGATTCCAGCCCGATACTGTACTGGAGCATTGTCTTACCGGCCCACTTGACGAGGGGAGCACCAGCGGACTGTTTGACAGTAGTATGCCGTTTTATATTGCCTAACTGGATATTAAGGACTTGATTACCGACTAGTAATCTACCTTTGAATGCTTCCCACGAGGCAATTAACACATCTGGGCAAGCACCCATGAGATAGCCCTGAATGCTGATGGACCGACCGGTTCGGGTCGGCACATTTGAATACATGCCATCAGACCAAACCAGTTTTTCCATGGACAAATTAGTCCCAGTGCCATCAAAAATGCCGCTCGTGTCCTGGAAAGATGTGTGCCATTCGACACCGTTATTATCCACACCGGTTAGATGAAAGCCATTAAGAGTCAAGTCTATATCTTGGTCGTCCTTGATGAATAGCGCCATATCTACCTACCTTTACACATAGTGAAAATTAATGATACGTGCTGCTTCCATCCCGGCAGCCATCGGGTCATTGGTCTGGACTGTGATAGGAGCAGTGACCGTATTACGAGTAGTGTAGTTTGACTGGCTGGTGGGCACAGTGTAGCCGCTAGTCATCGGCACGTTAGGTGTAAAAGGCATTGGGTTTTTAACGATATCTGACATTTGCGTGGTACGTACCAGCCCATCCAGTTTTGCCGTTACGTCACGCTGCAAGTCGGGCATGCCTTTATCAAAGCCTACAGCGACACCAGCCGGGAGCCACCGGCCTATTTCATCACCCATGACCTTAGACGGCGACCCGACTTTAAGTACACTCTTGGCCCAGCCAACGATATTACTACCCATCTCACTGATTCTATCCCGTAGCCAGCGGAACCCACTAGTAATACCATTTCCTAAGCCATTTATAATCTGGCGCCCGGTATCGTAGAGCCACTGACCGGCACCGGATACAGCACCGAGCACTGTATCCCTAATCCGGCCAACGACCCCAGACACACGTGATATCCCATTGGAGACAGCATTGACGATTCCATCCCAGATTCCGCTAACGTATCGACTTACAGCATTCCACACATTGTTCCAGGTATTCTGTATTGCTCTCAGCACGTTACTGATTACATCCGAGGCACGATTAATTCCGTTGGATACGGCACCACTTATGCCATCCCATATATTGGACACGAAGTTTTTAATTGCCGACCATATATTGTTCCATGTGTTTTGAATTGCACCCATGATGTTACTGATTACACCGGATACCGTGTTAATCGCGTTGCTGACTGCCCCACTTATACCATTCCAAACGTCAGATACAAAGTCACGGATAGCGGACCATATAGTGTTCCATACATTCTGAATAGCGGTCAGTGCATTGCTTATCAAATCCTGAATACTTTGGATGATGGGGGAGAAGAACTGGACGATACCATCCCATACACCCTGGAAAAATGAACTGATAGCGTTCCACGCGCCTTGCCAGTCACCATTGATGATATCCATGACGACTTGCACGATGGTGTGTATCAGGTCTATCCCGGCCTGGACTATGCCGGATAATACATCCCATACAGTCTGTACGTAGGTTATGACCCCGCCAAGTGCAGTGTGGATGAAACCGTCCGAGTTATCATACCAGCCTTGCAAAATACCCATTATCCGGTCAAATAATCCGGTTATACCATTGATTATTTGGTCACCAAGCCATGAGGGGAACCCGGCTATAGCATTAGCCCCGTTTTTCACTACATCCTGGACTTTGTTAAATGCGTCCGATACGGCTTTGACAACACCGTTCCAGGCGTTCGAGGCACTATCTGAGAGACCTTTCCAGATGTTCTTGAACCAGTCGCCAACGCCATTCCACGCGTTTTTAACAGCGTCAGCAGCGTTTGAGAACACCTTTGTGATACCGTCCCAAAGCGTAGAGAAGAATTTTGACACACTGTCCCATGTGCTTTTGAGCCAATCGGTGAACTGTCCCCAAATTTTTCGACCCGTTTCCGTCTTGGTGAAAAAGTACACTAGGCCAGCAGCCAGAGCAGCAATAGCAACTACCACAGTCATAATCGGGTTGGCTGTGAAAATCTTGATAAAGCTGCCTATTCCCCCGCTGGCCTTGCTCAGCAGGCCAGGAATGTCAGAAAGGCCCTTAGCGAATTTGCTTATCGCCCCACCAGCACCGGTAAGGCTTTTGACAAAGCTCCCAATTTTGAATGCTGCAAATGCACCACCCAAAGCCGACAATGCGCTTTGCACTAGGTCAGAATTATCTGATACCCACTTGCTGACATTTTGGATTACTTTACCGGCAGCATTAAGCACATCGGATACACCCTGGAGCACATCACCAAACACTTTAGCCGAACCTTGAGCACTATCCGAGCCTTTACCAAAATCAAACATGCCACTCACTACTTGGCCGATAGTTTGCAGTATGCCACCTAGGCTCTTGCCTATACCCACTACAGCGTCAGTAAAAGCCTTAAAACCACTAGTCTGACTAACCGCTTTTGCAAATTTTGTCACCCAATCGACTGCCTGGCTGATTAGTTGCATGACCGGCTTAATAGCACCAGCGATGATATCCAGACTGGTTTTAAATACAGTTCCTATTGCTGTGATTACGCCGGATATGTTGCTCGCGCCTATGCTGTTGATGATATCGGCTAGACCCTTGACGATGGCATTCTTCATGTTCGCCCAGCCGGTCTGAATACCCCCGGTCGCGTCGCGTGCTTGCTGACTAAATGAGGCCATGCCATTTGACCCGTCTTTGTCGAGTTTTACAAATGCGTCGGCAAACTGCTGTGTCGAAACCTTGCCGTCTTGCATGGCCTTGTACAAGTCGTTAGTTGAGGCTGATGTACCGAGTATGCTCTTGGCGACTTGTTGCATTTGCCCGGGCATTGCCTCGTTAACAGAGGTCCAAGCGTCCATATCGACTTTGCCACTGGAGAGCATTTGTACCAGTTGGTCCATAGCGTTTGACTGGATATCAGCAGAGTTTCCACCAGCCAAAAGCGCGTCATTAAATGCCAGGGCCGTGTTGGTTGCGTCAGTCAGGGTAGGGCTGACAGGTGCCAGCCTTTGAGTCACTGAGGCCAAGCCATTAAGAGTCGTGGGAAGACCGGACAGATGGTCAGCCATACTCTGGATAGACCGAGACGATTCGTCGGCCGAGTAGCCCAAGTTAGTCATGACTTTGGGAAAGTTGTTGAGTGTATCGACACGGCTTACAGCACCACCGATGGAGTCCGTCACCATGTTAAAGGCCTTGGTGACTACGGATTGTGCCACACCAGCCACGGCGCCAAAAGCGGCAGCTATCCTACTGGTGCTTTTCTCACTCTTGCCAGCTACGTTCTCTACACTGTCGCCAGC
>JAAOBB010000148.1_pt1 | contig 11999 bp, 15 predicted proteins | sample 7267541 | NCBI WGS metagenome assembly JAAOBB01 (sample SAMN14345205, study PRJNA599270) | viral metagenome | isolation source: viral-like particles (VLPs) isolated from bee gut | host: Apis mellifera | place: Switzerland:Lausanne | collected 2017-01/2018-02 | reverse complement strand
ATATATTATATATTAATATACAGCGAGCAGAAGGGATAAATGAGGTCTCCGGTCATTTTTGTGGAAAAAAAAGTCTGTAAGAAAGATCGGTAGGAACAAGCAGTGATGAACCTCCGGATTTTTTTCTAATCAGAACGTTATTTTTAATTAGAAATCGAATAGAGATGCGTACCGCGCCATAAGAACATTTGTACGGCAACAATGCGTGAAGCTCTCGGATATTTAAAAATTCCCCCTCACCCGTTTTTTTGAGTATGATGCCCATAATGATTTTTTGCTTTTCGGTCATTCGCGGCATATTCATTGTTTCAGCCTTTCGAGTGGACCCTGACGATCAAATGCTGAAAGCGGCAAACGATCTGGAACGCTTCCTTTTGGATCTGGACACTTCCAAACTCCGTACAGCGGTGATGCTAAACCGATCTGCTGAATGCCTTTGATAATCTCACGCGCTGACATTGCGCTAACTCTACGCTCCGCATTAGCACCTTTATTTGAGGTGTTTTCTAACGCGGAATTGCGCATGTAAAATTGGCGACATATCTCGATAAGCAATTCACGTTCGTTTTCAGATTTACTGGCAATTTCCGTCAGTATCGCTTCATGATCGGCTGGATTTGCTTCAAAATTCATACGAAAAAATTTCATAACCTTCTCGTAATTGTTCGCATTCATTGGCTTAACGAACTTGAAGCCTGCTTTTTGACCGAAAATATTAAACTTCGACATCGACGATTGAATTTCCATGAAAGTGTTACCTTCCATTCGAGAAACCAAATTCATCATGCGATAACCGGCACCGATACCGCGATACATCGTGTCGATAACGAAACGAGAGATAACGCGGATATTCGCGTTGATGAATTTATATCGCGTTGTGTTGGTAAAACGTGTGTCATTGCCTGGTTTTAATTTCGGCATGACGATATGTCGTTCGCGCAACATACCTTTTGGTGATCCGGTTACTAATACGCCGATTGTTTCGCCATATAAGCTCAAACGCCAGAAACGAGGTCCAATTGGTAGCTTTTCCGCTTTGTAATGAAGCTCGTGTAATAAATTCCAATCGTCTTTGGTGCCGCGTTCAACTATCATATCGTCTAAAAGCGCAAAGGAAGCTCGTACAGCGTCGTTTCGCTCTATGATAGTATCTGTTAGCTCGACAACGTTAAACGCGCGCGTACGATCATCTGTGTTGATTTTAGACATATTTGATAATGCTATATACGCTCGCAACTAACTTTTTCGCGAAAACGCTTCGTGATTGTTAAATTTGGCGCAAGTTCGTCAATCAAGTCGGTATGAGTTGTCGCAACCATTAGCGTTTTACCGAGACGTCTTGCAACTTTGGCTACATTAAACGCGACAACACGGGCGGTGACGCGATCAAGAACCGCCCCAAACTCATCAGCAACCCAAACGTCAGCGTCAGACTCCATGACTTTTGCTAATTTTAATCTGTAACGTTGGCCGTCAGAAAGTTCAGAGGGTTTGCGAATATAGATCCAGGCATCTGATATGCCCGCTTTCGCTAAATAATCGGTCGCCTTAACCGTGTTGTCGCCAATCAATTCGATCACCGGCTTTTCGTCCAGTTCAATCGAATTGAGATCTGCAACCTTGAGACCGTCTTTACGCATTTGGGTCACAAGATCACGAAGAAGAAGTGATTTACCTGATCCGGATTGTCCGGTGATATACACCACATCTCCCTGCTCTATCTGAATTGAAAGATTGTTATAAATAACAAATTCCTTTTCGGATAGACCAAGACCGAAACCTTCGGCGATCTCAAGAACACGTGGCGTGCGTTCTACGGAGCTACGAAATCTTCGGTCGATTAGATATTCTGTCATCTATTTGGTATTTTCTCGCTTAATATTCTTCGTCTTTTGGATCATAAATATTTCCATCTAGGTCGGTGTAAGGAGCCATAGTAACTACGTCATCGCATTCCCAACTTAATGCGTTCAGTATGGAACCGATCGTTCCGATCAGCGGCGAGTTATATGTTTCTTTGCGAATAGACATTTCGGTAAAAAACAAACCGTTTTCGACGTTTCGCGCGACAATTACAACGTCATCCATCTTGCCATCAGCAATTTGGTTGCGCAGTTTGTCGAGTTGTTTTATCAAGTCGTTGCGGCGCTCTTCTTCCATTGTGTCAATTATTTTTTTCTTGTCTTTAAAATTGATAATCTCGCAATTTTTAGGAAATTCTGTAGCGGAATTAGCTTTTTGCGGCTTGGCATCGTTGGTATTGGCAGGGAAACTGACAATTTCATCGTTGGAAACATTGCCATTGTTGTCTTTCATGTTTTATTCCTCAATTGTGCCGGATAACGAAGCGTTTAAAACCTCAATCAAGGCGTCTGATCCTTTTCGGCCAGTTGTTGTTTCTGCCCGAGACATAAGTGATCGAATTTGACGTGATTGAGCAATGGTTACACGCTTAAAACCAAGTGCATCCGCTACTGGAGCCATTATGTCATCTGTGGCGGATATATTTTCGCGATTTTGCTCGGCTTGTTGCTCAACGGCAGATCCAATATCTTCTACGAAACTAAAATCATCAATTTCGCCGAGATCCTCGATTGCAAAATTGAGTTCGTTTTCGTCGAATCCCGTGTCCAAAAGCGTAAGATCAATGTCGGAATTGTTTAATTCCTCTTGAAGTCGTCGAATTTCATTCGAAACCATCTCCATGTCATAATCAACGGACGTAACTCTGTTATCCGCCAGGCGCAAAGCGTCTGCTTCAATTTTGGATAAGTCAGATCGAACAATAACTGGTACTTTGGATTGACCAAGTTTGATCGCGGCAAGCCTTCTACCATGACCAATTATGATAGATCCGTCTTTCCAGACGATAATTGGCTGTGTCCAACCAAATCGTTTGATTGAATCCGCAAGTTTAGCCACTTGCTTGTCGTCGTGAATCTTGACATTGTTTTCGTAAGGCTTGAGTTTATCAATGTCCCAGATTTCGATAGGTAGTGTTTGCGACATTCGTTCTCCGGTATTTAATGTGTCGTATCAAGTCCGTGTAATTTATAGCGAAAAGCTAACTCAATTCACTTGAGGTACGGTGTTAAAATCTGAACCAGAGCGTCACCTACATTTGTAAGCTCGTCAGCCTTGGTAAAACCGTATTCCTTTTGCGTTGACGCAATAAGAGCGGTGATGCGTTCAGCATCAGCAATTGGCACTTTAAAGCGCATAAGTGTATGCGTTTTTGTCGGCTTCGTAACGGGTTCTATTTCTTCTGGTGTTTCGAGTTCTACTTCGAGATCCTCGTCAATTTCCAACTCGTCTAGTGCTATATTAGCTGTGAAAATCGCATCAAAGTCAGATGCGCCGTAGGGGAGAAAATTTTGGAGTTCTTCAATGTCACCGAGAGACTTTAAAAGTTCGGCTAATTCAACGGTATCATCAGATCCGTATCGAGCATTGTCGGCCAAGCCGATTTCCTTTGCTCGATTGTCGTCTATTTCGCCGAGATTAAAAACGGGTATTGTTTCCAAGCCTAATTCGATGGCTTGTTCCCATCGATGCTGTCCGCCGAGAATTTCGTATTCGCCGTCTTTTGTTTCTCGAACGATAATGGGCTTAAAAATGCCATTTCGTTCAAGCGATGCACGTATTTTACGCTCGTTTTCGGGCGAAACCTTATTTGTGTTCCAGGAGTTTTTGCGGAGCTGGCTTGGCTTCAGTTCAAGATACTGTGCCATATTGCTCTTACATTAAATAAACATTACGTTTAAAATAGTGTTATGTTATAACATAACAAAATGGTTTTAACCTATATTTAAAAAAAATTCAAGTGAAAAGGATAATTAATGGCTCTTGTTAGAATAGCGAGAAATGCTGTTATAGCAAAATTGGTTGATTCAGATCATGATATCGTTGCGTTTGTAAATAATATACTCTCCTATGATGTGGGTAATGGTGCATTCGGCTGGTCGGGCAAATCGTCTTTTCTTACAATACATAACAGAACATTTCCCGCGGGTTTTGTATATTTGGTACAAGAGGAACTTACCAAAAATGGACATAATGTTCAGATTATTCAAAAACCACTATCAAAACCAACTGGTCCGAATAATCCAATAGTTGATAGTTTCGGAAATGACGATCCGCGTTATGACTATCAGATGAAGGCGCTACGACAAGTTGAGAAATACGGCGCGGGCATAATACACGTTGCGACGGGCGGCGGTAAAAGTAAAATCGCAAAATTAATTATGAAGCGATATCAAGGCGTGACGCTTTTCTTGTCGACACGTTCAATCTTGCTTCGACAAATGGAAAAACAACTAAAAGAAATCAACATGCCATGCGGATTGATTGGCGATGGCGAGATGAAGTTCGTTCGCGGCGTGAATCTTGGAATGGTTCAGACACTTGTTCAGGCGCTTGAAGAGCCAAAAATGGAAAAAGAAGTTTTAGCCGTTATAGCTTCTGAGAATAAAAAAACGAAAAAAACGGTTGATCGTTCGCAAATTGAGAAAACAGCGAAAGAAAATTATGATCGAAAGGTCAAAAAACGTAATGCGGTTATTAAATTTCTATCAATGATCGATGTGGTGATTGGTGAGGAAGCTCATGAAGCAGGTGGCGCTTCGTATTATAAAATTTTAGAGCATTGCAAAAACGCACGGATTCGTATTGCGTTAACAGCGACACCCTTCATGCGGGAAAATATGGAAGATAATATGCAGCTAATGGCTGCCTTTGGTCCAATTCTGATCGATATTTCAGAAAAATTACTTATCGATCGTGGTATTCTAGCAAAGCCATATTTTAAGTTTGTCGATAGCAAAGGTCATCCAAAACTTCATAAATACTCCTCGTATGAACGTGCGATTAAGTTTGGCTACGTGGAAAATGAGTTTTTGATAAATGATATGATTGAAGACGCAAAGCGCGCCAAAGAACGTGAATTGCCTGTACTTACATTGGTAACGCGTAAAGCTTTTGGCGATGCGCTGAAAGCTGCATATACAAAAGCTGGCATTCGGACGGTCTTTCTAAAAGGCGAAGATGATAGTGTGGAGCGTACAAATAAGCTTAACGCGTTAGCTAAGGGAGAGATAGACGTCATTATAGGAACCACAATTCTAGACGTCGGTGTTGATGTTCCAGCTATTGGGCTTGTGCAATTAGCAGGTGGCGGTAAAGCAGAGGTTGCGCTTAGACAGCGTATTGGTCGTGGATTGCGCGCGAAGAAAACGGGCCCAAATGTTGCGTTTATTGCGGATTACTCGTGCAATGTTAATCAACACCTGCTCAAACACGCAATGCAGAGATTATCGATAATTAAACAAACGCCTGGTTTTGCAGAAGGCATTTTAGTCAAAGGTACTGACTTCGATTGGAATATATTTGAAAAGACTGACTAATTTATCAATAAGGCAATAAGCAACTAAGCGAATAAGGAAATACATACATAAAGCAATAGGCATAAGCTTATTTAGGTTTTTACCTATTTAGGTTTATGCCTATTTTCTTATTTTCTGCTTGAATTGTAATGTCTCAACATTGCCAGCCGTAAATCCATCAAACTCCATAGCTGCTCTAATTGCCTCTTCCGCGCTTGCACCCATAGCGAAGGCTCCATAAGCATATTGACAGCCTGATCCAACTGCGTAGTAATCAGCGGTGATTGGACCAGATGGAATATAATAGTTACAATAATAAAACACGCCCTGCTCTGTTATATGTAAAGCGACGAAGTCGGGTTCGGAATGCGGCGTGTCTTTAAGTTCGTCGTCATCATTCATCCAATTTATAAACATCTCAGAAAAACCTGGTGTTGATGTCGAAATACCAATCAAGCTATTGTCTTTCAGTCTGTGAATTTTCAGCTTGTTACCAATGGGTGTTGAAGCTCCAGAAAATCCACGAGTGTCGGCGGCTAGAATACCGTCGCGATACGCAATTGTCGTCATCATTTAACCTTAATAAATATGGGAAGGGCGCAATCGTAATAATATCGGCGCTATGCGCATACTAAACGATAAGTTGAGGAAAATCAATAAATAAGGAAATAAAGAAATAGGGTTTTAAATATCTAAGGCGATAAGCATATAGGCGAATAAGCGAGTAAAGAAATATGGGAGGATAGAAAACGTCTGCAATCTCCGGAATTATTCAGAGATGAGAAGAGGAGGATAGGCCCTAGGAGCATCGTGGGCACAGGCGGCATCCCCGAAGAGCTTATTGAATATTTCTAAGACTTCATATAGTGTAATTATATCAAGAGAAAAGAAATAAACAATATCTCTTGAGAACTTTAAAGAATATGAATGATTATAGAGAGTGAAAAAAATGAGCAAAGTTAATTCAAATAATGTTTCTAAAAGCATAGCAACTTCAAAAGATCTTCTAACATACGAAAACGTTGCTACAGTTGACGCAACAAATAAAGAAAAGACGAATATAGATGCGTCTATTAAAGAAGAAATAAAAGAAAATACTAAAGACAATGTTGTGAAAGCTAATTCAAATGAATTAACTAACGAATATGTTAAAGTCTTAAACGCGCGTTATGAAAACGCAAAAAATAACAATGTTAGCAACTCTAACGCTAAAAAATTCGAAAGATTATTGTTGCTTCTATCTAAATCAAGCTTGTGTGAATTGTTACGCATTAATAAAGTTGACGCAACAATCTTCAGTCGTGCACTTTATGCAAGTGAGAAAATAATAAAGTTCGCGTTGCAAGCTGTAGAATTTAACGACAGAGACGTGAATGAAAACACATTCGCTATCTTTAGAACAGCTGTCAATTGTGCAAAAAACAATAAAGAGTTTACAAAGAAAGATGCGTGTGCAGCGATTAGTAAAGACTTTGACGTCGAAGACGAAGAAAAAAAGAACTTAATTCATCAGAGAAATATTATTCAAGTTCAGTCAACAATTGCAGCACAGACACAAACGAGCTTAGCAGCTTTAGAAGCATTAAACATTATTAAGAAAAGCAACGAGCGACGTGATGCATATGTTGTAAATCTTGATAAAGATATCACTAAAAAACTATGTCATAACTTCAATATTGATCTAGAAATGAAAGCAGCTTAAAGACTAGCGATTAAAGTGTGTGAACTAAACATTCACACACTTTCTTTTTGCGCGTGTTATGCCCTACCGGGCGTCCCACGGGCAAATGTTTGTCAAGCAGGTAAATCAAATACCAACACTTTTCCGTCTTCCCTGTTTACCAATTACCCGCGGGCAATATTGCTGGCCGTTTTCCCGAAGTTGTCAAAATAAATCAACCCCGTTCCCTACAATCCGAGAATCCCACGGGCAAGAAGCTCGCCATTCCCTATAAAGCTAGCCATTCCCCTAAAAACCGATCACACTAACCAAGGAGCTGTCCATTCCCCAAAACCAAGGGTTTGTAAGCACATAGAAAAGAGCTAGGCGTGATTAGCTCTTTTCTATGTGCTTTAAGCGCTAAGCGCTGTTGACACGGTTTTATTTATGCTAAGCATCAATTCTCGATCAGCCTTTCTTTTGTTTCGCATTTTTAAGTTGCGTATTCGTTTCAAGCGCATTGCTTCACGTTGATACTCATAAGTCTGTATTAAGCTTTCAACAGTGACATTCTTTAAAGTTGCATTTTTTAGAATGCGCTCTCTAGCGTTTGTCATTGTTTCATGAATTGCGACGATTTCTTCATTGTTCGTGAAACGCTTTGACATGAGCGCATTTGCAGCAGCGTTTAAAAGCTCGACTTCATTACATATACGATCAAATTCTGTTCTAAACGACATGATGTTTTCTCTTTAACTGAAGTTAGTGCAAATCATTGCGAGTATGCAAAACATGACTAAAGCTAAAAGAAGACACACGATAACAAACTCTGTGACAGCGTTCAGTAGCGATATGCGATAAATGTCTTTGTAATAGTCGGGAATCTGCTTCATAACGTTCTCTCTTCGTATAATGTTTTAACGTTATGACTGTAGCGTATTCGCTTATAGGGTTCTTGCGGTATCGAACGTATAAAGCTTGGTTAGTGCAAGTGAAAAATAGCCTAGGCGTTTCTATGGCCTGGCCAATTTAATAAGGAAATAAGAAAATAGGTTTATGAGTATGTAAGAAAATAAGCGAATAGGGAAACGCCTATATATTTATATTCCTAAACCTTGGTTTTAAACAGATAAAAACGAAAGACGCTGTTAACGTCTTTCATGGCTTGTTACTCTCTAAAGCATTTAAAGTTTTTCATTTGTTCTACGCCTTCGCAGCGAATAATATAGAAAAATTCATCGGCGGGCACATAATTTGTTACCATGATACGACGTTTATCAAAAAGTGACGCGTACCATACATGAGGTTCTTCTTCTTCTTCATCATAACCGAATGCCCAATGTTCCATTTCACCCGCCTGTTCGTCATATATTTGACAATAAAAAGCGGCGTTTTTCATTATTGATATCACCTTCTCTTTATCTTCGGGTATGCAATACTCATAATCTTCTAGAAAGTGACCGAAAATAGACGCTACATCATCCGCGGTCGAGAGATTGTGTCTCTTGCAATAATCTTCAGATGCTTTTAAAAGCTCTATAAATATGGATTCGTCTTCGTCTCTAAGCATTTTCTGTCTCTTCTTGATTGCTTTGTAAGTACTTGAAGTTTTTTAATCGCTCTACTGTGACGTTTTTAAAGTAGTCATTAAATTCGTCATCACTTAAACAAGCTGAAACAGATTTTCGCTCTTGATCGTATACTTTTATAAGAAAAGCTGTGGGATTGCAGTCAAAACAATAAGCGAAAGCGTGATGCACGGTTTCGTTTGTTTTTTCGTCGTATACTGCTTCATAATAAGCAGCTTCTTTCATATATTCTACTAACGTCTCTAAATTTTCATCGTTGATACCGTCACAGCTACATTCGTCTATGCTATTAAGTAGTAGTTCGCCTGGTAATGTAATCAAGTTCTCTGCAACGGTAAGATAATGCTCGTCGCAATATTTTTCAGATGCTTTTAAAAGTTCGATATATACAGAACTTGCGTTGTCTGTAGACATTTTTACACTCTCTTTCTTAATTCATTTGATAATTAAGTTATAACAGTAAGCAAAAACGCCTTCAAAAGGGTAATGTAAGGAAATGCTTATTTCCCTAAATGCATAAATACGGTTATCATTCTTTCTTTTCTTGATTGTTTTGCTCTAAACATTTGAAGTTTTTGAGTTTTTCAGGAGGCGTGTTTTTGAAATATCCGTTAAGATGATCAGTGTCTATGTAGTACGAAACCACAGAGTCGCCTTGTTCAAAAAGAGATATTATTAAAAACGGACATTCGTGATCAGCATTATAACAAGCAACATAATGTAGGGTATCACCAGAATCTTCATCATAACACGTTGAATAATATGCGGCGTCTTTCATCATTGATAGCAGAAACTCGCGAAAGGCTTCGTCAGTTATGTCTTGAACAGTATCATTCACAACAGCAAGCAGGTCGCTTGCTGTTGTTAGATTGTTTTGCTCACAGTATTTTTCAGACTTTTTTAAAAGATCAACATAAATAGAATTTGCGTTGTCTGTAGACATTTTATTCACTCTTTTTCTCTTATGTGTTTGTTTTATTTGACGTCTCGAAAGCACTTGAAATGTTTTATTTGCTCGAATGACGTCTTGCTGAGAAGCTCGCTAAACGCCGGAATGTCATAATGGTATATTCTTAAGTCGTCTGCTTGCTCGCACAGAGACATTGCAAGAACGGGAGTGCGACTATCTTCATCAAACGCAAAGGTGTAATACTGAACGTCTTTAAACTCTTCTTCATAACGCTTTTCACAAAATGCAGCGTTTTTCATTACCGCTATTGCTTGTTTACGATCTTCATAGCTGAAATTTTCAGTTTCTATTCGTTTGGCGATAAGACCTCTTAAGTCTTTATGTGTTGTAAGATTGTTTCGCTCGCAATATTTTTCTGATTGTCTTAAGAGATCTAAAAACGCGGGTATAGACTGTCTAAAACATTTAAAATTCTTAATTTTCTCTAGTGATGCGTTTTCAAAAAAGTTATTAAAATTGTCAATTGATATGAATTTAACTGTTTGTTCAGAAAGATTTTCTTTAGGTCTAACATGTACTTTTGAAACATAAACAGGCGACACTGCATCTTCGTAATCGCAATAACAAAACGCGTAATATTCAGCTTCTTCGGTGTCTTCATTAATAACGATCTTTTCAAAATAGGGAGCTTTTATCATCGGAAGCATCACTATTCGAAAATCGAGATCATCGCCTAACGCAAAATGAGCGCAATTGTTTTCTTCTTCGTCATCATTGTCGGGAACACATATTAAATCTGAATGGGTTGTAAACCTATTTTCAGCGCAAAACTCTTCAGACTCTTTCAATAGATCTAAATACAAAGAATTTGATTTGTAATCAGACATTTTATTCACTCTCTTTCTTAACTTATTTGATAATTAAGTTATAGCAATGAGTGAAAACGCCTTCAAAAGGATAATATAAGGAAATAAGCGTTTCCCTAAAAGCGTAAATACGTCTATAAGGATAAACCTAATTCCCTATAAACCTATCTACCTAAACGCTTAAACAAAAAGACGTCGGTCTGAGAAAACCGACGTCAGTTGGTGAGCTACTAGAAGAGAGAGTGAAAAATCCTAATAATAGCTCACTAGAAAATTTATACGTTTGTAATAAAGAGCTAGTCAAGCATTTTAATAATTTGCCGTGTTACCGGATTGTCCTTTAAAACTATGACGTTTTTTTCGCTTTTTAGTTGATTATTAGCAATAACGCCAAACAAGTCCAACGTTGCTATCAACTGCGAACGTTGCGCCTTCGCCGTGGCTTTGGATAGATCCTGTCGCTGAAGATAAGCCTCTTGCCAACGAGCAACTCGAAAGGCTTTTGAGAGTGACGCTACTTGTAGTTGATATGTAAACGCCACATTCGCATCACGACACAGTACCAGTGACTTAAGAAAGCTATACACGGTTTTTGTGTGAATGTATCTGTTCTGCATGGCGAATGCTATCTCTAGCACCTTGGAAAAGGCATAGACGTTAAAACGTGAATTTGCGCTAATCTGTCGATTAACAAATTTATCGTCGAGATTTAACGCCACAAAAACATGACACACTTCATTCGTGGTGAATTGCTTACAGACGTTACGTAAATTGACAATCATTTGTGACGTGCAATTGGACTTGGACTGTTCGTACTCTATGCGCTCGTTAAAGCTCGCAATAAAACATTGGCGCATATGCTCTATTTTTTCGGCGAGATTATCAACTAATAGAATCTCCGAGAGATCTCCGGATACAGCTGGTCCAGAATCAGCAAATACAATAGTCTCATTCTGTGAGACGTTTGACGAAACGTCGGTGATTATCTCTTGTATGGCGTTTTTTCTTTCCGTCTTCTTCTTTTTCTGATCGTCCTCAAGCTCAAGCTTCGCCTTCTCAAACGTATCCTGAAACATCAATGGATTTTGTATAATATCGAGAACGTCCATCTTCTCTCCTAATCGTTTGCGCGATTTATTTTGTGTTGCAAGACAGACTATATATTTAATAAACAAGCAAATCTTCAGGTAAGTGACAGTCAACTAACGGAAAAGCAGAATGTTGGCTCCGGAAGCATCATCGTCTCACGACACTTTCCCGTCCATAACGCCGTAAATAATAATAAATATAATAATATATAATATATATATACAGCGTGTTGGACGGGAAAAGCAAAAATGGAGAAGCCATGGTTCCGGAAATGAAGCAACAATCCTTGGTTTCTATTAATCGCCAAAACCTTGGTTTTCCCATTTATTTAAAACGTGCCTCATCGGATAAATGCAGGTAAATGACGGTAAATACAATTACGCCATGGTTTTGACCGTTAGGTAAATACATAACGCCACAGGAGGACGCTAATTTACCTATTGACTTCCGAGAATGGGGCGCCGCGGAATTTTTCCTCTACCACTCTCATATCTTGTCATGTCC
>JAAOBB010000131.1_pt2 | contig 12007 bp, 13 predicted proteins | sample 7267541 | NCBI WGS metagenome assembly JAAOBB01 (sample SAMN14345205, study PRJNA599270) | viral metagenome | isolation source: viral-like particles (VLPs) isolated from bee gut | host: Apis mellifera | place: Switzerland:Lausanne | collected 2017-01/2018-02 | reverse complement strand
AAAGACTGAAACGGATTGACGAATATGGTTTTGTGTGTTATACTGTAATTGTTAACGGAAAGGATTGAGAATATGCAAGCTATAAAGGATGAACTCACTAAGAGCATGGATGACGCGGTAGAGATTGCCTCTGATATTGTAGGTGAATGGAATGGCACTGTGAACGTTGTCTCTCATATGAATTTCATTGCTGTTATTATGAATGTCGGTAGATTCCACATATGGATGAAAGTACCTTACCTGAGTACAAAGGTCACTGTGTATTATCCGGCTAATGGATATGCGCCATTCTATGACATAATGAATCGCAATGAGTTAGGAAAGGAATTCATTCTAGAGAACGCTACGGATAAGGAACGAATCACTGACGACATAGATACGTGGCTCACTCTGAGAATGTTGGATAATCACTGATAGATATGAAAGGGCCCCGGAATCACCGGGGCCACTCTCCTACTTCTGTAGCTTGGCTAGCTGTGTCTGCATGTCGGTAATGGTCTTCTGCATTGCGTCCAGTCTGTTGATGATGGCGTGCATTTCGTTGTACATGTTGCCACCCTCTGGCTTGCCCTTGCCGTCCTTGTCGTTCCATGAATACTGCCAGACCTGTCGGCTTATGTCGGCAATGTCCTTTTGCAGTGATAGCATTCGATTGTACGAGGCGGTCACGTAATCCCAAAGGGTCGCGCTGTTCGCTCCGAATCTGTATGAGTTGACATATCGCGCGATTTGTTGTAGGTCTTGCTCATTCAGGGCCATGGTATCATCTCCTGTGTATCTTAGATAACAATTCCAAGGATAGTTATAATAATATGATATGTTTGTTTCGTATCCGGTTTGGTCGCCCGCCTGTCCATAGGCCGTATTATTCTCTGACTGTGACGCTTGGGCGAGCTGTCTACCGCCTATATATATGGCCGTGTGCTCCGCGTCATTCAATAAGATATCGCCGCGCTGTGGGTCGCCATTATTCGGTACCCTCTGCCAGCCGCGCGCGGTTAAATTGGCTGACATGTTTCCTGTGTAGCTAGCGTCACCGGTATCAAAGCCCGCCTCTTGCAGACAGTGTATCACCAGGGATGAACAATCGCAATTGCCAGCTTGTGGATTAAAGTTCCATCTATCGGCTTGCGAGTACCCCATGTTAGCGTCCCGAACCCAATATATGGCCCGGGCTATGAAAGTTTCAAGACTTGCCATTTGTGCCACCTAATGTATCGGTCATTTGGGGCGCTGGCGGCAAGTCAGGGGATTGTGTGGTCGCGCTACGCTCCGGCTTGGCCGGGTGTTCCTCTGTTACATCCTCTCCTTTCTTTGAGTTTTCCGAATCAATCAGACTGTTGAGATAATCTTGATTATTCTTGAACAAGCCTAGTAGCTTGCTGTCCTTTAAGTCAGGAAAAATTATCCCCACGTTTTCGATAATTGAGTTGATTTCCATGAAAATGACGTATACGCAAATGACTTCAAACATCGGAATGTCGTATCCCAAGTTTACGATATTCTGCTGTTGGGCAAAGTCGATAAGCGCGCCAAGCGCCATGATGATACAGAGTGTTGCCTTATGCACCAGTCCCTTGCGCATTTTTGAACTTGATAGCTGTCTGCTGACCCAAGCTCCAAAATATCCCGTAATAATATCGGCCAAAATGAACGCAAATGTTACTAATGCGATTTTGCCGGTGAGTTGCAGATTGGTCATGTCGTCTCCTCATGATAAGCTAGAGCCGAATAGGTTTAAAAATATTGCTTTGAGTTCTGCTGTCTCAAAGTTAAGTCTACCACATCGGTATGCGGATTGCAAGCGTTTCATGATATCATCGTGCTTGCCTAGGAATGGTTTATCAGGTCTTACGCGTGCCGGGACGGTCGTCTTGACGCGACAGTGTTCGGGAGTCCTGTCTGATAGGATATAATATGCGTCAAATGTTGCGGTTTCAAGGTGAGACCATATTGAGAAACGGCCTTCATCCGTCTCTATGGTGTAATTATAAGTGTCCCGCGAGGTGTCAAGTGGAGCAATGAGTTCGTGCGTGTCGTCCTGGAATTTATTGTTGATGGCGTATTCCGCGTAATCGGGGTTGTTCTCCAGCATGAACTTTCCGAACCGTGAGTGCGCCACTTTGGATGAAAAGCCCTTGTAGTCGGCTTTTTCGACAGCTATGTAACCTTTGGCATACATCTGAATCGGTTTGCGCTGTTGCTCCATATGTATGCCGTAAGCGGAAAAATAGGGGTTGGCAAGCGAGGTCGCGTTACTGAGTGCAATGACGCGGGTCTTATCCTTGTATCGGTCTACGGTGTTGTAGAATTCCGCAAACATCCAGACCTCGCCCGACAGATACGCATTGGATTTTTTGTTCGGGAAAATTTCGTCAAAAATAATGTAGCGAACATTGGGAAACGCCACGCTTTTCAAGTTTCCCGACGTGCTGAGTGCTATAATGAAACCAATGGTTTTCCAGGAATGTTTTCCATCGTCGCGTTTGCGTCCCATCTGTAGGGCCATTCCCTCTACCTGGAATTCATAGCCAGGGAATTGCCCGGCCATGTCGTCAAAGAAAGTAGGCTTTATGCGCTTTAATTCCTCCTCGCTACGGCGCAAGTAAATGAACTGGTAGCCCTTGTGCAGATACTTGTTGATACAGAACTGGAGAGAGTCGAAAGTCTTGCCAAGACCGCGCGCCCCCATGATGAAGTTCCACATCGCGTTATGCGAGAGGATATCATGTAGGTCATAATAGTCGGTCTCCGCGACTTTCATAATTACAAATGCCTCCTAATCTGCCACTCGCTCGCGTATCCCATTTGCTGGCTGGCCGATTTCTTGGTCGGGCCGTTTCCTGGGCCGCCATGCGACCACACGGTGTTGGTGTCTTCTGTGAAGATTTCCTCATGGTCAAACGATGGATTATGTCCAGACCACGTGATAAGCAGAACGTCAGCGGCTTGCGCTTTCTTGATTCCATCGGCAACAGACGTGTTGGATGAAGAACATACCAAGTTTCCCTTGCCCGCCTCGTTTCCCGTCCAGGTTCCTACCAGGTCGCGGCCTATGCCAAAGTGAAAAGCCGACCATATCAGCCCGGAACAGTCGGTGTATCCGGTTTGGTCGGGATTGAGCCGTCCGGCACCCTGGCCGTAGGCGAATTTACCGGCCCTGTCCGCTATCCATTGTAGCACTTTCTTAGCGTCTTCGCTGGCGTTTCCCGATGAAGAACCGCCGCCCGTGTTGCCGCCTGATATGTCCTGACCGCCTGTGGACTGGGCTATCCAGGTCTGGGCGGCGTACGGGTATGCCACATAGGATTTGCCATCAAAATTGACGATAAGATTATCACCTTGCAGATGAACGGATATGCGTTTAGGCTGGGTCGGGGTAACGCCGGGTTGGTTGTTGCCCCCTGGGTTTCCCGACCCTCCCCCAATCTGCCCGAAGTCCGGGGGGTCTGATTTGCCGTCCCATCCTTTGAGCAGATTGTAGGCGGTATCGTATCTGTTGCGATACCGTCCCAAAATTCCATCGGCCAATATGCCTGTGTAGACACGGTAAAGGTCTGCCGTCCCCCCGACCGAACCGATGACCGCAAGCGCCTGGCGCGGCGACTGGTGGTAGGCGGTCATGAACATTATCCTGGCCTGTATGTTTGCGCCCGGCATGCCTACGTTGTCACAGACCTTTGAATAATTTTGATAGTCTGAGTCCCATGTGTTCTGCTGGCCCTGGTGGTTCTTGGGGTTCTTGGCCCATGTGCGCCAGGCGTTTGCTTCTGCATTGGTAACATATCTTGAATTAAAGTCTATGCTGTTCGCTTCTACCTGGGACGCGAGCGTAGGCGCGGCGGCTTTGAATGCATTGTACCCGTCCGGGTCGGTGCCCGCGCATGTGCGGATAAGCTGGGCCGCGCGCGTGCCATACCATTGCATCATGCCAAGCGTGATAGGGTCGTTCAGGTTGACCGCCGCCCAATTGTGGTTGCTTTCAACTTGCCCTATCACGTACATGGCATACATGCTTTGGGAACTCATGCGGCTACGCCCTTGGAATAGCTCAAATAAATTTCGGTTCCATCGGCAAGATTATCGGTGCAAGCGATGGAGCAACGGTGTGCTTGGGCTGAGTCGTTGTCGTTCGTGTATAGTAATTTATTTATACTATTGGGAACGTAGGTGTTGTTGGCCCACGACCCCGCGTTGCTCACGGATACGAACGGTGAGTATGAGTTTGCGGTTCCAGTAATCTTCATTTGAATATTTACGGAATAGATTCCGGCTGTCGCCCATGCCTCGCCGTGAATCACGTTGCCGTGACCATTTGCCCCGTATACCTCGCCTTTCCAACTGTTTCTGTAGGAATGGGACGAATCCAGGCAGTTGCTGATGATTCGCATGAGTTCCCTGTTGCCGTTGTCGTTCGGATGGATGGAGTAGTCAGACGACCAACGCTCATTGCCCGCGAGCCATTCCCAACCATACGGAATTTCAACAACGCCACGAACACGGCTAAGCGCCAGCTCAATGGCATGGACGGTGTTCATAATGTTTCCATGATACCTGTCGCCGCCATAGAATCCCAGCAGACACGGGATGGCGAAAACACGGGCGTTCGGAAAATTGGTGATGGCGTACCGGTAGAGAGCCTGGGCGGCTGAGGTCACGTCGTCCAACTTCTGGAGCTTGTCGTTGGCACCCCCTACAATGACAATGTGGGTGACCGCGTTCTTATCCCCGGAAAAACTTTGAAGTTCCGACATGAACGTTGGGCCGTTCACATATCCGGCGTTGTTCGCGGATATGTTGGTCACTGTGGACTCGCGTTCCGCGCCTATCATGTTCGCCCACGACTGGGTCAGGGCGCTGGCCCCGGTACCGTAGCTGATACTGTCGCCAATGATAATCATATTCTCCTGGATAAGCCCTTTGGGCCAGATGGCGAAACGCTTATCGGATATGTCTTTGGGATATGCTACGCCCTTGTCCTCTTTCTTTGCCTTGTTGTCGTCGGCTTCTGCCTTGGCTTGCTTGGCGATGGTGTTCGCTTCATTTGAAACATTCGTCGCGGTGTCTGCCGCCGTCTTGGCGTTGGTTGCGGTCGTGGCGGCGGCGTTTGCGGTGTTCAGGGCATTGCTTGCGTCAGTGCTCGCTTGAGAGGAATTTGAAAGAGCCTTGTTGGCGGTCGTGGTCGCGGTGTCTGCCTTGGTCTGTGCGGACTTGGCCTCCGTAATCGCATTGCTGGCCGAACTGGTGGCCCCGAAAAGGGTTTCGTCAATCTTGGCCATATCCCCGGTGTAGTCGCCCAGGAAAGAAACGCGGTCGCTCCCATTGTCGCTGTATTGCGTCAGACCGTAATGTGTGGTATGATTCTGACTAGGCATTTCCTATCCTTTTCTCCAGGTTCCTGACCCTTATCTCCAAGTCGTTCAATTTCAGGTCTATTTTCTTCATGTCGGAATTGTAGTCGTCCAACAGTGCTATTCTATCATTGGGCGCGTATTGCGTCAAACCGTAGTTTGGTGTATGATTCCTACTGGGCATTGGTGCTCCTGGGCTTGTAGCGTACAATGTTGTCCTCACCGATATACAGCCTGTCATAGTCAGCGGCGGTGATTCCAAGCTCACTGTCGTCCGGTACGGTCGGTGCCGTCTGAGTGAAAGCGTCGTCTATCGACTGGAACGCCGGATTGATATCCGTCAGGAACGACGGTTTATCCTGTGGCGAAAATTGGGGCAGTTTCAGATTCTTGGTCTTTGAGCTACTGGACATATCTTCTCTCCTTTAGTTGCCGTTGCTGAAAGCGTTGGCTGATGGATTGCGCCGTAGGAAAATTTTTGCGAGCTGTTGTTCGGTAGGTGTGGTAGGCTGTTGCGGATTAAGCCACAGAATATCATCAGCGGTGATATCGCCTCTGACTGCATTGACCAAATGCACGCTGTGCATGTCAAACATGCGCGGCTCCACTTTCAGCGCGTCAAACTGGGCGGGCGTGAGATTGAGAGAATCAAAGTCCATGACGAAAAGCCCATGTACGCGGTCAGCGTCATAGATATCATCCAACGCCTGTTGCAACGGCACCATGCGACCATATGCAGACGACCACACCATGACGTTGTCGCTCTGGCTTGCGTCATGGATAAGCTGAATAAGTTCATCCCTGAGATTCTCAAAGTCGGTATGGTACTGTTCCTGGAATTTCTGCCAGGCCTTTTCCGTATCCATGCCCCATTGTGTGACCTGTTTGAGATAACGCTCCCATTCCCTTTGAATTATCTCCAGGCCATGACGCAATTTCTCAAGAATCTCAAGATAGCTCATGCCGTCGCGCATGGTAAACGGCTGAGAGGATGAAACGCGTGGGAACGGCGGCCACGGGTACGCTCCCTGTCCTGTGCCCGTATCCGGCATACCGGGTGTTATATCATCTACCATAGCAGTGTCCTATCATATCCGCGCGGTGCCATACTGTCCATTGTATCACTTACCCCCATGAAAAGCGAGCCAAGCTCTGTTATTATCATCATGTCCACATTGATAAGGCTGGCACGATATCGCTGTATCAGGTCGCTTGTCGGCAGACCGCTGTATCCTGTCGTTCGGGTGTCGCCTTTGCCTTTTGACTGTGAAGACGAAAAGTCCGTAGAGCTTGTGTTCGTGCCGGTGGCGTTCGTTTCGGCTGAGGTGTCCTGGTGGTTTTTCGCGTCAATATCCTGGATATTCCCGGCATAGTCGCCGGTGCCGGATAGCTGAGCGTCGGGAGCCACGCTGTCAACCGTACGTTGCTGATTATGTGAATCAGTGGTAGTATCGGTCTTGGATTGTGTCTTATCCTCGCTACTGGATTTTGAACTCATTTGGGAGTCGCTGTCATTGCTGGTGAGCGACTGTATGCTCATGGTGCTGAGCGGGTCAAATTTCAGACGGTCGGATTCGTACATCTTATTGTAGTACGGCATGATTTCGTTCATGGTGCGCCGCAAATAAAACACAAATTGCTCCGGCGTTTCGACGCCGATTTCCCTTAGCGCATAATGGGCGACAATCTTATGATTCAGTGTAGAGCGATAGTCTTCATCGAAAATGGGGTATCTGTCCAACCCCAATTTTTCATCGGTGTCATAACCCAATGTAACAAGACCGCCCAATTTTACTGTATAGTCAGAGCCGTAGGGCTGTATCTTGCAGTCGCTGTAATCAGTCGCCATTGTCTCCACCTATCGTCGCGTCGGTCGTATTGTCGCTCCAGTCCACACCCACGATGATACCGTCACCACCGAACATGTTGTTGATTTGGTCACACGCTTGTTGGCGTGTCTTCAAAAATGCCAGACGGAACACATCGGTCTTCTCCGCTCCCGCCTCCACTTCATCGGATATGAGCCGCTCTTTCTTTTCCGTGTTGGAGTTCGATATTCCAAGAAAACTGATAGCTTCATTCCAAACCTGGGCTTTGGCGTTCAAAAGTTTGTCAGCGATATACTCTCCGCTGTTGGGAATGTTCTGGACGACCTGATTAATGTTGTCCAGATTGTCATAGGCTATGACTATGGGCGCGCCGTCGTTCTTCTGTTTCAAAAGATTTTCAATGGTGAGCTTCTGTGTCTCTGTGGTCACGACAATCTGGGGCCATACGGAATTATCGATATTCACGTCAAAAGCGCGGTCTATAGCGGCCAGGCGGGTGGCATACAGATACATAACGTCATGCAGAGGCGTGCGTAGCATGTTGTCCCAAATGGGAACGCATTCATCCGGTTGAAGTTTTCTGTAGGAATAATCAACACCGTAAGGCGTGTATGAAGTTGGATTCAAATAGGTGTTCTGGAATCCCATGTTTGAGCATTCCGTCACCATGTAGCGCAAACGTATTCTATCATAGAAGAAAATTAGAGGCATTCCCCCATTTTCAAATAATCTAAGTTCGATGAATCTTTCATCGATTCCCGGCGGCAGACCCTGCCAGGAGAACCGGCTCACCGCCAACTGCTTGAGCAAGTGATAGTACATGCCGATGTTGACATAGCGGCGGTTTTCCGTCGCGTTGTTCCCGACGTTTTTCGCGTCGCCCGGGAACAGCGCCTCGTAGTTGTCTTTCTGGATTTCGTACTTTGCTTTTCGTCTGCTCATGTCAGTATCTTATCCCCTCTAGTGGCTGTTGGTCGGCAAAGTCCATGGTGCCGATATCGTTGGGATTACGGTATACGGTCACGCCTTTTTCAAAGATTCCGCGAATCGTCATGCGGTATGGCTCCGGGCACAAGGCCGACGACAGAAACGTTTCGCTCATTTTCCAGTAGGTGGCCCGCGTCATGACCTGGAGATTCTGTGGCGGCGTGGCGAATCTCTGTACAGAGTATCCGTATCTCAAAAAATACTCACCGATGTTCGCCATGGATGATTGCGGGAGCGTCTTGAACTTTATCAGCAAGGCGCTGTTGTTGGTGGCAAAGTTGAAGTTGTCCCCGCCAATCTGGCCGGAAACGCTGGGCTCCATGAGCTTAGCGTCCTGGAGTTTCGCGTTTATTCCGGCTATCTGGTTTCTGTAGTCGCCTCGCATGGCCTGGTTCGCATAGGCAACGTTCAGATTATTTGCCTCTGTGGCTTGCCGGTTCGCCAGGTTGGTGTTCTGCTGATTGAATTGCATATTTTGAGAATTGTTGATGGAGTTGAAGGCTATGGATTCCGTGGTGTTCACGGCTGTTCCGATGGCCCCTCCAATGTTCCCGCCAAGCAACTGACCGATTCCATTGGTTGCGCCCGACACGCCTGTTTCAATATTTCTGATAAGCGTACGCTCTCCGGCCTGGGCGTTCTGCTGGTCGGTGTTCTGCTGACGGAATCGGTTCCCCTGTGCAGTGGTCGCCTCTGATTGCTGAATGCCCATCTGGGCTTTCTGCTGAGACCAGCTCGCTGACTGATACGACCACGCGATTGAACGGCGGTTTGAGGTCATGTAGGCTATGGACTGGTTGTTGACAATGTTCGTTGTAGGCAGATTGTCCAACACCAACGCCATGTCCAAATATTCGTCAGGTCGCCATGAGGCAGTCCAGGGTAAATTATTCTCTGTCGCCGGGTCTCTCGCTGTGTTCACGTACCTTGGAAAGAACACCATTCGCGGCGAGGGTTGGGCCAGGAACATGATTCGCCTGAAAGTCAGGTCGTTGGAGTTCACTGTTTCCGGTCTGATGATAAGCACCTGGCCGTTCTGGATTGTACACTCTATTTCAGAATAGGGGAACATGGTCAGCTTATCGCGCAACATTTTGTAACGTTCGGGAATCTTGAACCTATCCCTAAAATTATCGACTTTCAAGAAGTCTCTTTCCAAACCGTCCTGAGTCCTGAAACCTATAGTATGGGTGATAAGACCGCTGGGGAGACCGTTCTGTGTAATCCAATTCCCATTGTTGTTGAATTCTGGAACGTACGGAACGAACGTGATATTTACGATTCCCTGGGATACCAGAGGGTATCCCGATATCGCGTTCATGAATTCCGACAGACGTGTTCCGTCTGGGATAACGTATACCGACGTTCCTGTCGGGAACGTTTCAAATGCACTGCCCCTTGCCGTTTTCAGGTCGTTGGCGTTGCTCGCGTCGGGCCACTTTGAATCCAGCTCCACAGTTGAGGTTATGATTGCGGAAAACGATGATTGACCGCCGTTTGCCGGCCTTTCCGTTCCCATGATTCCCTTGACTTCAACAGAATCAATGTTGTATTGCGCCCCAACGTCCAGGCCTTCGGGTATTTCAAGTTTGCTACGCTTGTCCGCAAGCGATTTCTTCTCTGCCGCGATGGCGATATGCCCGTGGTCTACATAGCACCGACCGAAACGAATGTCAAATTGAAAACTTGTCCACACGTCCAACATTAAGTACAATGCGGTCACGCCACCGGCCGCCCATTTCACGTCCTGGATGAAGTAGTACCATGTCCGCTCATTGCCCGGTCGCCCGTATGACACGCAAACGTAATTATAGCGGCATGCCATGTCGAAAGGCATGGCGAGCTTTATCGGCTCACCGAAACGTACCATGGTCTGGCGAGTCAGGACGACGGTCTCGCTTTTGTCCTCTAGGGACTCAAAATACTTATCGCGCGCGGCCGCGTCGTCAAAGCGAACGATATCGCGGTATGTGCTGTCCCATGGAACATTGCAGAGCATGACACGGGATTTGGGTTGCCACATAGTATAGTCGTGGGTGTTCTCATACTCACCGATATCCATGGGGCGGGAGCCGTCAGGTAAGGTGTTCGCCATATCAAGTCTCCTATAGAAAATGGGCCATAGCCTAAGCTATGACCCATTATAGCACCGTCAGTGACGGAACGCAAACATCACTTGGTGGTCTGGCCTTGCGTGCCACCCGCGGCGGTAACCTTGTAGGTCACATCCTTGGGCGGTATCCCCATCAGTCGCGTGGTCAGCACCACATCATCGGTGCCGCTCGCGGTAAGTATCCTCCCGTTGGAGATGGTCGCGTCGCCGGATTTGACGGCCAGTAAGACCATGTTGGACACGTCAATCTTGCGTCCATCGGTCAAGTACCCCATGAAGTTGAGTTTGGTGGGCTGGCCCTGGACAATCTGTGCTTGGTCGGGGTCTGCCTCATAGCTCACCAGGAGCTGGGGATTGAAACCAAGCACGCCGTCACCGACCACCGGCACTTCAAGGTCGGCACTGGTTTCCATCGGCACTTCTGGGTGCTCAGGGTCAATGTACGTGGCGGTTGCGTGAACCGGAATGACAGCGTTAGGTTCATCAATGCCCACATACAGCATACCAAACTTGTCCACAGAAGTCCACTGGCTACGCTGTTTCTCAGTGTCGCCAATCTCATAGGTGACACCAGAGGTCTTGTAGGCGTTCGGGTTGGAATCCGCTGAATTGGTCAGAGTGGAAACCAACTGCACAATGCCGCCACGGGTCACGTCGGTGGGAGTTGAGGTCTGCCCTGTGTACCGTGCAATGTGGACTTCAAACTCTGGCTTGGACGCGACGACTTTCTTCGGGTCAATGATGGTAATCTTGGAGCCTGGGCCTGTCCAGAACAGCGCGGCGGGGGCGAACGGCGACACGCTCAGAGTCGCCCAATGATGGAGATAGAAGTTCTCCCCCATCGATACGGCGTTCCTCTGATTCGTCACCTCACGTAGATTGTCCAGACGAAACAGAAAGTCCTTGGTCGTGAGAATGGCCTGGAATCCCTTGATATGGATATCCTCTGGCAAGACGGATATGATACGGTACGGAATCTCAGCACGGTCAATTTGGAAAAACTCAGCATAAGCCATGACGTCCAGACCGGCCAGCGTATCGGGCGACGCAATGAGCATAAGGTCGTCACGCTTGGCGACCGTGGGCCAGTGCTTCGCATTGTACTGGGTCTGGGGGCGAATCATCATCTTGTTGCCCATGGAGCGGATTTCCCTCAAAAGGGTCTGTGCCTGTTCCTTGGTGGAACCCGCCGCCGACACGTCGGGAACCTGAACACGCCAGTAGCCGCCTAGGCGCGCATATTCAGCGAACAGCGAATTTGTCGCCAGGTTGATATCCAGTTCATCAGAGGTCTTGGCCGCACCCATGATGGCCGACACCAGACGACCGATACCGTTTTCCTCCAAAAATGCGGCATTGAGTTGCGCGCGATTGATGGTGGCCGGATACCAGTGCTCATAATTACGCTGATGGTAAACAGCGTCAACCGGCACCTTGAACGTCCCAAAATTATCCTGGGAGAGGTACTCAGAATGCGGGTCATAAACGTGCGCCTTGATTAGGCCGACGGCGATTTCCTGGAATGTGTTGCCGTACTTCATGGCAGAGCGGTTGAACTCTTTCCAGGGATCCTCCCACTCTGTGGTGTTGAGCCAGGTACCGCCAATACGGTTCATCAAGGTGTTGTAAAAACTGTTCCAGAAGCTAAAATTGCCTTGCAGATGTTCAAGGGTGGTACGGATTCCCGCCTGTGTAGCGGATGGAATTCGCGCCTGATACGCCGGTGT
>JAAOBB010000016.1_pt1 | contig 12064 bp, 24 predicted proteins | sample 7267541 | NCBI WGS metagenome assembly JAAOBB01 (sample SAMN14345205, study PRJNA599270) | viral metagenome | isolation source: viral-like particles (VLPs) isolated from bee gut | host: Apis mellifera | place: Switzerland:Lausanne | collected 2017-01/2018-02 | reverse complement strand
ATCCAAGACTAAGTATTACTAACTTAAAGAATTATCAACTTAAAGAAGTATCAACAGAAAGTGAATATAATGTCGGGTTGGCTCCCGACGATGTTTCATTAAGTCAAAAAACGGAATCGAAACCTTCAGAAAAGATACCATACGCAGAGATTATTAATTACTTGAACAACAAAGCCAGTACTCACTATCGAGTCAGCTCCAAGAAACCCAAGCAATTAATCAAAGCTAGATGGAATGAAGGCTTTAAACTAAATGATTTTAAAACAGTAATTGATATCAAAACCAAGGAATGGCTTCATGATGCTACTATGAGCAAATATTTAAGACCCGAAACCCTATTTGGAACCAAATTTGAAAGCTACCTCAACGAACGAATTAGTGAACGAAATAAAGAACCTACAGGATTAGGATGGTAATCATGCAAAGTTTAGAAGAAATCGCAAAAGAACTGAATTTAACTAATTTGCCAAAAGATCGCGTTGAACGCGCGCGAACCATTAACATGGCCAAGTTTGAAGCTGATAGCAATAGAAAAATTAATTTAATGTATTTGAAAAGTAAGCAGAAGGCCATGTATCGCGGATCAGTTTATAACGAGATGGGAGTATTAGAATCCCACTTTGCTGATTTTAAGGCTGACACTTACGAGCAAAAAGCCAATGTGTTAAAAGCTCGTCAGATTGCTGATCGAATCGCAAAAGGCGAAAAATTTAAAGCGGTATTTACTGGTAATGCAGGCACTGGTAAGACCATGTTGTCCGTTTGTGTGATGAATTACCTGGTTGAAACCACACATTTAGCTTGTTTATTTGTCAGCGTGCCTAAGTTGATCGATTGGGAAAAAACACGTGCTGGCGGGACTGACGAACAAAGAGCAATAAATCTTGAGAAAAGAATCCAACATGCAGATGTAGTAGTTTGGGATGACCTGGGCAGCGAAACTTCCATGCAAGCTAACAGCCAAGCACAAGCAACGGAATTTACACAAAAAGTATTATTCAATCTTGCGGACAGTCGTCGTGGGAAGAATGATGTCTTCACGACAAATAATACAAGTTCAGAACTCATGCGAATTTATAATCCCAAGTTAATTAGTCGTATGTTAACCCAAAACCCTGACAATTTAATTCAGTTTAAGGGAAAAGATCAGCGGATATTAAATAATTAGCGACTGGAGAGCATGAAATGAGAGAACTATTTGGCAAGCTGAAATCTATTAAGGGCAAGGAAATCACCATATTGCTTGATGATGATCTCAATACTTACCAAATCAGTAAATACTCGAATAATCAACGCCCCACAGTTGGAATTAGTTTAGCTGATAACCGTAAAATCAGCCCAGATCAACGCAAGAAAATATATGCGCTAATTGGTGATATTGCAAATTATACCGGGTATTCAATTCCTCAAGAAATGCCTGCAGTCATGAAGTGGCAATATCTAACAGACACTGGTAAAGAAATGTTTAGCTTATCAGAGTGTTCGATGACTCAAGCAAACGATTATCTAACCTGGTTACTGGATTTTTGTTTCGATAACAATATTGGCTTTAAGACGAGAACCTGGGACATGTTGCCTAGCGACTATGGCATGGTAATGCGCTGCTGCAAACATAGAAAATGCATTATTTGTTTAGAACATGCCGACATTGACCACACATTTGGGACAGTTGGCATTGGACGTGATAGGCGCCAAGTAGACAATTCTAACAGCTATTTTTTACCGCTCTGCAGAAGACATCACCAGGAACGACACAAACTGGGGGCGGTTACCTTTCTAAACAAGTATCACATTAGACCGGTGAAGCTCAACGCACAAACTATAAAGGAGCTAAGGATTGGCAAGTCATATCAAATTGGTAATAAATAAAGCACCACAGCCACAACCAAGGCCGAGAGTTACAGTACGTGGCCGTTATGTGCATGCTTACGAAAACAAACAAATAACCATGTATAAACGTATGGTAGCAGCCGTATATAAATCCAAATTTAAGACAACCAAGCCAACAGACAAAGCTTTAGCAGTGAACGTAATATTTTATCGCCCCATTCAAAATGCAATCAGCAAAATTGAACGCAAGCGGCGCTTAACAGGAGAATCACTGCCGGTTGTAAAGCCAGATATTGATAATTATGTAAAAGCCATCTTAGATGCATTAAACGGTGTCGCGTTCAAAGACGACAGTCAAATCATTGCCTTAAACGCAAAGAAGCTGTATTCAGATAAACCACGCACCGAGATTGAAATTAAAGAAATTTAGGAGTCGCATAGCAATGACTGAACGAGATAAAAAAATACTAAATGCAATTTATGGTTGGCAAAGCAATGCTGATGGAGAGGTGACGCGCCCTAAGTGTTTTTTGCCTGAATGTATTAAAGAGCGAATCAGGTACTTTCAACCACAAATGGTTGAAGGATTAACTTTTGAAAGCTGCATGCAATATATACTTGCAACCCAAGAAACAGAAATGGAGTTACTGGCTGATTATCATGAATTTTCTAACCTAGAATGGCTGTCAGTTTCTGATGAGGTTGAAGAATGGCATAATTCTCCAGACTCAACGCTAGCAAGTTCGCAAGTGGCAGTTGCTTTGTTATACGGATATAGCGGCGAAGAATATCAAGTTAAATATGGGGACCATTATTTTAATAATTGCTATTTACTAGTCCGGAATCCTGATGATTATACTCACTTCTCCCAGAAAGGAGCAGAGAAAGCAGCTCACATGTTGAGGCCAAGATACTTCGTAAGAGATGTACGCTTTTGTGGTTTTCGTCGTTCTATTGTATTTTCCGCATCTATCAACAGAGATACTAAAATTTCTAAAATCTACAATGATGCTAACCATGTATTTTTATTCAAAGTGGGGCAACAGAATGTTGAACTGTGTGCCGAGGCAGTTAAACCTCAGCAGCCAGAATGCTTCCATTTCGAAGAAGCAGTTAAGATTTTACAAAGCATTCAAAATATAGAACCCAAAATTATAAAAGCCAAGCAGTCGGACAAATCCGATGACTAATCAAAGGGTTTGACCCAAAAGTGAGTACTTTAAAGTTCTTCTCGAAAGGAAATTAAAACATGGAGAAAGATATTAGCTTAACCTTCCCTGATGCTAAAGGTATCAACAAAACATTTAAAATCGACCTTCCTATAATTCCTTGGCAAGCAGCGTTAGTAATCAAAGCATGCCGTGAAAGATACAAAGATGAATATGGAGTTCCGGAACAAGACTTCACAAGAATCTTCCGCCTATTAGCAGATTATGACGAAGAAAAGCATAATGACACTAAACTTTTCGAGGATTTCAAGCGGCAAAACTCTAAATTAAATGATCTGGGCAGCAGTTTCTTATCAGGGGTCGGCTGGCTAACACGGCCATGGCACATAAATAAAGCCTTTTGTGCCTATCAGTTTACTTATGGAGTCCAAGATAATCTTTATAATATTTGTTTTAGTAGCGATAAAAAGTCACAATTTTCCTTTTTTTAAACTTAAAATTGCGAGGCCATATTTGGACTATTCATTCATCTAAAGCTCAAACCAAGCTGTATCAAACTGAATTCCCTAAAGAACTCATCAAAGAACAATTCCCCCAAATACCCTCCAGTATGTATCAAAAAGTTAAAATTCCAGACAATGCTTTCGATGATCGGTAAAGGAGGCAAACTATGAAAGCTTATAGATTAGATTATGAGGATGAAGCGTTAATAGGGAGGAATAGTAATGGATAGTGTAGAGGTAACTATATGATGACAAAAACTAACACTTCCAAGTTAACCGAAGACTGGCAATACCAATTACCGTATGCCGCCCGCTTTGATCAAGTAAATGGCTCTTGTATTAAGTTTCATTCTTCTTTAACCGATGCTTTTGATGATGAGTATACCTTGTTAATTAAACTCCAGCCAACAGCTTATGTGGTTACCGATCAAGGCTATACCATTTGGAACTTACAAGCTAAGGGTTTTCAATTCTACAAGCTAGATTATCTAAGCAAACAACGGATTAAAAACTTTCTGAATATCAATCAGATTGTCTTGAGTCTAGCCAACGATGAGTTGTCTAAAACCGTCTTTACTTCTAAAGATGTTCCTGGGGCGCTAAATGCTGTGCTATCTGCAATGATTAAGATCTCAGACATATACTGCCGCAACTTTTAACTGCTGAAGAAGGCTAAACGACTTATTTTTGAAAGGATTATACAGAATGAAAAAACACCTGGGGTTTACGTTTCCTTCGGTTAATGGTATTCAAAAAACCTTTAAACTAGATCTTCCGATTATTCCTTGGCAATCGGCTTTAGTTATTAAAACCTGCTGGGATGAACTAAAAGATGACTGGGACAAGCGATTCGATTTTATTGAAGTTTTCAATATCTTACAAGAATATTACACAACCTGGGAAAAAGCGGGTTATGGGGGGATCCGCAAAATGGAAAGAGAAGAATATGCACGGGAACAATATCACGTTCTTTTAAACTATTTCAAATTAGACAACTTTCAACTGGAATATCCCCCCGAAAGTTTCTTCTCTGGTGTTGAATGGATACTTCAGCATGAATATAAAGCCTTTTGCGCTTATAACTTCACTTACGGAGTCAAAGATGATCTCTACCGTATCTGTTTTGGTAATAATAAAAAGAACAACTATTTGCCCTTTTTAAGCCGCCAAATAGATAATCATGATTGGTTGATTAGCGTCTCTGCAACACAAACGGATAAAATTCAAACTGAATTCCCTAAAGAACTTATCAAAAAACAATTCCCCCAAATACCATCCAGGATGTATCAAAAAGTTAAAATCCCGGACAATGCTTTCGATAATCGGTAAAGGAGGCCAACTATGAAAGCTTATGAATGCCGCTATGACGATGGAATGGGTGATCCTGATCGTTACATCGATATTGATGTACACCGAATTCCTTGGGCAGATAGTATGGAAAATGCTTCAAATGATGAAGTTACCATAGAAGCACTAAAACAGGGCTATATGTTTGCTGACCCTGATTATAACTATGATCTATCTGACCAAGATCTTCCCGTTCTAGAAAAAATTGGTGGCAGTATTAACAAATTTTGGGAGTTTTGTTATCAAGGCAAGATTAAATACGATGATAAAGGCATTTCTTATTTAGTTAACAAGGAGAAAATTAAATGACTAAAAATACATTGGATGATTTAAATAATCATTTATTTGAAGAACTGGAGCGATTGAACGATAGAGATTTAGAAGAAGACCAGGTAGACAAAGAAATAAAAAGGTCCGATGCTGTGTCTAAAGTTGCTACAAATATCATTCAAAACGCCAATACTGCACTTAAAGCATATTCATTGTATCAAGAATATATGGATGATAGAGGATTGCCAACCATGATAGGGGTGAAAAAAAATGCAAAAGCCACTCCTGACAGAGGAACAAGGAAACTTCGTTAAGGAACACGCACAAAACATGAGTAACAAAGAATTAGCAAATTTAGTAAATGCTACCTTCAACTTAAATTTAAGCCGTATACAGTTAAAGAATTGGAAAGTACATCGACATATTAAAGGAAAGACGGAATGCCGTTTTGCCAAAGGACAGAAACCACCAAATTGGCGGCCTGTAGGAGCAACTAGAACCCGAAGTGATGGATACAACTTCACAAAAGTAAAGAATAAAGGGACAGCACAAGAACGCTGGAAACTAACTCATCGACTACTGTGGGAAAAAGCAAACGGACCAATTCCCAAAGGATATTCACTAATCTTTTTGGACCAAGATCCAACGCATATATCATTAGACAATTTAGCGTTAGTTAGTAAAGGCGAATGTATGATTGCTAACAAAAATAAATTACTTTTTTCTGATAAGGAACTGACATATTCAGGTTTACAAATAGCTAAATTGATGCAAAAGACTTCCGAATTAAAAAAACACAAGCAAGGGCAAAGAAAATCATAATGAAAGAAATTCTAGATATGACCTGCGGCGGTAGGATGATTTGGTATCAACCTCAGAACCCAAATGTTGAATTTGTCGACAATAGGAAAGGAACTTATAATCTTGGGACTTATCACACTCACAGGGGAGATAAACCACGTTCACTTACTATTGAACCCACAACGCAAGCAGATTTTACAAAATTACCTTTCCCAGATAACAGTTTCTATTTAGTAATCTTTGATCCTCCGCATCTTAAATACGCCGGGCAAAGTAGCTGGCTCGCAAAAAAATACGGAACACTCCCTAAAAGTTGGCCAGCTTTAATTGCAAAAGGTTTTGATGAAGCAATGCGGGTTTTAAAGCCAAACGGAACACTGATTTTTAAATGGTCAGACGAACAAATTCCAGTTCAAAAGATTTTAAAAGTAATTAACTTCCAACCATTACTTGGCGACAGGCGTGGGAAAACACGTTGGCTAGTATTTTATAAATTTCAAGATGGAGAAGAGCAAAATGTCACTCAATGATGTTAAAGACTTTACTTTGAGGCCCGATTATTACCAGCAAAACGGTCAAGACTTAATAGAACACTTATCCGAACTTTTTAATCCAGATATGTTTGTTGGTTTTATGACTGGCAACATATTTAAATACCTGACACGTTGGCAACAGAAAAACGGTGTTGAGGATCTCAAAAAAGCTAGAGTTTATCTAAACAGATTAATAGAGTTTGAAGCTGAAAACACTAGTTATTCAAAGGAGAAGAAGGATGAAAACAATAAAGTTTAGAGGATATGTAGAACACACACGCAAGGGCTCACCGAGTTTTATGAATTATGAACCTGAATTTAACGGCAGTATTAATAAAATATTTAACGGCAATTTTCAAAGCCCAGGCACCAAAATTACTTATATGCAATACACCGGATTAACAGATAAAAATGGCAAAGAAATTTATGAAGGAGATATTATCAGCTGGAAAGATATTAAAAAGTTTCATGGTAAAGAAGCAACTACAACAGATGTGGTTGAATGGTCTGATGATGAAGCCTGCTATATAACAGGAATGCGTTATTTAAAATTCTCTGCTAGCTGCGGTGAAGTTATCGGCAATAAATTTGAAAATCCTGAATTATTGGAGAGATAAAGAGAATGGAGAAGGGCCATGCAGACCAAGAAATTAAAAAAGTATGTTCTTCAAACGACTGTAGAAACTCAAGAGTCAAGCCCGGATACTAACGAGACTAAAACTCTTAAAACTAAAGCTAATAGCAGAATTGTTTGTGCCCGCTACACTGGTTGTCATGATAAAAATGGAGAAGAAATTTATGAATTAGATATTCTAGAAAAAGGAAACAAGCACTTTGTAGTCTGTTTCTCGAAAGATCGATTTTTCTTAGCAGATAAAGGCAACAATCTTTATTATTATGACTTTTTTCGAGATGATCTAACAGATTATCAGAGAGTGGGGAGTTATATAACAAAACCAATACTAGCTAATGATGAAGATATCCCAGACTGGCTATAAGGAATAAAGCCAAAGATTGAGGAGGAAGCCAAATGAAATACTTTAGATTCAGGGATCCAGAATATGCATTAATCGCGGCTAATTCTGCAGAGGAAGCAATAAAACACTATAAAGAATACACTGGATATTTTCCTAAGAATATTACTTCTATAGTGGTACAGGTTCCTTTAAATCATCTCGATAGTGATGAAAGGGAATTATTGATGCTTAATCTTTTAATTAAGAATCCCAAAGCTGATAAAGAATTGCTTGAACAAGCAAATTCTAAGGGGCAGATGTTAATAGATTCTTTGAGTTATGAAGAGCACATTCTGCCTATTCATTTAGAAGACAAAACCTACAAATTCTAGGAGGGTTACAAATGAAATATTTTAGATTTCAAAAGCCGTTCTATTCCCTAGTCGCTGCTAATTCAAAAGAAGAAGCAATAAAAATATATAAAGAACATGATAACTATTGGTGTATGGATATAAATACTGACGACATTATAGTTGACCAGGAATCGTATAACCATCTGACAGGTGATGAACAAAGATTAATGACGCTTCATCTTTTAAAAAATAATCCAAAAGTTCGTAAAGAACTGCTAGAGCAGGCAGCTTCTAAAGAACAGATATTAATAGATCCTGAGAGTTATGGAGAATACGTGCATCCCGAAAATTATGATTATTGATTCCAAACTATTGTGGAGGAAACAAGGTTTGAAAAACGATGTCAACGCCAACAATATTATTATCAATTAAGCCGAAATATGCCGAAGCTATTCTCGAAAACAAAAAGAAGTATGAATTCAGGAAATGCCGGTGCAAGCCCAAAGTAAAAAAGATAGTTTTTTATGCTACTGCGCCTCAAAGTAAGATAGTTGGCGAAGCTGAAATTGAAGAAATATTAGAAGACAGTCCCACCAAAATTTGGGAGATTACAAAAGACGCCGCTGGAATAACACACGAAAACTACTGTAACTATTATCAGAATTATTCCAAGGCGGTCGCCTATAAGTTAACAAATGTGATTGTCTATCAACCACCTAAATCACTATTTGAATATGGAGTCAAATACGTTCCACAATCGTTTATCTATTTAGATTAGAACCTTTATTACAAAAATACCGTTATAGCGCGTATTTTAATAGAAAATGCACTTATAAAATCAAAAAAAACGCCATTTTGGCAATAATGGAAGGACTTTTAGCTTTGATTATTTAAAAAAGCCGCATTTGGAGATTTAAAACAGATGGCAGTTAAATATTCCAACAAAATTGATACAAAAGACATGATGCGCCACATTAATTTCATGGAAAATGAATTCGGTTCCATGGCAAATGTTCCAGAAGATCACCCAGAACTGCAATTATTACGTAACCAATTGGACACGCGCTCCGATGAAGAATTGTTACCCCAAATAGCGAAACTACGTAAACAGAGAAAACAAATATCTGAAATCCAAGCCAAATTAAATTTAACCTGGTTCCGGGTGGTAACAATATTAACCAGTTATGGAATCTAGAAAGGGGGAATCAATGATGTCTAGGTCAGTTGTACCGTTAGTTGATGAGCTGGAAGATGAATACGGTAGTATATCTAAGGTTCCCGAAACTAACAAAAAGTTACTAGAAATAAGAAAGAGATTACATCTGCACGGCCAAGACAACGAACAAAAACGAGCACTTTATGAAGCTATTAAGCATAGTTTAAATTTAGGTCAGTCTGTTAGTGATATAGCTAAAAAAAATAATGTGTCTCGCAGCGTAGTTTATCGGATTCAGAAAGAAACACAAGAGTACAATGTCAGGCGAGCTAAGCATGATCCAGATTATAAGCCTTGCGTTTTGATTAATAAGAAAACTGGTGAACGTATTAATTTTAAAGCTATTAAATACATTGGCCCAGCAATGGGACGTAGCGAAGCATGGGGTTACCTGATAAGAAAGGGAGAGTCTCCAACATATAGAATTGAACTATTGCCTAAAAAACAAAAGACTACTAAAACAAAAAAGTCTTAAGCCAGTAGAAATCAAATAGAAAGTAGTGGGTGATTCAATAGATGTTTCTATTTCAAAAAGCCGATGCAAAAGAGACGGAGCAAAATGTTCTGAAATTCTTCAATGAAGATTACCGCAGCTTATGTGCTATGGCTGGAACTAATTTGCAATCGCCTAAATTATCAGCAACGCCCACTGCCACTGATTCATTTAATGCGCAAGAGAATAAGTTTATTAAGTTAATAGAAAATCGAAAAATATTAGAAGCTGTCAAACGTTCGATCAAATCCTGCTCACATGATAGTCAAATTATTCTTTCAGACAGAATCATTAATGGTGATGAACTGTATAAAATTATGCCCAAACTGCATATATCCGGTTATGGAAAATTTTACAAAATGCAAACGATTGCCTGTAATGAGTTTGCTGATGCTTTCGAAGTTCAAGCAGAGCCTTACTTTGAAAACGGCGAAAATAATCTGCACGCTTACAAAAAGTAAAAAATACCAATAATGAAAAATGAGAGAATGCGAGAGAAATCGAGTAAAAAACGAGAGAAATTGAGAGAAACCGAGTAAAAAACAAGAGAACATTTAAGGCAAAATGATAGTGTGGAGAAATTGAAGAAGTACCATCTTCTTAGGTTTCTTACGAACCATGCAAAACGAAGAATTACTAGTTTTTTCGCCCCTAAAATCATGTTGTGACAGGCTAGGCCGAGTATCCGAATTAAAAAATAGAATCTTGCATAATTTCGGGGGAATGTCAGGAAATTTGGTAGGAATCTCCATAGTAGTATAGAAAAATTAGGGAGGAGCAATCCTTCCAATTAACAGCAGAGCGGCAATCAAACTTTACATGCTTAGTTTTTGAAGAACCCTATTAAAATCATACTGTACAAAGTCAATTCAAACCTCCTTGAATAAAAAAGTTTGACGCAGAGTTCGACTCTCTGCCTGCTGATTAACTGATTTGCACGGATGCTCCCAGTGAATTGGAAGAGCCACTGGGTTACCAAAAGGGTCGAGGTTCGACTCCTCAATCAGTTATTGCTTTGAACAGTAAATAAACTGTTTGAAGCTAAAATAAAACTAAGTTTTGCATGAACTTTAGTTTGATAATCATAAATACCCACTACAGAACGTAAAAAACGAGGCAAAAAATGGTCGTGTTCTGTAATACATAAATACAGCCGGTTTAAGCCATTTAATGGCTGTTGAATGTAATTATTCATGAAATAAATTTAAATTGCTTAGGACGCAAACTGTGAGGCCGTTTTTTTAAAAGATCAGAAAATTTGGAAGGAATGGATATGTACAGTCGTCAAAAAATTGCGGATTGGTTTATTGCTCGCCACCGAGCAGAGGAACGATTAAATGATGATACTAAACCAATTACTCAAATGAAATTAAATAACTTTATTTCTTTGGCACAAAGAATTTATCTTGAATTATATGGCGATCATTTGTTTGATGATACATCACAATCAAAAAATAGTCCGGAGTTAGATGATTGTATTTCTGATGAAAGGGCTATACAACTAGCAAATAATTTTGATCAGATTCTATCGGATAAGAAAGCATCTGCAGTTTTAGATGAAGTGTGGCGAGAATGGAATTAATAGGCTTTAGTACATAAGTAGTAGATCTACAAGCACATAGTAACTGGCACTCGCAGGAGTGTTTTTTTTATACCCAATTTAAGGAGGTGACCAAGTGTAATGCTAAGCTTCCCTAACGTAGAAAATTTAGACCGTAAGCTCGATGAAAAGCTGCTCAATCAATATCGTGATAGAGTCTGCACCACTAAAGATATCAAACACACGTTTAAAGATATACAAGCAGCTAAGGCTAAGCATAATAACGTTTGGCTAGATGAATACAACTATCTACTACTAACTATTAAGAGGCTGAAGAAACGCGGGTGCAACGTTGAAAAGTTAGAACAAACATTTAATAAATGTGAAGCTAAATTGTTTAAGACTAAAGAAACCAAGAGGTGAATGACCGATGCCACGTGTTAGAAGATGTAGGCAGTATGGATGCCATGCGATGGTAGAGTTCCCCAATCATTACTGTGGCAAACACTTTGAACACGAAGCTGAATACCTAGCCAAAAGACAGAAGTGGGCAAGAAGCCATGATCTAAAGTATACCCATAAGTACAACACTGTTAGTCGTAATCGTAATCCTAATAAAACAAACCAATACCAGTTTTACCGGAGTAAACAGTGGGTTGTGTTAAGGCGACAAGTATTGGAGCGTGATAACTACCTGTGCCAGTATTGCAAAGCGCAAGGTCAGTTCACACCCAACAGCAGAACAGTAGATCACATCGTACCGATTGAAGTAGACAGTTCCATGCAAGCAAACCTTGATAACCTCGTAACAACTTGCCGTAGTTGCCATAGAATCAAAACTGATTGGGAACAAAGCTACTATGGTACTGGTCAAGGGAATGCCTTGAAAGATGTCAAAGAAATTGCCGATATTCAAGCAATTGTTATACTAATGCAAAAGCACAATACACCGTGAGAAGCAAATAAAAGCCGCTCACGGTGTTTTAGGATCTTTGAAAGTAATTCATCACAATATGAATTGAAATTCTTCATACCCCCCGCCCTGTTTGAAAT
>JAAOBB010000145.1_pt1 | contig 12168 bp, 13 predicted proteins | sample 7267541 | NCBI WGS metagenome assembly JAAOBB01 (sample SAMN14345205, study PRJNA599270) | viral metagenome | isolation source: viral-like particles (VLPs) isolated from bee gut | host: Apis mellifera | place: Switzerland:Lausanne | collected 2017-01/2018-02 | reverse complement strand
TAATCTACCTTTTAATTTGGTTAAAAATTAGCGGTATTCTATAACAGCGTCTAAATGTTGACAATTACTGCTAAAATAGTTTATATTCGCTTTTAGTGGTTCACACCCACATCAACAAGCGGATGCCGCACCCGATAGCTTATGCGGTATTTTTATATCTCCGATTTATGTCGGGTGGCGCACGGCTATAAGCGCAAGCTAAAACCGTGGACTGTCTTGTTGCAGGTGTGAAGCACCCGACACCCTATTCACACTAGGGTTTAATAAATCAACAAGGAGATACAATTATGTCTAACAGATCTATTTTTACATTCAACGATCACCCACTAAAAGCACACTACATTGATAATCAAATTTGGTTTGAATCAAAGGATATCGCTAAGGCGTTGGGTTATGCTGACTACCGTTCCGTCACTGGACTTTATGCTAATTACAAAAAAGAATTTAAATCGGGCATGACCGAGGTGGTCGAATCAACCACCTCGTTGAATTTAAAAGCGCGAACCCGTATTTTTTCACTTAGGGGAGTGCATTTAATCGCAATGTTTGCACGTACTCCCGTTGCGGAAGAGTTTCGTAAATGGGTGTTAGATATTCTCGATGAAGAAGTCCGCGAAACAACCCCCATAGTTATTAAACCAAACAGAGAAATTTTACCAAAAGGTGTATACCACTGTAGGAGCAAATACAATCCGTACCGTGCTTGCGTATGGAATGGTAACGATATGATCCAAGTCGGGGTATTCCCAACAATTGCAGAAGCGGTGGAAGCCCAAAAACAGTATTCCTTAACCGGTGAAATAAAACGCATCCAAAAAACGCGCTTATGTAAAGCTATAACAAATCCCTCAACAGTGCCTGAACATTTTACAAAAGAGGATATTTTCGCTCACTTCAGTATGTTTATTGAAACCTCGCAGATGCTTAGCTTTTATACTTATGGCAAGTCGCTATCCCTAGATATATTAGCGTTCGTACAAGAAGAAGCATCAAGACAAGCACACTAATATTTTAAAGGATAATCCGATCTGCTCAAGCAGATTGGTAGAGGAAATTTATATGAATAAACCTTTTACCCCCCGCCCCTACCAAAACCTAATCATTAACCATCAATTAGATACCCCCCGAGGTAACACATGGGCGGGTATGGGTATGGGGAAAACATCATCTACATTATGTGCGTTAGATATCGCATATCTAAGTGGCCATTACGAGGCCCCTACACTAGTTATCGCCCCGTTACGTGTTGCACAATCAACATGGCCGGACGAGGTTAAAAAATGGGATTTTGCAAATATCGATATACAACCGATAGTTGGTGCTAAGGAAAACCGATTAAAGGCCCTACAGAATAACCAAGCCAATGTGTTTACAACTAACTACGAAAATCTACCTTGGTTAGTTGAAACGCTAGGCGATAAATGGCCATTTAAACAAGTCATTGCCGACGAGAGCACCAAGCTTAAATCGTTTAGGCTAAGAGGTGGCGGTGTTAGAGCCGCCTCACTCCGTAGCGTAGCATTTAAAAAAGTTAACTTTTGGCAGAATCTTACAGGTACCCCCGCCCCTAACGGTTTAATCGACCTGTGGGGGCAAAACTGGTTTATTGATGGAGGCCAACGACTAGGGCGCACGATGTCTGCATTTACCGATAGATGGTTTAATAAGGTACCTATCGGCGATTTTTATAAAATCACCCCGGCCGCATTTGCGCAAGAGCAGATACAAGCGGCATTGCAAGATATTTGTATAACGCTAGAGGCTAAGGATTGGTTTGATATATCTGACCCGATAGTAACCCCTATCTATATTGATCTGCCCGATAAACTACAACGCCAGTATAAACAACTAGAACGCGAAATGTTTTTAGAGTTTAACGGCAGTGAGATCGAAGCGTTAAACGCGGCATCTAAAACTATCAAATGTTTGCAATTTGCTAATGGTGCTATTTATACCGATAGCAATAATAACTTTACCGAAATACACGACCTTAAAATACAGGCGTTAGAAAGTATTGTTAATGAGGCCAACGGAATGCCGGTACTCGTTGCGTACCATTTCGAACACGACAAGGTAAGGCTACTAAAAGCATTTAAGCAAGCTCGGCTTTTAGACAACGACCCCCAAACAATCCGAGATTGGAACGCAGGCAAGATTCCGATTTTACTAGCTCACCCTGACAGCGCAGGCCACGGGCTGAATCTTCAAGATGGCGGTAACATCCTAGTTTACTTTGCCCATTGGTGGAATCTCGAAAGTTCAGATCAAATACTCGAACGCATCGGGCCAACACGCCAAGCTCAATCCGGTTACGACCGCCCGGTATTTGTTTATGAAATCATTACTAGGGGCACCGTAGACGAGGACGTTATCGAGCGTAAAAAAACTAAAAGAAGTATGCAAGACATACTTTTGGAATCCATGAAAAGAAAAGGATATTAGTATGACAAATAAAAAATATGAATTAACCGACGATACAATGGTTATTGGTGGTTGCACATTACACAGAATTAGGGCTTTACGAAGTTTCGGAAATGTTATTAAAGGTAAGCTAGGGGGGTTTATACAAAGCGAAGATAACCTATCACATGCGGGCGAGGCTTGGGTGCATGACTATGCCGCGGTGTACAATAAAGCCCGCGTGATGCATAACGCACAAATTATGGCGCACGCGAGGGTATTCGGTAGCGCCCGTATTAGTGGATATGCTATTGTGACAGAAAATGCTTTGGTAATGGGTGTCGCTCAGGTGAAAGGGAATGCAAGGGTTTTTGAAGATGCAAAGATTTTTGGGGATGCAATCGTGGAAGATCAGGCATCGGTATGTGGTCATGCTGAAGTAAAAGACTACGCCATTATAGGTAGATGCTCGTATATAGGCGGGTATACGGTGGCGGCTGGTAATGCTGAGATATCAAGCTTTAATACACCACAAGCTTTGCTGGCTAACGCGGTCATACGTGGCGATGCATATATTTTGAACTCCAACGATGTTTTAGTGATTAGTTCTATAGGGTCAAGAGCTGACGGATTAACCGCGTATCGCAGTAAAATGTCAGAAGGAATAGAAGTAAGCACGGGGTGTTTTCAAGGTACGCTAGAAGAATTCAAAAAACAAGTTAAGCGTACTCACGGTGAAAACCGCTACGGTAAAGAATACCAAGCCGCCATTGCTTTTATTAAAAAGTTTTTTAGTATAGATAGAGGGTTAGATTAATTATGAATAATATAGTTATCGCTGACCCGCTATACACTAAAGCGCGGGTATGTGAATATATAGGTGTCGATGATACCACCTTAGACAAATGGATCGCCCGGGGTACTTTTCCAAAAGCCGATCTGTATCTTGGTCGTAGCCCCCGCTGGAAGCTATCAACTCTTGTCAATTTCAGCAATGCGAAACAGCAGGAACATGCCGAGCAACAATTATGTGGTTAGCCCATCAATGTAATCGGCATACCACTGCATCATCTCTCTACGCCCATCTAAGTATTGTGCGTGGTTGTAAATACCTCGCACGCTTCCTTCCTCATGATTTAGCTGTTTCTCTATCCAATCTTTATTAAAACCATGTTCATTTAACACACTGGAAAACTGATGCCTAAAGCCGTGTCCCGTCGCGCGGTTTGCGTACCCCAGCCTTTTTATCAATCCAAGTATAGCGCCGTTAGACATGTGTTTGGCATTCGTCAATCTGCTAGGGAGAATATATTCACCACCACCAGTAATGGGGCGTAAGAACTCAAGGATATGTAATACCTGTTTAGATAACGGGACTAAATGCACCCTATTCTTTTTAATTGATTCTTTAGGTAGTATTATGTATTTCTTTTCAAAGTCTACATACTCCCATTTACAACTCAAAAGCTCTATTGTTCTAACTGCTGTAAGTATTAACAATTCTGTTGCATAGCGTACTAATATATTACCCGGATAGGACTGTAAATCTTTCATAAATTCGCGCATATCATCTTCCATTAAAAATGCGTAATTCTCCGGAGTTCTATTTGCCATAGCCTTAGATAATTCCCTTGCGGGGTTGTTCTCGGCGCGTTCTGTAATAATGGCATATTGAAAAACTTCGGTGCAACGTTGACGCATTTTTTTAGCAATTTCTAATGCGCCCCTATTCTCAATCTGTTTTAGGCAATTCAACATTTCGATAGGCCTAATATTAGAGATAGGTAATTCACCGATATAAGGGAATATATCTTTTTCGAAATACCTAATAATCACTTCCCGAGTATTAACCGACCAGTGCATTTTTCTAGTATTGAACCATTCAAGAGCAATACTGCGGAAGGTATCGCCCTTTGCCATTCTGGCTGTTAAAGATTTTTTCTTTTTCTCAAGCGAGGGATCAAGGCCATCAAATAACATTTTTTTAGCTACTTCTTTTTGCTCGCGAGCATCAGATAAACTTACATACGGATATTTGCCGATGGTTAGGGTTTTTCGCTTTCCGTTGTACTGGTAATCGAAGCGCCAAGATTTTGTGCCGCTGGTGGATATGTATAAATAAAGCCCCCCAAAGTCAGGGAGCTTGTATGGTTTGTCTTTAGATTTAGAGGCTTCGATTGTTTTAATTGTTAGCATAATTACGGTATTTTTTGAGTAGAGTTAATAAAATACCGTAAAAATACCGCAAATATATTGTCGTTGTCAATCGTTTTAAATCGTCGTGTATCGTGTCAATTTTGGGGATAATCTTTATATTGCAAGGAGTTAATCGTTGTTAATCGTCTAACTTCTTTTTAAGATATGTGACCCCAGTAGGAATCCATCAACAAATTCAACAAAATGATTATTAACAATATTTAAACAACAAAATATTCAAATACCGTGAAAAATACCGTTAACACTATGTTGATAATTCCCCACCTTTTTTAAACAATTCGTCGGCTTCGGCGTCAGTCAGATTTAGCTTTTTTTGTGCCTCTGTGACAAGTAAAGAGTCCCGCCTAAACTCCGGCGCGGTATCCCATGCCGTTTTGATAATAATATTATCAGAAGTATCTTCCGGCAAGCCTTTAATAAAGCTGTCTACAACTTGATACATCGATTCCCCGCTATCAAGTTTTGATATCTTCAAGATTGACAGCATTTGAAATCGAGACAAAGTGTCCGGGATGTAAGCCTCTACATCTGCTTCCTGTTTTTTTTGTATAATGTCTTCCGCTTCTTTTTGTGTAATAGCTATTAGATCATCGGCGATGAATTCATCCTGTGAACCGTCAGCCTCAAACGCAAAAATGTTATTATCTTTATCTTTGTAATATTTCATATTTACCTCAATTCCGCCCAAGTAACTATTTTACCGTCAACTTTATAAGCCACCCCGTTAGGGACTAACACTGACATCGCAAAGGTACCCGTAGTGCCTTCAATTCTCGCGGCCTCTACGCTATTACCAACCCAAATATGCGCCGTTTTTGGGCTCGTGTTGCCTGCGCCGCCGATCACTGTGCCCCCCGCCTGATGGCCCCCTGTCCCCCCGGATGCTGAAATACTACAAGTAACGGACACTACAATAGGACGGCCTGTTGTGTTAGTATAAACATAACCACTCCCTCTTTGGCCTGTAAGATTGTACCAAGACTGATAAAAACCTAGCGCACTGGCAATCCCCCCCGCCACCAAATTACCTGATTGGTCAAAAAGAAATAGCCATCTATTTTCAGTTCGTGACCACAAACCACAACACCCGTTATCTTGAATGGATAAATTAACATGGCCTAAGTGCGAAAATAAGTCAATTCTCCCGGAACCGTGTTGATCAGTAGGATTAACGAATATATGATTTGTTATCGGCGATACCATATCGTATATTCGTTTAACCGCGCTGGATGTTGCCGCAGTTTCGCTAGAATTACTATTTAATGATTCGCTTAACGTTATAGTAGACCCTTGCGGCCCTTGCGGCCCTGTGTCGCCTTTGAGCCCTTGCGGCCCTTGCGGCCCGACAGCCCCCCTCTGCCCTTGGATTCCTTGCGGGCCGGGTACTCCTTGTGGCCCTTGCGGCCCTGTATCACCTTTTTCACCTTGCGGCCCACGGTCGCCAGTTCGGCCGACAACACGCCCTAAATTGATAATTTGTGTCATAACATTTATACCTATAAACTGTAAATTAAATCACCATCGTTTGAAATAGAAAGAGGCGGCGGTGTTATATCATCCGCACAATGCACTAATAAATCGCCGTTATCCGAAATTGATAATGCAAAAAAGCCATTTTCAATCGGTACCATTACGCCGCTTTCCCCCCTGTCCCCCGGATCGCCTTTTTCACCTTTTGGCCCCCTTTCGCCACGGGGCCCTTGTATACCCGGCGGCCCTTGTATACCCGGCGGCCCTTGTAAATGATCGAGTTGGTTTATCATGGAATACAACGAACGGTAAACATCGTCTAATGCCTCTTTATTCACGGCGTCCTGCGGTAGTTGAGGCCCAGCTAAATTTTCAATTTTTCTTAGCTCGGCGTTATAATGTATCCCCCCTAGAGGATACTTTAAAGCTCGTTCTTCCGCTCCGCCAATGTCTTGCAGTGCCATCCATAAGCGATCAAAATCGCTATTAACTGTAGACGCAAGAAAGTCTCCATTAGTTTGGTAATCCGTTTCTCGTACTAAAGGGATACTCCGAACCAAGAGCACACGACTATTAGCTACAGGGGCCACATAAAATACTACGTTGCCGCCATGCCTTTGATTTAACCCATCAACGCGATAATTATTAACCGGGGTGCCGTCAACCATGACAATAAGATCTGATGCATAAACCACCCGGCAAGAGAACGGAAATACAACGGTGCTACCATCGGCTATATATTCATATAGGATCTGTTGATTACTGACTGACATTTTGTACCTCGTCACACATAAATTCTGTATCGTTTTTTGGCGCAATCTCCTGACAATAATACCTTTGCCAACCTTCGATTAGCGCTTTGTTGAAGCCGATTGCGTTGGTGAGATCGTAATAATCTTGTTGAGAAGATTTTGCAAGTCGTAGGGCTTGTTGAGCAATACTGCCGGCGGTGGCACTATCTCGCTGGGCCGATTCGACTTTGACGAGCAACTCGCTAAGACCATTATCAATATCATTGCGCAGATTATTTGTATTAGTTTGACCATGCCTTATAGCCTCTATGATGTTAGATTCTAGTTTTTTGATATTGTTGTTACTGTTTTTATATTGCACAAATTCAGAGGTAACCGTATTTGCGCGAGTGTTGGCTTCCCTAGCTTTATATTTGTAATCAAGCATCGCTTTAAAGGTAACACCCCACAAGCATATAAATACCGCTAAAGCTATTACAAGTCGCTTAGACATAGAGATCTCTCCTTTTCACGTCGAATTACTAATCCGTTTAAAACAACCCCGCCAGCTTTGTTCCACCGCGGAAACTCGTTACATGCGGCCCTATAATTACCGTTATTCAAATGCTTAAACATTGTTGATGTGCGCATCTTTGAGCACCCAACATTGAACGTAATTGATACCGATGCATCAAAAACAGATTGCGGAAGATGAAAACCATTAGCATGTCTATTAACACATAGTTCAGCCGTTTTAATGTCACTGACCCAACGACGCGCTATTTCATCATCCGAATAGATTTTATTCTCTACGTTGCCAGTGGAACCTATACCGACCGTTAGCACGTTAGCTGGACAGTAATAAGGCTCTCTAACGCACGATTCAGCATTTCCGATTATTTCTAACCCGGTCTTACTAGTCCTGATATCCTCTGAGTAATTAGCTAAAACAATACCGATAATTGCAGTCACACTACAAATCGCAGTCGTCGCTATTTTTTTTCGTGTTACCATGTCGGGCACTCATTATTTGTTGTTTCTTTAATTTAAAATCTTGGTGTTTGTAATACCATGTAACTAAAAAACCAAATATGGTCGCGAGCATACCAAATATGGTGGCCCAATCCGATAATGTTAGGTTGCCAAACAAAAGGCTAAACCACCCAACGAAATACGATAACAATGAGGCGTTATGATTACTCATTATTTAATACCTAATCTTAGCTTTATATTGACCACTATTTGGCCGCCAGTTTGAAGTAAGCCTATCTGAGGTTGCGGTGCGTTTTTGCACCGATTTAGCTATTCGAATAGGCGTGTTGTGAATTGCTCCGGCAAGGGAATCAATATAATCATCTGGTTGATCTGATACCTCGGGGTTAAAGCTTCGCATCTGTTCAAACACCGGGCTGTTATCTTCATCGGCAATACTGATATGGGCCCATAAGAAGCGGGATTGTAAGGGGGATTCTATCGCCTCTAATATTCTGATTTGTTTATTACGGGTTTCGTGATTTTCAATAATACCGCACCGTAGCCCCCGACTTTTTAACGCGTGTCTTAAAAGGGTAGGTGCAAATCCGCCTATACCGTTAGTCTCGATAATGATGGATGGTATATTGTATTTTTCGACTAAATCACAAATTTGCATAACTTGACCACCGACAATAGTATCGTGCTCACCAAATACCGCTATTTCACCAGTAAGCCCTTTGCACACATGCCAGTAAAGATGCCCTTTAGCATCGGTAAATAATAATGTAAATGCACTAGCATCGGCTTTAATTTTACCTGTGGATGGATCCCATACAGCCGATGCGCCGATAATACGAGTGTTACCCAGCATCATAGTAACCTCGCCATTAGCATCAATTATCGTTGGCTCGACGTCATACACACGAATACGATCAGGATCTAATCGACTTTCTGTAATTGGTTTTGCATGTAGTTGATATTGACTATCCCATGCATTGATAGTGCGGGTCTCTCGCCGCCGGGTTAGAATGTCCTGCGGCGTAAAGCGTTCAGGCCAAGAAACATCGGCATAGCAATCAACGATACCGTTATATTCCGAAGCAAAAATAATATGGTTATTTTGTACCTGGTAATGTACCCCCAATTCTAAAAGCTCAGTTGATTTATGAATACCAATAAAAACAACCTCAGGAGCAAAACCGACATAATAAGGTTTTCCAGCTTCGACTTTCGTAAATCGTTTTTCTTTATCAAATAGCTTGATTACTAGTACATCTGCCCCTTTTGCTATTAGTTCGGTATAGATAGAATCATAGGTGTGTGGTGTCCCTACATATAATTTTTTACCGCCGGGTTTTAAAATGTGGGTTTGTTCGTCAAGACGTTCTCTTAGCTTCTCTCTAAGTTCTTGAGATGTAATATTCCTCGGTACTTCGACGTCGTCGTTTTGAACTTCATCGGCACGCGAGCCGGTTACATTTGACATGATGCCCTTTGCCAACATGCTACTATGTAGCGGATCGGCCAACGAATTTATATCATTGATATTCCATCGCTCGACGTCCATTTTACCGGGTGGCAATAAATCTTTAGTTAAAGGATGCCTGCGCAAGATGCTTTGAGTTGCCCGGCTGATTTTACGCGCCGATGGATCGGATTCTGACTGATGTAAAATTTGATAGTTTGGGTCATTATAAAATCGACAAGCATTATAGGGTGCCAAAGTAGAGGATTTACCAATTCCCCGATGGCATAGTAAAACCTTGACAGGGTTTGGTTTATCTAACCAATCGGCAATACGAATATGACAATCGGGTGTTTCCCTACCTAAGTGGTCGTTCCACATCATTAAAAATGCAGTGGTAGAAATTTTAGCCATTAGCTAACTTCTCTAATCGTTTTTTAGCCGCTTGTTCAAACTTGATAACTTTATCATTGACATCATCCACTTTTCCCTCATTTGGCGTAGAGCCTTTACGCTCATAGAGTGCGATTAACGTTTCAAGTTTTACCGCCGTTGTGATAACCTGATTAGCGTTTTTCTTACACCAATAACGGTCGCCCCTTTCATCTTCTGACATTTCACTTAATTTTTTATCTGCCCCCGCCCAAGTATTTGGGTCGGCCTCGGCTATTACTACCGCGACCATTCGGTCAGACAGTTGCTTAAGTTTATTTAATTGATCCATTATTTCCCCCTCGGTACCATGTCGTCAGGTCGCCACCAAAACTCACGGCCATAAGTATTTTGTTGACGTTTGGTATATTTTTCTAAATACCCCGGACTAACGGCCTCTTGAAGTTGGTTAAATAAAACGTGGTCTGTTACCGCCTTTGTATACCAAAGATTAGCCCCCGGGGTTAATCCTTTTACAAATCGCACAGCATCGCCCCCCACACGGGTATCATCACCTGATAGCGCACGTCGTGCATTACCTAAGGTCAAATCGGCAAATTGCGTTAGACTTGAACCTAAAGGGCCTATAGCCATTTCGCCCATGGTCGCACCATAGCTATTTTTATCTGAAAAAATAAAATCACCATACACGCCAAGCGCGCCCCCTTTTAGCATCGCCTCGATCCAAAAGTTAGTATCATCCATTTCTTGTGGCTTTCTTCCTGATGCAATGTTATTAATTTGTAATGCCGCCGCGCCAAAAAGTGTTGTCGCTAAGAGTAACGAACCGCCAAAATAAGCTTTTTGTAACCGTGTAGGTAGTGCACTACCTCTTGCCCACATTCTGGCCACAAGAGCAAACGGGAAGGCTTTGAATTGAGTGATAGAGCGCATAATCTCCCCACCCGCGGTACCGCGTTGTAAACCCGCACCGATTCGCAGACGGTCACGAGTACCTGGAGTGATAACCGCCATGTCCGCCTCTTCGGCTAACATCCCTACTAATTTCCTAGCCGCGTCAAATTTAGCCGCCGTAGGATTCTTGAACTGCGATAGCTTACTTTCCGGTATATCTAAAATACTTTCGGGCGATAAAATATTATTTACTCCGGCCCACTGATCTAATTTGGCTATTTTCCAAACGGCAAAATCAGTATCATTAATACCGTGGCGTTTGATTAATTCAGCATCGAATTTATTTGTTTTAGTTAATGTGGCGAGGTCATTATTGTTTTTAACTACGTGGCCTAATGATGACATCATGGACGCCGCATAACCTTCTTTTGCCGCGTCAGATATTTTCATAAGCCCCGATAGTCGCAATACCGTTGTTGCGGCTTTACTCGTCCAGTTGGTGCCCATGTTATCCGCGCCCCATCTATTTAAACTGGATAAAGCACTTTCAAGCGCAAGTCCATTACGTAATGCGTAATGCCTGTCATTTTTATTTAGAGGGTTGAGTGATGCGATCATGGCTTTGTACGCCGGGCCTAACGCCATACCGTTAGTTTTGGCCATAAGTAAAAGTGTACCCTGATCGGTTATTGATGTAACAGCGGCACTCCCTAATCTTGAACCAGTTAGTAAATTACGTAAACTATCAAATACCGTTGCCATCCTAGAACGCACAAGGGGTTTATAGTTACCTGATACAAAGTCATACAGATCACTAGTTTTTCTGGCATAAGTGTTAATGCTAGTTCCATTTAATCTATCGGCGGTAACAGACCTCTGTAAGGCATCATCTAATACTGACCTAAACATTAAATTAGGATTAGGCCCGAAAGTTTCAATAGATGCGATGTCACGGCTAATCCCTGATATATGACCGACCATAATATCAAAGATACTTCTATCACCATATTGTTCATGGTAACTTAAAAAACTTTCAGCATCTTTAAAGAAAATTTGCCGCGATTCTGCATGACGGTTAGCCGTCATACTTGATATTCTTTGCCCTGAACCTTGAAGCTTGTTTGCCCCGCCCGTTGAAATTGTTTCATAAATATGTGTGAAAAATTCCCGAACTTCGGCATCATTCATCAACGACCCGTCAGGGTGTACATACTGATCTCGGTCAATTGCTGGCAATATGTCATCTAGCCATTTTTCGGGGCCCGCCTTAGCTGTTTTATATTGTGAATGCTCTTGCGGTAAATTCCAATTATTTAGTTTACCTATATCACCCCCGGCGTTATTAAACGCGGTACGTAATTGCTCGGCTGAATTAGCCCAAATTTCAGAGGCTTTTTTAGCGCCTGCGTTACCTGTATCTTCGCCGTACATTTCGCGGACTAAATCTTTTATCTGATTTTCTTTTTCAAAGATACTTAATAATCCGGCATTATCCATTTCGGCCAATAACGGGCCGAGGAAAATATTACGTGTAGATGTAGCCCGAGTATCCATTGCTTGGAATCCGGTTTTATTATCCGGATTATATGCTAATAATCTGTTTAGCGCTTCCAACTCGTTCTT
>JAAOBB010000045.1_pt1 | contig 12545 bp, 17 predicted proteins | sample 7267541 | NCBI WGS metagenome assembly JAAOBB01 (sample SAMN14345205, study PRJNA599270) | viral metagenome | isolation source: viral-like particles (VLPs) isolated from bee gut | host: Apis mellifera | place: Switzerland:Lausanne | collected 2017-01/2018-02 | reverse complement strand
GCATTCTCTCTCGCGCGACTTCCGAAAATTGATGATTCTGTGCCGGCGAATGGGCCTATATGGTTGTTGTTCTTACGCTCGAGTTGCATTTTCGGCGTGCTTGTTTGAGTTTCAGTTCGATAAATTAATCGTGTGAAAGGTTTGCGCCCGATCGCTGTAAAGGGGGAATTCAAATGTGCCGGACGCAAACCTGACGGCAGTTTGTCATCAAAGAATAACATCAGCCACTGGAAGACGTTTATCTAGTAGTTATATTATCTTTCTGCCGTCATTGAATATGATAGCACCCCTTGGAATTTGAAACGATAGAGAGGACTCCAAGGGGTGCTGTGGATCAGGGAACAATGAGCATTTTGTCAATCAAAGAGAAGTTTCCTGATCCTTTTTAATTATTGGTAAGAGACAATTTCAGGTTGTCCTTCCATTTACACAGTATAGCCGCTTTCGACGAGATTGCAAGCAGTGAGGCTAGAAGAGCCGGAGTGGGAGTTGTACCAGGAATACGATAACCCAAATTGAACCGGACATAACAGCTACAGCGGCAATTATGGCGGCACAGATGATTCCCATAAAAACAACCGACATGAATACTGAGCTAATAAAGCTGACAATCTCCGAGTCTCCGTTCCCCCTGTAAAACTTGTATAGGTATCGCGCCAAAAATGGCATGGAGATTATGACGATTATCGTTGCGATGATGATATATGCGGTTTTCATGGTTAGTTCCTTTCACTTGTTTCCCATTGTATGGCCTATAATGGGAGTGTTGTTGATGGGGACCGGTTCGGGTCTCTTACTTAACTTCTTACTTAAGCCTTGGTTCTTACGTGAGAAAACTCTGCTTACGTAAGATTTCACATTTCTATCACATAAAAGAATCGAGTTATCCACAGCATGTGTATAAGCTAACGTTATAAGTAAGACTTAAGTAAGAAGTTAAGTAAGACCCAAAACCCATATGGCAGTAGGCCTCATATTATATTTCTTACTTTCTTACTTAAGATTGATTGAATACAAACATATATATTTAGGCTTACGCGCGCGCGCGCGAAACGTGAGTAAGAATGATAGGATGGAACCACAACAGCAATCAAGGAGCGATCAATGGAGCAAGGAAAACATGAGCCGACACACCCGGACCAGAAAAATAATCACGACAGCAATCCTTCTGCTTGCCATGACCCTTGTACTCATGGCAATGGTCCAATGTTCAACACTGGGAAACGACCACAGCCAATACCTGTCCGAAGAGGCAAAAAACGCCTCCTACACTGCCCGAAACTCGGTGATCGCAGAAAAATATCTGCCCGCAACCATCAAATGGCACATGGACAGTCAAGCGAAAATAGACGGCCACTATCAGGAGGACGGAACCATGGACTACGGGTGCGAGGCACACACCCGAGGTTTCGTCACCATGTATGATTGCGCCGCAAAAAACATCAAATACAAATTGTATTACACGCCCAAAGGGCAGATCATGAACTTTGAATGGGATTACACCGGAATGGAAGCATAGCTTGGCTAACTATCTGCAAGACCCACCTGAATGGAATGGCATACGGGTATTCGACGGCATACCGAACTACGTTAGCGACGTGATAAACGGCATGACCGTTATTCATCACAAGAAAACCAACAGTTTCACCGACATGTTCGGCAACATAGTAGACATGCCAGTGAACTCGAACGGCCACACCTACTATGCGGAAGGCTACTATCGGGCCGCATGGGACCTACGGTGCGGGAATCTCAGACTGTCGGAAGACAAGAAAACCCTCTACCGGCGCGACCCGGACATGAGCGGAAAACTACGCAAGCTCAGAACATGGCATGAAGTAGCCAACCTTGAAGGCGAATACGGGATACCGTCAGGCCGGCAAAGGATCAGAGCCTGGAACCTCTTCATCATGAACGAAGCCGACAAGAACCCGCCAGTCTACCGGGGAATGCGTTTCAACGATCACGCCTGTCTCAGAACCAAGAACGGCGTGGAAGTCTACAAACTGGACGATAACGACGACAAGGCCTTCATCTTCTGTGACATGAACGCCAAAACCGACAAGGAGACCGTCAAATGGCAGTTTCATACTGCTTGTCAGTGGACAACCTGGCTGACAGCGGACGAACATTCAGCACAGAACCTGACCCGCATGTTCGCTACCCCATTCCTCGAACCATACAAGCACCTTACCTATGTTCTTTATGGTGGTGGCGGCAATGGCAAAGGCATTCTGCTCGGCAGAATGGCACGTCAATACCCCAAGTATGCTAGCGCCTTCAATACGAAACGGTTTGCGGACGGCAAAGGGTTTACAGCAGAGCAGGAAAGCCGAAAGATCGTCGGCAAATACTGGCTGTTCGATGAAGAAGCCGACGTTCTGGACCAGAACAGCATGACCCAGATAAAACGACTGTCAACCGGAGAGGCCGTCGTTGCAAGGAAGATTGGCGAAAACGCCATGACCTTCCAACCCAAAGCCACGCTGGTGATCGCCACCAACGAACCATTTATCAGCGCGCAAGCCGAAGCCTCCAACCGACGATTCGTGTTCATCCGCATGAAGGAAGGACGCTCGGCAAAAGATTTCGAGACGTTCATCAACTGGATAGACGCAAACGGGATCGTCCCCTTCCTGTACGCCAGTTGCTACACATGGGCCAAATGCGGCGACAACCCATGGAACGACGTGACCATCGGAGGCCAATACGATATGACCGACTCGGAGGAATGGGTCAGAGACTGCATTTGCCGCGACGGCTACGCCATCTCCAAGGACAACCCATACGGGAAAAGGTTCGCCACCACGTCCCGCAACAAACTCGGATTGAGGTCAACGGCAAAATACATTAAGAAGCTCGGAGCCACAATCAGGGTTCTGGAAGTGAACGACGAAAAACGGTTCCAACCCTATCGGGAAGCATTTGAGAACGACATGGCGAACGCCCAAGTCGAGGAGGATCAGCAGACATTCGGCTCAGACATTCCTGACCCGCCAGACCCTATCAACGTGACCAAGCCCAGCACCATCGACCCTGAAACCTACGGGTTCAGGTGCAAGCTCGCCCCGGCCATCGCCCACGGCGAGAACCAGAAGAAGTCCTACGAATGGCATTCAAGCAAGCCGAACCAGGACGATCAGCAGGCCCGCGACATTATCCTCAACCATGAGCAGGCCTATGCCGTCGTCCCAGACCAAGGGTTCATCATCGTAGACATGGACCGTGACGCGAGCGAAGACGGATGGGCGAGAATCAACAATCAGGTCGGATTGTATGGGACAGCCGATTTTCCGAGAACATTCCTGGTCAAAACTCCATCAGGCGGCGTTCACGCCTACTATCGGATACCTGACCAGTGGCAGGGCAAGATCAAGAACATGGCACACCCGAACGGTATTCCAGTGGACACCAGGCTGGAAAACAAAGGCTATGCCATTGGCGCCCAAAGCGTACTTGACATGGGCAGTTACGAACTGTGCGATCTACCGGAAAACAGTCAGGTGCCCGATCTCAGCCCGGCCATGATCGGATGGATGAAGGACAATGGGTACATGGAAGAACCCAGGAAACAACGCAAGCCGAACCTGACCATCCCAACCGCGTCGGAAGCTGACCCAGACATGAGCGTGATACCAGAAGGGCAAAGAAACCAGGTGTTGCATGATTGGGCCTATGGTCGTCTGGCAAACCACCCGGAAAACGAGAACGGCATTAAGCAGGACCTGTTCAGCCGTGGCCGCATGTCTGGCCTGAAAGACCGGGAGCTGACCACTATCTGGAATTCAATCACTAGACAGTTAGGAGAATAATGAGAAGCAGAAGAAAAGGCATTGACGCGATTCTAAGAGAATTGCGGTCAGCCATGGATGATCTGATTGTCGAACGCGACAACGCCCGCGACAAGCACGAAATGGGCAAGATGGAGAAATACAATCGTGCCATCAACCATATTGCCGACGCTAGAGAGGAGCTTATGAAGCCAAACGTAACCAAGCGTTAGAATACAATTGCAAGACAATCTTTAAGGAGCCAAGAATGCCCAGAGGAAAAAAGGCTGACACTCAGCCAAAGAGTATCGACAAGACACACGCCACCACCCTACCTATCACCGTCCAGCAGAAGAAGCCGAACGTTAATGACCCTATCCAGGATAGTGAGATCACCGTCCAGGTTGACGGTCAGAACGGTCCTGAACTTGCGGAAGATTCAGAAAACGCCGCCAATAAGCCCGACCCGGAGCCTGTCGGCGTGAATGGAACGACCGTAGAGGACGATTCCGGCGAGAAGAACGAATCGCAGGAGCCTAAAACCGATGAAGAGTCTTCCAAGGAGGAAAGCGAGGGCAATCCTTCGGAGCCGAAGGACGAGGAGAAGCGGTTCACCGGCGAGCAGATGAACGCCATAATCGCCCGAAAGATCAAGGACTCCCAGGATGAAGTCGCCCAATTGAAGAAACAGAATGAAGAGTTGACCAAGCAGGTAGAGGCCGCCAAAAAGGAAGGAATGGTCGCCGGGCAGATTGAAGCTTTGCGCGATCAGACCGCCGCAAAATTCGGTATCAAGAAAAGCCTGATCCCCACAACCAAGGAGGACATTGAGGAGTTCAACAAGCAACTCGACAAGTATACTTCCAACAATTTGAGGGTCGTTCCGGCAAAAACCAAGCAGAAGAAGGAGGAAGACGACAATGGGCCTATCCAGGGAGTCATTGCAGGCGGAACCTTCCTCCAGTGAAAACATTGGTCTGTGCGATATTGATGATGTAGAGGTGTATCTGCATTCAAGTATCCCGGCAGACATGGTTACTTTTGCTAAGCGGAAGATTGACGCGACAAGCGACGTGTTAAGAAGGCTTTGCCGCAACGAAGGCTGGGACCTCGACAAGGAGATGGAAGAGGACCCGCTGACCAAACGGCAAGCCAAGGAGACCGTCGCCGTATCCGTGGCAATCAGCCTGAAACGCACAATCGCCGCCAGCGGAGACAACGGGGAAGACATGAGCGCCTTCTCCACATTCACCCAGTCAGCCGCCGGTTATTCTTTCACTGGAACATGGAACGGCAACCCGGAGGACGTGTTCTTCACTGCAAACCAACTTCACAATATGGGAATCGGTTTGCAGACGATCAGGAAGTTCTGCATATGATAGGGTTACGCGACACTGAGCTTACGGTGCAACATTTTGCACCGGATGATGAATATTACCAGGACAAGCCGAACCACACGGATGTTAAGGTCAAATGCATGGTAGAACGAGGAGCCTCTACCAATGACCTGACCAACGGGGTATTCCAGTCAAGTGATCTGAAAGTCAAAGTGCATGTGTCCTATCCGGTGAGACGCAACGTCAAGGTCGGGGATAAATTCATTTGGCATGGCAACAAGTATACGGTCACCGGGGTTGATGATGGGATCATGGATGAAAACGTGGTTAAGTTCATGCCCTACAAGTGGACGTTTACGGGAGAGGCAAAAAATGGCAGGGCTTAAAGGTGCTAAAGTTATGGTCGCCGCACCGAATGAAGGAACCAACCAACTATTGACTTCCTCGGCCATGCAGGCCATGTGCGCAGAACAAGCGGCAAAAATTCATGCCCGCGTATATTCGGAGACCGCTAGGGACATGGATATGACCACGACGGAAAAGAAACGTCGGTATCCTATAGTCGTCAAGAAAACCGTAGCCGCGACCTTCAATGGCACTAGGAGAAGCGGTGCCATCGTCAAAGGCCAGCAGTGGGGCATTCGCGCCACCACAGTCCAAAGGGCAATGCGAGGGCTGAAATGATTATCCGTGACAAAGAGATAGAAAAGAGGCTTTTTTCCATCATCAAGCAAGAGGTCGGCAAGCCGGTTTTAAAGTCGGCCCCCGATAATGGCGACGATACTTATATCCTAGGCCAGCGGATAAGCACAACCACATTGGACCAATTCAGAAAGATTCTGCAAATTCGTTTCGAGGTCATATCCCCCTCACTGCCCGAAGCGAATGACATTGCGGCAGACATTATTGACGCTTCCAACAAGCTCTATGATGATCTGGAACTGAACCTGTTGGGAGATTCACCTGACTTGGACGGCATGATGGATGATTCGCAAACCGGGAAATTCATCGTGTCGTTCATCATGCAGATAGGCTATCTTGTATGAGAACCATAGCCGACAGCATTAACGATCTCTACCCGATAGCCACGTCAATACAAGGCCAAGGAGTATCTCAAGCCCTCCTGGCGTTGGCTTGGAAGGCACGGGAAAACGGCGACCGTAAACTCATGGCCCAAGTGCTTACCGAAGCACGCAATGAGGTAGCGGAAAAAGCTGGCGGTTTCTTCATCGATGATCTGAACCCCGATTCTTTCGGGAAGAAAATAGGCGAAGCCCTCTACAAGAACATTGACACCCCGGAAAGAATGAAAAACTATCTGGGCCAGTATCGTAGGGACCTAGCCATCGGCCCGATGAAACAAGCTATCAGTTTCGGAGCCGGACAAGGCCTGGTTAAAGAGGTCCATCGGGAGGCGACCGGCGACTCGACTTGCCCCTGGTGCCTGGACCGGTGCGGAGTCTGGGACCCATACGACGCAAACGCCTACGGTGTATGGGCAAGGCACGGGACATGTGACTGCAATATCTATATCAAATGGGCTATGGAGGACACGAATGGCAAGACTTAACATGACCAGCATGTTCCAGAATCGGGTCAATGAGGTCAACAAGCAGTTGGATCTGGTTTACGCCGGCATGGAAGAATGCATGAAAACCAAGCCCAATGATGAAAAGAAGTACCAAGAAGCATTATCTCGATACGATAATCTCCTGAAAAACTACAAGAACCTCCTCCAATGCTTATCCATGCTTACAAAAAGCTACTATGACATGAAGAACATTTCGTCAGATACCGAAAAGTCCAAGCAGAAGAAAACCACACTGCAACAACTCAGGGATGAACAGAAAGCGAAGGCTCAGAATGTTGGACGGTAGACAGCTTAATCCGATGGATAACGCCAGCACGGACTACAACGACATTGATTGGACCGGAGACAACAGTCCATGGGTATCCAGGGCGGCGAACTCATACGCTGATCGTATGAGAGTCGATAATTTCTCCAAGGCGGGTAATCTGCAATTCCAGGCGATAGTACGCCAGGCCATGCTCGGCCATGTCGTCTATTTCGTCATGGTCCCCAATGGCCGTAAAACGGAAACCAAGGATATTCCCATACAGCCGTTCGTTCAAAACAGCAGCGGGGAATTCACCGATGATACGGAAGGCGTTGACCCACAGACGAAACAGCCGACGTTCACCCGGCATATCGTCATATCCGGCCAGGACCCGGTTGATGTTGCCACCATGCAAGACCCGGACGCATTGCAGGACCTGGTGAGCAGAATCGCTTATACCGGGTTTGATGGTCGTTGCTACGATTCCGACCATCGGAGGATTGACGCGATCTATGCTCTGAAACTCTCGGGCTATCCGATAACCGGAGCGGCTAGAGGCATTGCCAACCGAGCGGAAATATTCGATCGCTACATGCTCGCCTACATGCGAAATATGATCGTTCCTGAACGCTTCATTGTCGGAACCGAGAAGGATGTTCAAGTTGAACAACGAAAGCAACGCGAACGTAGCGCGGGAGATGTGACGGTGATCCCTTTAACTGATACGAAAAGCGGCCAAGTGGTCCCTAAATACGATTTCCTCCCACAATGGGACAATGAGAAAGTCTCCCAATATTTGGAATTCACGGCTAATGAATTCGTTGGGGAAACCAAAGTCCCGCCGGTTGACTTTCCCGAGCTTGGCACATTGAGCCAGACCACGCAATCCCTGGTCGCCAACCGTGAGGCGTTCGTTTCCCGTATCCTATCCTTCAAAGCCCAGGTTGAGGCAGTATTTGATTCCGCTGGAATTCCTGAACTTTCCTGGCAGTCCACATTTCCCTATACCCCGCAAGACATTGCCTCTATTGGAGACGCGGCTGGGAAGGGAGTCAATGCGGACGCTTTGCGCAACTATCAGGGCTTCCTCGCTTAAGGAGAATACTTTTGGTCTATGTGCTTAACCCGAATTGGAGAAAGAAGGTAAAGCCACGGTCGGCAGTCGCCAAATTCGCGGCTGAATACGTCAATTGGGGACCGGGCGCCCATATTCTCCCTTCCCAGATTCATTTTTTCAACAACGCTTTTGAGCAGGATGAACACGGCCATTGGAAATACAGTGACGTTGCGGAAAACGCGCCAAGACAGAACTCCAAAACCAAGAAGGCCACGGCGCTTATCACCTATGCCATGTATGTGAACCACTCCCACATTTTCGTCAGCGCGCATGAAAGCGACGCTGTGAAGAAAATATATGAGGACGTGTTTGATACCATTGGGCGCAATCCCGAGCTGAAAGCCGAACTCGACAAGCATGGATCAGGCACCAGCAAACAATTTATCAGCCTGACCACTGGAGGAATGGTGGTTTTCCGGTCAAGGAAGAATTCTTTGGCTGGTCTGGGCGGCACATACGATATTGTCGTCTTTGACGAGGCCCAGGAGTTGCGGGCTGACTATGCTTCCATGGTCAGCAAAACCCTTATGACCAAGAAAAACATGCTGACGATCTACCTTGGCACGCCTTTTCTTCCGAACTCGCAAGGCGATATTTTTAACCGGATCATTGACGGTGCTGACAGCAATCCGAACATTTACGCGGTCCGCTACGGCACTGATGATGATAACGCGCCTATCGAGGACAAGCGGCTATGGAAGAAAACCAATCCGCTCTACCCGGATGTTATCTCGGACCGGGCTTTTGAGAACGCGGTTGCGGAAGCCTATCAGGGTGGCGAGGAAGGCAAGCGGGACTTTCGTATTCAGGTGCTTGGCCTGTGGTGGAAGGACAAGATACCTCCGGCAATCCCATTGCCATTGTGGAACAAGGCCGTCAAAGAGGTTCCCAATGATCCGGCTACTAATGTCGCCGCAATCGTGTTTGACCCCATATGTGGCCGGCTTGCATTGAGCATAGCTTCAAGCAGTGCGGAAACGCATGGCAACGGCGATGATTCCAAGAAATGGGAGTATGTCACCGGTGAGATCCTTGGCGAACGCTCACAAAATGACTCCTGGAACTGGCTGGCGGAAACTGTTGGCAGTATGCCCAGAAAAACTGACATTATCCTGGACGCTGGTGGCCTGAATAAGGCTATCGAGGCGATACTCCCGAACAACATGCATGTGATTCATTTGTCCGGCTCAGAATTCCTTGCCTCTCAGCAAGGCTTCTATGACATGATCGAGTCCGGTAGATTCAAACACACGAACCAGCCTGATCTGATGGCCGAAGTAAGGAATGCCCAGAAGGTCAAGTCCGGTGAAATGTGGAAGTTCTCCAATATCGATAAGTCAAAGTCCATTGCGGGGTTGAAGGCGTTGTCGGAAGCGGCATGGTATCGGTCAGTGAACGTGCCGCAAGAGCAGAAGCCTACGGTGATCTACATTTGAACCGGTATGTCTCCCCGCTTTACAGAAAGAATCGGCGTGTTCTAAGACGAATGTATGAAGCGAATCTGCTTCCATGCGCCTACTGTGGCTTGCCTATCGATTTTAGTGCGCCGCCTGACGCTCCATTGTCGTTTACAGTTGACCATGTGATACCGGTTGCGGCTGGCGGTAGTGACATGATGGATAATTTGGTTGGTGCGCATAAGGCTTGTAATCGTGCAAAGTCGGATCATCTAGCTACCCGGGTGAAAGAGTCCACTCGGGTTAAGCCGACAAAACGCTGGTGGTAGTCCACATTTTCAATGAATGTGTTATATTGATAACCGAGGTTTATTCCTGTTCCGTATTTTAATCAGGTTTTGAGGGTGCCGCCCCGTCCATTGCGGTTATCAATATCAGCACATTTACTTGATGGGACAGAAAATGGCGCTAGCAACCATTATTTATAAGCCTGGCACATTCGTAGATCGGAACTTTATCGCTGATAACGTCCGTTCTGGCGGTGCTATTGCCAGTATGGGTCAACAGCGAAACGTTGAACTGACCGGAGATATTCTACAATTCCTTGATTTCAGCGGGGAAATGCAGATTTTCGGTGAGGATAATCCTCTCGCTAACGATGATGAAAAGAAGAAGAAGTCCGGCGAAGCGAACAATTGGAATCGGGAGATTTATCCTGTAACCTACCAGTCTTCAATGCGATTCTCCAAGCGGTTCATCGAACTGGCTACCGGCAACGGGTACAACAAGCCTACCGGCATGTATTATCAGGCCGGGAACCCCGCTTCCGCGTTTCTGCAACTTTTGAAGCAGCCTTACCAGAAGAACGCTCAGCAGCTTTTCCGCGACTATGTGAATACGAATATTTCCCGGGCACTTGACTATTCCGGTATTTTCGGTGTCAACCCGTTCAGTAAGAACGCTTCCCGTATTGCTCGCCAGAATGGTTTTCTGCTGAATACCAAGGATGAAGATTCTTCCGAGAACATTAAGCAGGTCATTTGGGACAAGCCCACAAGCCAGACACCGGGAAAGACCCCCGGTGCCGACGTGTTCGCCTCCACTGTCCGAGAGCTTGCCGACTCTGGCGAGAGTGCAGTCCAGTGCATGATGACCAGCAATTTCGAGAGCTGGCTGGCTAACGAGCAGACCACGATTGGCTCCCCCAACCCGCTGACCGCTGGCCTTCCTTTGATCGCTTCCAATGTGACCATCGGCAACGTTCCAGTGACTCTTTCCCGTCTCCTCCCCGACGACGCTATTTCTCAGGTTGCCGGATACGACAACCTGGTCATTGACGCTATTCTCGGAAACTTCAACAGCCGGTTTGTCTGGTCTGCTGATCCGCTGGGCGGTGTTGACGTGTTTGACACTGGCGACCCTGACGGCAAGGGTGATCTGGCCCAGGTCAATCAGGTTCTGCTCCGGCAAGAGATTCGTCTCGCCTGGCGTTTCATCGGTGGTTCCAGCAAGTTCCGCGTGATTGCCCATAACGCCACTGCCCAGTCTGCTCCTTCCGGCCAGAACACTACAGATAACAAGTGAGGCGAATCATGGCAGACATAACTAAAGACATGCAGAACACGGATAATGTCAGTGTTGCCAAGGGTATTCGTGAGGCGACACGTTCCGGTTGGATGTGGATTGCTCCGGTCGGGACCAAGCTCCCCGAAACCGCCGTCGAGAAGCTGGACGACGCATTCCAGGGAACCGGCTTCATCTCCTCCGATGGACTTGTGGAACCAGCCGCCCTAAGCCTCGGTGATCCATTCACCGACGCTAACGGGGACACGATGGCAACAGCCGACCCTACTTTCAACAAGCAGTGGACGGGCACTTTCCAGGAGTATACCAACACGACTGTTATCGCTTCCCTGTTTGGCAAGGACCAGGTGACTTTTGACCCTGCCACCGGTGAGATTCATGTGGACGAAAAGGCCATTACCCTCGATCACCATGTGATTGTTGTTGATGAAGTCCTATCCGCTACCCAGGACTTCCCCCAGGGTCGGCGCGCCCGGTATATAATGCCAAACGCTCAGATTGCTCTGACCGACGACATTACCCACAATTCAACCACTCTGCTCGGCTACGGGTTCACGGTCACGGCTTACTCGATTCCCGGATACCCGCCTCAGCGGCGTTTGATCCAGATTGCCAAGCCGACCGGAGGCTCTGATACCGGCACCAATGGTTCCGGCACCAGCAATACTGGCACAAGCACTCAGAAGAGCGCTAAGTGATATTTCCCATGCCGTGAATCGTATCGGAGTTTCACGGTATGGGACTTTACATAACATTCCCGATACTCGATAAAGGATGATGAACCCCATGGCAACTACAACCCGCAAGAAGACCACTGCCAAGCCCGCGAATGATGAAAAGTTCGATTTTACCATTCGTGACGACGCGGCAGATCGTCTCCAAGACTTCATGAACGACCCGGACGTGCTGTTTGTCGGCTCGGTTGAGGAGGCCCAGCGCCTCGGTGTTGATCTTGTCCAGCAAATGAACAATATCAAAGGTTTGCTCAAGGTCCTGTTGGATGATGAACAGTATACGAAGCTCCGCGACCATCTCCAGAAGACTGAAAAGAAGCGCGGCGTGACCGAGGACATGCTTAAGGCTGTCATGGGAAAATTGAATCTCGATATGGAGTGAGCCTTGCCCGGCTCATACTGGCCCTAAGAGTCGATACCTGGACTCCCGAACTGCTGGCAACGTTCAGCGCGCAATTTGGGGCGCCCAACGGGTACACGTTCATACAAAGGGCAAAACTCATAGGCCAGTACGGGCCGATAGCCCGCTTGCTGGATATTGTCCAACAAGCGACGCTCGCCCCATTCGCCAAGAAAGACAAGCCTCCTAAGTCGGTACTCCCGTCAGACAAGCCTCAACACCATATGAGCGACGACGAAAGAGACCACCTTATCGAAGTGCTTGGCATTGACCGTCAAGGAGAAGGGCTGAAAGATGGCGACTGGGCCGACTATAGCGACCGCCTGGATTAAAGTCCTACCGTCTTTGGAAGGCTTGCAAGCCGCGCT
>JAAOBB010000061.1_pt1 | contig 12566 bp, 16 predicted proteins | sample 7267541 | NCBI WGS metagenome assembly JAAOBB01 (sample SAMN14345205, study PRJNA599270) | viral metagenome | isolation source: viral-like particles (VLPs) isolated from bee gut | host: Apis mellifera | place: Switzerland:Lausanne | collected 2017-01/2018-02 | reverse complement strand
ATCTCCGCCAGTGTGAGCCTTATCATCAACAGCGTGGAAACGCTCATGCGCATTTTCCCCAACCTGTCCGAGCGTGCCCAGTTCAACGGCGGAAAGACCGGCGTGGTCCACTTTGGTGCCACCGAGTGCAAGACCACCGAGCCGGTGCCGGTCATTATCCGAAACGCATGTGACACCGACAGCTCACAGGATATCCGAATTCCTAGGGCCATCATCCAGCCCGGTGGCGAGTTCGATATCTCCCAGGGCGACCCCATCACCCTGGAGGTCAATATCACCCCTCTGCCGACCACGAACGGCTATGTCGAATTCGGTGAGGGTGACCTCACCCAGGCCACCAAGTGGGACGTTAATGAGGGCGCTTACAAGGCGATCGCTAAGCCCGAACAGCCAAGCCCCACCCGGTCCACCGCAGTAACCACACAGAGCAAGAACAACTAAGGAAAGGTAGCACCCAGCCATGTCTACTATGAACGACGAAAACCAGATCGCAAGCGATGAAATCGACACCGGGACGGTATTTGATACCCGCTCGGCGACGAAAAAGAAAGTAATCTACCTTATCCTGGAAGACGGCACCCCGGAGGGACACAAGGTCAAGTTTGATATCTCCCCGCTCACCAGTGACGTTTACATGGCTATCGTCGCCAAGCAGAGAGAGATAGAAAAGGTACAACAGGCGATGGAGTCGGGTAAGTCCGACACCAACAAGACCCGTCTGTTGATGGACATGACGAAAACCGTTGACGATATGCTACTGCCGATTATCACCCCACGGAAGCCGTTTGAGGACTGGGTTCATGACACCCTGAACAAAGGTGCCTATATGGCATACCGGAACGTGATGAATACGGTAATCAAACTGGCATTCGATGATGTCAAGCAAAGTGGCGAGTAGTGACCGGCTGAATGAAGAGGGCTACCACAACGTATATGAAGACCTGTCGGATGAAGAGAAGAAGAAGATAAAGAGGTTCAAGACCTCGCTATCCTACGGTGAGTACACTCCCAGTGAGTTACTGCTCGCCGAATTCGGCACATACTACGGGTGGGAAGCCCTCAAAGACGCTGGGACGGGTAGATTGACGGCCCGTGCGTTCTTTGGTCTTCTGGAAGCCGGGAGAAAGGTGGAACGCACCCGCCGCCTTGAGTCCCTTGATGATATGACTATCGCGTTCAGATCGATACTGGATAAAAAGGCCACTTCTAAGCTCAATGAGCTGAGAAAGAAGCTGATGAAGTAGGCCCGGATTAGTTAGGCCCTAAGAAAGTTAGGGCCTAACCTATTTAGGCCCTAGCCAAGTAAGGAAGTTCCATGAGCAACGGGACATTGACGCTCACCGCGACGGTGGACACCCGTCAGTACACCCAGGGCGCTGACACGATTAACAAGGCAAACAGCCGTATGCAGTCCAGCGCCGCCAATGCCGCCAACGCCATGAGCAAAGCCAACGGCCAGTCCGGCAACAGCATGGATGAAGTGGCCGATAAGAGCGCCAAGGGGAGTGGACGTATCGCCGCCGCTTTCGGTGTTGTCGCCGGGGTTGCGCAGAGCGTCGTGACCAAGGCGTTCAACATGGTCTCGGACTCAATCAGCAACGCCGTTAGCCGTGTCGATACGCTGAACAACTTTCCAAAGGTGCTGACCAACCTCGGGTACTCGGCGGACGAATCATCACAGTCAATCCAGAGGATGGCCGACCATCTTGACGGTCTGCCGACGACCCTGAACGCCATGACGGCGGTCACCCAGCGCCTGGCCCCCATCAGCCCGTCACTCTCAGCCGCGACCGATACCGCACTCGCCCTGAACGACGCTCTGCTCGCCGGTGGCGCGTCGGCTGATGTCCAATCCAACGCCATGGAACAGCTTGTGCAAATGATGTCCGCTGGCAAGGTCGATATGCAAGCCTGGGTGTCCGTGAACAACGCCATGCCCGGTCAGATGAATCAGGTAGCCAAGAGCATTCTCGGCGCGTCAGCGTCCACCAATGACCTCTACAAGGCCATGAAAGGCGGCAAGGTATCAACCGAGCAGTTCGCTGAAGCGTTCATCAAGCTGGACAAAGAGGGCTCTGATGGCCTTGCGTCGTTCTCGGCCCAGGCCAAGGACGCTACGGGTGGTATCTCAACTAGCTGGGCCAACATGAAGAACGGAATCGTCAAGGGCCTGGCCGATATCCTCAACGCCATCGGAGCGTCCAACATCGCCACCGTCCTGGGTGCAGTCGGCAAGGGGTTCAAGTCCGGTCTGGATATTATCGCCGGGGCCATCCCCCCGGTCATTGATCTGATAGGCAAGATTGTTGACTGGATACACCAGTTCGTCGATTCCATCACCCAGACCGAGGGTTTCCAGAGTTTCATCCAGTCCGTCAAGAACATGGCACAGCCGTTGATGGACATGGTGGGGGCCATAGGCAACGTGGTTCGTCAGTTGTTCGGGTTCTCAAACAAATCCCTTGAAGCCGGCAAGAGTGGAACTAGTTTCGGTGACGTTCTCAAGCGTCTTTCTGAAGTGCTCAATACCGCCGCCAAAGTGATCCAGAACGTCAGCAAGTGGATATCCCAGAACAGTGACGTAGTGGCCGCTGGCATAGTGGCTATGGGTACCGCATTCGCCTTGTTCAAGATAGTCGGTTTCATCAAGTCAATTGGTCAGGCGATATCCAGCCTGAAAATGCTCTTTGGGGTCCTCATGGCTAATCCGATTATGCTGGTTGTGGCCGCTGTAGCCGCCCTGGTGGGCGGGTTGATTTACTTCTTCACCCAGACCGAACGTGGTCGTCAGATATGGGGCCAGTTCACCGAGTGGCTCAAGACGACATGGGAGACCGTCTCATTGTTCTTTAAAATCCTCTGGCAAGAAATCACCAAGGTATTCGAAAACGCGGCCAATGGGGTAAGACAGGTCTGGAAGAACGTCAGTGACTGGTTCAGCCACATCTGGGACGGTCTGTCGGGTGCCGCGTCCAAGGCGTGGAATGCCGTCACCAAGGTCTTCACGGGCGCTTTCAAGACCATTCAGGGCATACTCAAGAACATCGCTACCGTTGTTGGCGCAATCCCGGTCTGGATAGGCCAGAAACTGCTTGACGGTATCAACAAGGTCTTTTCCAAGATAATGGACGTACTGACCGGTTGGTATGACAACTCAAGCGGGTTCATCCACACCGCCCTTGGTGGCATTATCGGGTTCGTGTCGGGAGTCTGGAACACCCTCTCAAGAATCGTGCAGACCGGCATTGACTTCATCCGTACCATCGTGGTCGCGGTTATCGATCTGATTTCCGGGGACTGGCAAGGCGCATGGTCAACCATCAGTTCTTTCTTCTCCGGTATCTGGAATGGCATAGTGGCGTTCTTCTCGCCAATCATCAACTCAATCAAGAACACCATCAGCAACGTCCTGAACACCATTCAGGGCATTTGGGATAGCATTTGGGGCGCGATTAGCGGATTCGTAAGCGGGATATGGAATTCGATAAGTTCAACCGTTGGAGGGTACATTAACGCGGTTTCATCCGTCATTGTGAGCGTCCTGGGGGCCATCCAGGGGGTATGGAACAACGTGTGGTCCGCCGTTAGCGGGTTCGTCGGAAACATCTGGAACGGCATTGTCAACGCCGTCAAGGGTGGCATAGGCCGGGTAGCCAACGTTGTTGGGTCCATCAAGGATACCGTGCTTGGTGCCGTCTCCGGGGCCGGTGAGTGGCTTTACGACACCGGTAGAAACATCATTTCCGGTCTTATCGGAGGTATCAAGGGCGCGTTTGAGTGGCTCAAGAACACCATCACCAACCTCGGCCACAGCGTGGTCGAATGGGCAAAGGGCGTGTTGCACATTGGCTCCCCGTCCAAGGTGTTCAGGGATGAAATCGGCAAGTGGATACCAGCCGGTATCAGCGTCGGTATCGATAAGGGTATGCCCTCTCTGAGGGAGGACCTGAGCGCCGACATGAACAGCCTGGTAAAGGCGTACCAGCCGGTGAGCGTCGTCAACCAGACAGCGCCCATCCGCCCACTGTCTCCGGTCACCAGCGGGTACGTTCCCACATCGGCCCCGGTATCAACCAGTACGAAACCGACCGTCACGGCCCCTATCACCGTGCAGACCAACGACCCTATGGCCGCTGGGATGGAAGCGGCCAGGATAATCAATTTCCACTTTGTTTAAGGGGTGATGATGGCTCTACTCACGGCAGACAACGATATCCAGCTCACTATCAACGGGTTCAAGCTGTTCGGACAGGACGACAACGGGACCGAATGGCATACGTCCCTACAGGACGTGACCGGCCTGTTCGACGGTGCCGGTACCAACCTGGCAACCGAGGACCTGGTGTGGACTGATGGGCTATTCAGCAACGTCCCGACCCGTGGTGGCAAGTCAATCGCCATCCGGGGCCATATCATGGGCAACTGCTCGGACACACTGATCCTATCCTGGGAGAAGCTGAAAGGCGCCCTCCGGGTCGATGACCAACTGCTTGAGATAAAGCTCGGCAACATATCCAGACAGGTCACCGTGAAGCAATCATCCGGTGCACCCCTGGTTAAGTGGGCCGGGCCTACCATGATGGAGTTCTCATTCGGTCTGGAAATGCTCACGCCGTATCTGCTAGCCGGTGGCGACCCTATCCAGGGGAGCACCCTACTCGCCAAGAGCACAGGCGGGATGATATTCCCGGAATCCGGTTACACGTTCGAAACCCCGGACAGTCCATCAGGGTGGGTGTTCGGCGAGCAAATCGTAGCCGGTGCAGTCAACCTCACCTCACGTGGCAACTCGCCAAGTCCGGTCAGAATACGGATCGATGGACCGGTCAGCAACCCGGAGGTCACTCATTCGCCGTCCGGTAAGGTCCTGTCATTCACGGTTACGCTGGGTGCCGGCTCATACATAACTGCAGATAGCGGCACCAGGGAAATCCTGATTAACGGGCTACCGCCTGTGAACGGTGTCGTATCGACCCGTCAATGGTTCTACGCCACCCCTGGGCAGAACACGTTTAGATTCGCGTCAAAATCTGCAGATGATGGGGCGCTGTTGACCGTTTCGTTTAGGGAGGCATACATATGATGGAGCCGCAGTGGCTTGTGGTCAAGCTGGTTACCGGTTCGGTGATTGGGGAACTGCCCAAACTGCAATGTACCAAACTGGAGTTCAGAATCGGCGAGATGACTTCATCAGAAGCCGTGCTCCCATGGGATGACATACCCCGCAACTGGTACGACATGACTACCCCATACGTTTCGGCGATTCTGCTGGTACAGGATTCAACCGTGCTATGGGGCGGTATCGTCGTCAAGCGGGAGAGGAAGCTCGGCGGCTCTGGAATCAGTCTGACGCTATCGACGATTGAGCATTACCTAGATAGCGTGTACATACGCACAGCGTCGTACCGGAGAATGTCCCAGACCCAGATAGCGGCTAACCTCATTGGGTTCACATCCGGTCACAGGCTAACGGTGCAAACCGACGCTGGGTTGAGCACCATCGTGAGGGATCGTGACTACGATGAAACCCAGGATAAGACGATTCTGAGCGCCATCCAAGAACTGTCCGGGGTCATTAACGGTCCTGAGTGGTACGGGACCTGGAGGGCCAATGAACAAGGCGGGTTTAGCCCGTTCATCGTAGTCCGTGACCGGCTTGGTACGTACCGCGAGCAAGCGGTGTTCGATGAAACCACTATGACCGAGCTGACCGTCCTTGAAGACTATTCGACCGGATACGGGGCCAACAGGGTCCAGGCGACTTCAAGCGCCGAGGGGGCCGAAAGCGCGTTTTCAGATTGGCAAGTGTATACCGATTTCGCCAGGCCCGAGGTTGAATACAAGTACCAGGCCGGCACGTCCATTGTCCGGAAAGACACCCTCAACCAGCACGCCATTAGCGAGCTTGAGGAACTCAAGAACGGCACGATTACCCTCTCATTCATAACCAGCTTGGTCAACTCCCCCCAGCCTGGCGTTGATTGGGACCTTGGGGATACGGTCAACTACGACCTGTCGAACGTCAGCAAGTACCTACCCGACTATACAAGCGGCGTAGTGAGGATAATCGGCTACGACCTTGACTACAGTCAGGCATGGAAACTAACCCCAGTTCTACGCCCACTAATCGGGAAAGGTGCTTGATACATGGTGAAGTACTCGCTCAATGGCCCAGACGCTACGGCAAGGCAGTTCAGAAGCCTGAGAAAGGACCAATCCGAGAATGCGGCGGCTATCTCCGGTGCCATCAACCCGGTGCTACAGTATCTGACTGGTGGCGATGGAATCGCCCAAAGCAACCTACTGTGGTACATGAACAGCTCGCAAGCCACGACCGACTACAACCCGCAACCGGCCCCGTATGACCCGGGCCACGATAAGGACGTTAGTATCGTCGTTCCCAAGTCCGGTAAGGTACTGCTCACTACCCAGGCATGGATCAGCATAAAGGTAAACGCATACTCACCAGATAACCCGGTGTCAGTGAACGCCAGGACCGGCATACTGCCGGTTTTCTGGTATGACGGACAGGAAGTGCCTGAACTTCTACCCGGCTCATTTGGCGGGTGCCAGTTGTTCGCGTCCGTCTGGGGAATCAACAACAGCCAGCAAACGGGCATGAGCCTATCGACCACTAAGTACTACTCCGACCTGGCCGTTGGAGAGCGGCTCAACTTCAGAAGCCGCCGATTCTACTGGGGATGGGCGCAGAACGCGACAGGCGGCAAGATACCACTCCCACAAGGAAGCTGGTACTCAATGGCAATAGGTACCATGACGATACAGGTCATGCCGGTGTACTCCGGCGGGCAAGGCGATTGAGAGAGGTCACAATGATAGTAGTTCATCCAATGACGGCGGGTACCGACAACAAGCCCGCATACACCGCAGACGATTTCCGTCACACAAACAACGTGTGGCTGTCCCCAGCAAATTCGGGGTCCACCGAGTCAAGTTCCTGTGTGTCCGGTGTCCGTGAGGAAAGCTACGGCCCGATAGCCACCGCAGAGGGACTCAACGTATCCATCAAAAGCCATAGCGGTATCATCTACCCATTCGATGGCGGCTCCCCATACACCTACTACGTGCATGATGAAGCGGTCACCCTCCCCAACGTCACACAGAACTGGAAGATAGCCATCGTCGTGACCGATCCCAGCACCGGACACGGCGACACCCCAGGGGCTACCGTCCAAGTCGTATCGGCAAACACCCCGAACAAGAACATCAACGGTCTGGTGATAGCTGAATCGGCCCAGGGCGTGGTTAGCGACGTGGCCCCACGGCTTTTGACCGGCACGGTGATACAAACCCGCACCCTGGAGAGTCTGCAGACCATCCAGACAACCGATAACCAGCGTGCTCACGTCGTTGATACCAATTCCGATTACATTTCAAAAGACGGAAAGTGGGAATGCACCTATAAGGTAGCCACGGCCCCACCGCTCATAAACCCCTGGTGGCACGCGGGTGAACTCCGCATGATTAAAAACAACGGTACCGTTACCTGGCACTTTACTCTACAGCGTCTTGACAGTCCATGGTCTGGAGACGCTGGCAACTACCTGGGTCATGGTGTCGTTCCCGAGGATATGCGTGTCACGCGTCCAATCTGGGGCACAGTTGATCCCAGGTATGGTGTGTTCGTCGAATTTGACCCAAATGGGGACGTTACGTTTGGCCGGGATGGGGCGAATAGGAACTATGCGACTATGCCGGTTGGGGCCGGAATCGACCTGATGGGTTCGTATATCATCAACATGGCTAATTTTGACTAGCATATCCGGTTTTCTCCCGGTCGTCATTGACAACGTTGGAAAACCGGGAGAACCCCCGGGTTCCCTGGTGGGCTAAAAGATGTTGTTGTTCATCAGACTTATGACAGTGGTCACCACGAACGCGATAATGGAGCTGATTGTTGAAGCCGTTCGCCACATGGTGCTTTTGCTCTTCTCAATGGAGTCTTCAACTAGGGTAATGCGGTAAGTGAGGTGCTGTATCTCGCTTGCCGCATGTTCTTTTGATTCCAGCCCGTCAAGCGAGTGCTGGACTGATTCGATTCTCTCATTGGTGTCGTCGAATCGTGTCACCATGTCATTGAATCTGGCGTTTATCATACTCGCAATATCATCGCTACCCATACTCAATATCTTATCGGCCCTCCCGGAAAGACAGTAGTTGATATCCAGTAGACTTGAAGTGCCTGGAAACTACATGAGAGTAGGTTAGGAAATGGGAACACACCATATACGAAATTGGACCCGCAGAGCCATCATTGCGGTCATTTCGTTCGTATTCGCACTCTGTTGTACCGGAGTGGCGAATGCGAACATGGCCGGTTACGATATCAGCAATTGGCAATGTGGGATCGATACATCAGCCGTGCCCGGCGATTTCGTCGTCGTGGGCACCACCTGGGGCACAGGACAGGCCAACAACCCGAGACAGTGCCTAACTGGAGGTGTCAACCGGGACGCAAACCGGATGATAGCCACGGCCAGAAGCTCCGGCAAGAGGATAGGTGTTTATCACTATGCGATGGGCGGCAACCCTGTAGCTGAAGCTGACTTCTTCATCGATAACAACGTCGGGTACATCCAGAATGCGATTCTGGTACTTGACTGGGAGAGCGGGGACAACCCGGCGTTCGGCAACCCGGCTTGGCCCCGCCAGTGGGCCGAGAGGGTCCAGCAGAGGACCGGGGTCAACCCGGTTATCTACGTGTCGGACTCCGCATACTGGCAAGTCGCCGGTATGGAGAACACCCACAACACCGGTGTATGGATCGCTCAGTACGCGAACATGTCCCCCACCGGATATCAGCCAGAGCCGTGGAACTCCGGTGCCAGGGGCGAGACCATGCGCCAGTATTCCAGCAATGGCCGTCTCCCCGGATGGGGTGGCCCGCTTGACGTTGATATCTTCTACGGCGACGCTGACGCTTGGGACCGGATAGCCCACCCGAACGCCGATAATGGCGCTGTCTCCCCGCCCACGGTCCCGGCACCATCGGTGAACGGGTCCGATTCTGAACTCGCGGATAGGGTCATGCGTGGCGAATTCGGCACCATCCCGGAACGCCAGGCTCTGCTAGGCTCCCGCTATGACGCTGTACAGGCCATCGTGAATCAGCGACTCGGCATTGGGGGAGGGTCGGGAGCCGCGGCTAACGGGTCTTGCCTGGTTGTGTCCTCCGGTGATTCGCTCAGCGCTCTCGCGGCCCGCCTGGGCACTGGCTGGCAGAATCTGACCGGATACCGTTCCGGTGACCCGAACAGGATATACCCGGGTGAGACGGTGTGTGCAAAGGGTGCCCAGCCCGCTGGGCAGTCCGGCCACGTCGTGGTCAGCGGCGAGAGCCTGTGGACCATCTACGGCACCGGGTGGACCGCCGCCGCCGCGCGTAACGGCATATCCGCCCCGTACACCATCTACCCCGGCCAGGTGCTCAGATAGGAATCGAAATGGAGACAGTCAACCCGGAGTTCATCACCATAGCTACCGCGCTTATCGGCGTACTGAGTTCGATTATCACCCAGGTGGCTAAGCGGTACGTTCCCAAGCAGTGGAGAAGCCTGTTCGCCCTTGGGGTGTCCGTCTTCATTGCCATCCTGTCGGTCGCCATCGTGGGGGTTGCCAACGCCATAGGGGGCGATCCCATCAGGCTTGACGCGGCCACCATTACCGCCGTCATATTCGGCGTTGTTGGCGTTGCCCAGGCCGTCTATACGACCGTCCACAAGCTGGTACAGGATAATGACGGCACACCATCGGACGGCAATGAGTGAACAGTGTTAACATGAGAGTGTGCCAGTTGAGTCCTTGGGTAGGGTGAAATGGTGCAATAAGGCCCCCTCTGTTGTAGAGGGGGCCTTTCTCATGTCACTTGGGCCTGAGGACCAAGGGAACTGAGCCAGGCGTGTTGTAGATGTTCTTGATGTCATTGAATGGGATGATGACATTCTGTAACAACAGGTAGTCGCCCTCCCTCCCTTGGTCAAGGGGCACTTCAAGCCATGCGGTGCCATCCCACAGCATGACGACCTTATCGATGATTGGGTCTTTATCCCACACCGTGTCGCCGCCGACAGTGACGACTCGGCGGAGAATCTGGATGGGATGGCCCGTCGTGTGGATCGATCCGTCAGCGGATAGTTGCCCGCTGATGATGGATGGGGGATAGACGGGGTTTGTCTTGATGACGGCCATCACGTAAATGCCACCGATGTTGTCGTAGCCCTTGTACCACTCTTCACTGTCTTCGTCGTACTCTTCGTATGTCATGATTCCTCCGTGCTATTGAACGAACGGGTTGCTCTTGATGACCCGCCAATCGTCGTCCAGGCGGACCCCATCACCGAAATAGGTGGATAGGGGCACCTCAGCCGGTTGTTCCTCCCAGGCGTGCAGAAGCCAACCGTGGTTGTACGCGTCCTCCGGGTTGGCGTGTATGCGGCCATGGCAACCGGTCGTACCTGACCCGCAGACGCTTATCAGGTTGGATGGGGAGTTAATCCCATCCCAATTGTGGGACCGCATGTGGCGGTGGTGAATCGAATATCCGGTAACGCACCCAATCAGGGGGCGGCCACATATCACGCACTTGTACTTATCCCGCCTGAGACAGCTTTCACGGTCGGTGCTTGTGACTGATACCATCACTCGCCCTCCCGGTCTTGCTCCGCGTCGGCGCCGATTCTATCCGGCGTGTAGCCGCCTTTCAGCTTGATGCCTAGAACGCGTTCGATTACGGGCCAATACCCGCGCCTTGGCTCCCTGGCCTGGCCCTCCCAGTACTTGACGGCCTGTGGGGTCACTCCGGCGATGTGGGCGAACTGTGGAATGGTCATGCCCTTTTGGATACGGCCACGCCGGATTAGTGCCCCGTCGTCAATCCACCGCTCAACGTACCGTTCATCCTCGGCACTGAGTGGGATCACTTCTTTGCTGTCCGAGAGTCCGGCCACGACCCCCGTATAGGACTGGATGATAAGCGATACCGGTTTCTTGCCCTGGTGGTGTACCTTGAAGATACTGCACACCCGCCAGTTCGGTACCGGCTTTGATAGCCAGTTGCCCGGGTCGCCCTTTACCACGGTCAGTCTGTCGGTTTCGTCTTTATTAGTCATGCATGACCCCCGGATAGTCGTTGGCGCTCATAACGGTGAGTACCTCTTCATCTTCATCATCAAGGATGATGACCGGCGAATGGTATTTCCCGGATAGTGTCTGCGCCTGGTTGAATGCGTCGCTGAAAGTCCATCCCGGTTTGCCGGGACGTTCCACATCGATATTGAGTATCTTCAGCTTGTATGGTGCTGATTCCATTGTTGCTCCCTTGGGTAGGTTGTTACCCTCATTATAACAAGATGAGGGAAATGACGGAGCCGCACAGCCGGTACTTGCAGTAAACGACTGTGCGGCCACTCGGTGATTCAGTAGATATCCGCCAGATGGCGCATAAAGGCCCCCAGAGAGGTCGCAGACGCTAGCCCTATGACCCACTCGGGTAGAGTCTGTTTGGTCGCACGGAGGGCGATTCTGACGGTCGGATAGATGATGACCGCCAGGTAGGGGGACAGGCACCACCCGCACTCGGCCAGCTCTTTCATTGACCGGATGACCGGATGGCGCTTGCTCCGCTTGCAGAGATCGATGTACCGTTTCCTCATTTTCGCTATTGAGTCGCCAGGGCCATGGGTGAGTTGCAGAACGGTAGACGCGTATCCGGTTATCAGACCGGATAGCGCGATGGGCCACAACTTGCTGTCTCGCATGGTCACCACTCCCCATCCTGTTCACGGGTCGGGCGTGGGATGTCCGCCACGTGCCGGTACCAGTGGCCCCGGTAGAGGATGGCCGGTAGTGGCACTTCATCACCGGTGAGCGTGGCCCTGTACATATTCAACAGGTCCATGTAGCGGCTGTTACCGGGGAGGACGACTGCGGGCTTGAGCACCACATCATCGGTGGTGACTTTCCGACCCAACGTCCGCAAGGCGTTGAGTTCGCCTTTGTCAGGCTCATGACAGGTCGGGCACCGGTCGTCGATGAAGTAGGCAACCCTCCGGCTGACCTTGGTAAGCACCTCGGATTCCGTCATTTCACCCATCAGTACATCGGTTCCTGGTCGCTGAGCGCCGAAATGCACTCACCTATCCGGTCCATCTCTTGTATAGCCACAAGCTGGCGGTCCATATGGGTCTTGATCTCGGATTCGATTGAGTCCCGCGTCACGGTCAGTACGACGTGCTGAGCGGCTTGCATGTACACCCTGTCGTCGTAGAAGCTAAAGTACAGGGTCTTCAGATTGTCGTTGACCACGAAATACTGTAGGACCTGGGTCTTGTACTTGTCGGGGACAAAATCGAAATCCCTGGTGTCCTCATGGCCGACGATATCGGTCAGCAGAAGATGGGCCGCCACCTCCGCGTCATTCAACTTCTCTTTGCTGTACTCTCCGCTGGTTATCATCCGGTGCAACAGAATCGGGACAACGTACATGAGGTGGTTGGCGGAGCCGAGACTCTTGCATTCGATGGCCCATGACGGATCGATTGCGTTCT
>JAAOBB010000123.1_pt1 | contig 12674 bp, 14 predicted proteins | sample 7267541 | NCBI WGS metagenome assembly JAAOBB01 (sample SAMN14345205, study PRJNA599270) | viral metagenome | isolation source: viral-like particles (VLPs) isolated from bee gut | host: Apis mellifera | place: Switzerland:Lausanne | collected 2017-01/2018-02 | reverse complement strand
ACACCCGCGTTTTCGGCGTGTCGCGCATTTGCGTTTCTCGCGCCCGTGTGTTATATTATAAGTGTTGGTGATAGGAACAGATGAAAGGATTAGAGATGTTACGTAGTTACCGTGACGGTAATGACATGACTTTGCTGAAGTATCGCAAGAAGCCCACTATGTCCAATAACATATTTGACATTGTAGCAAATGTTATTAGTAAAAGCAAGTGTGAGTGGGCTACTGCTGAAACACAAAACCATTATGTCGCCAAGTTCTGGAACCCGGATGATAAGGATGATTTCAATGTCTTTATCTACGCTAAGCTGAATGACAAGGAATATACGTTCTTCACGACTACGAGAGAAGTCTTGATTACCGATGTTACGCCAAAGTTCGTATCTGATATAATGAACAATGGCATGATATGCAAGACTAGGGATAAGGTGTTTCTAGAGCAATTTTGTCGTCTGCATTTTCCGGTAAAAGACTGAAACGGATTGACGAATATGGTTTCGTGTGTTATACTGTAATTGTTGTCAGAAAGGATTGAGGATATGCAAGCTATAAAGGATACGTTAACCAAGAGCATGGATGATGCGGTAGAGATTGCCTCTGACATCGCCAGCGAATGGAATGGTAATGTGAACGTTGTTGCTCACATGACTTTCATCGCCGTTGTCGTGAATGTCGGTAGATTCCATGTGTGGATTAGAGTGCCTTATCAAAGCACAAGAGTTACCGTCTATTATCCCTCTAACGGATATGCTCCGTTCTATGATATAACGAATTACAATGAATTGGGAAAGGAATTTAATTTAGACGGGGCAAACGATAAAGAACGGATTGCCGACGATATAGATACATGGCTCACACTGAGATTGTTGGATAATCGCTGATGGATATGGAAAGGCCCCGGTGATTCCGGGGCCACTCTCCTACTTCTGTAGTTTGGCTAGCTGTGTCTGTAAGTCACCTACTGTCTTCTGCAAGTCATTGAGTTTGTTGATGATGGCGTGCATTTCGTTGTACATGTTGCCACCCTCTGGCTTGCCCTTGCCGTCCTTATCGTTCCAGGAGTACTGCCAGACCTGTCGGCTTATGTCGGCAATGTCTTTCTGTAGTGCTAGCATACGATTGTATGAGGCGGTTACGTAATCCCAAAGTGTCGCGCTGTTAGCTCCGTAGCGATAGGAATTCACGTAGCGCGCAATTTGCTGTAGGTCTTGTTCATTCAGGGCCATGGTATCATCTCCCGTGTATCTTAGATAACAATTCCAAGGATAATTATAATATGTTGAGATATTGGTTTCGTATCCGGTTTGGTCGCCCGCCTGTCCATAGGCCGTATTATTTTCTGACTGTGAAGCTTGGGCAAGCTGTCGCCCACCTATATATATGGCCGTGTGCTCCGCGTCATTCAGCAAGATATCGCCGCGCAGTGGATTGCCATTATTCGGTACCCTCTGCCAGCCGCGCGCGGTTAAATTGGCTGACATGTTTCCTGTGTAGCTAGCGTCGCCAGTGTCGAAACCAGCTTCCCGCAAACAGTATATCACAAGTGAGGAACAATCGCAATTGCCGGCCTGTGGATTGAAGTTCCATCTGTCGCTTTGCGAGTATCCCATGTTAGCGTCCCGAACCCAATATATGGCTCGAGCTACAAAAGTTTCAAGACTTGCCATTTGTGCCGCCTAGCGTGTTGGTCATTTGGGGCGCTGGCGGCAAGTCAGGGGATTGTGTGGTCGCGCTACGCTCCGGCTTGGCCGGGTGTTCCTGAGATACTGTGTCTCCTTCCTTTGAGTTTTCCGAGTCTAGCAAACTGTTGAGATAATCTTGATTGTTTTTGAACAATCCTAATAGCTTGCTGTCTTTCAGGTCAGGAAAAATTATCCCCACGTTTTCGGTGATGGAATTGATTTCCATGAAAATGACATATACGCATATCATCTCAAACATAGGAACATCGTAACCGAGGTTAATAATGTCCTGTTGTTGGGCAAAGTCGATAAGCGCGCCAAGCGCCATGATGATGAATAGCGTTGCTTTGTGTACAAGTCCTTTACGCATTTTTGAACTTGATAGTTGGCGACTCGACCATGCCCCAAGATATCCGGTGATAATATCTGCTATAATGAACGCAAACGTTATCAGCGCAATTTTGCCGGTGAGTTGCAGATTAGCCATGTCGTCTCCTCATGATAAGCTAGAGCCGAATAAATTTAAAAATATTGCTTTGAGTTCTGCTGTCTCAAAGTTAAGTCTACCACATCGGTATGCGGATTGCAACCGTTTCATGATATCATCGTGTTTGCCTAGGAATGGTTTATCGGGTCTGACGCGCGCCGGTACCGTGGTCTTGACGCGACAGTGTTCAGGAGTCCTGTCTGATAGAATATAATACGCGTCAAATGTGGCGGTTTCGAGGTGAGACCATATCGAGAAACGCCCTTCATCGGTTTCGATGGTATAATTATAGGTATCTCTAGAGGTGTCGAGTGGTGCGATAAGCTCTTGTGTGTCGTCCTGAAACTTATTGTTGATGGCGTATTCGGCATAATCGGGATTGTTTTCCAGCATGAATTTTCCGAAACGCGAATGAGCGACTTTGGACGAAAAGCCCTTGTAATCTGCTTTTTCGACAGCAATGTAACCCTTGGCATACATCTGTATGGCTTTATGTTGCTGTTCCATATGTATGCCGTAGGCTGAAAAATATGGATTAGCGAGCGAGGTTGCGTTACTGAGTGCAATGACGCGCGTTTTGTCCTTGTATCGGTCTACGGTGTTATAGAACTCCGCGAACATCCACACCTCACCGGGCAGATATGCGTTCGATTTCTTGTTCGGGAAAATTTCGTCAAAAATAATGTAGCGAACATTGGGAAACGCCACGCTTTTGAGGTTTCCTGACGTGCTGAGTGCTATAATAAAACCGATGGTCTTCCACGAATGTTTACCGTCGTCGCGTTTGCGACCCATCTGTAGGGCCATGCCTTCTACCTGAAACTCATACTCGGGAAACTGCCCGGCCATATCATCGAAAAATGTGGGTTTTATTCGTTTGAGTTCTTCCTCGCTCCGGCGCAAGTATATGAACTGGTAGCCCTTGTGCAAATACTTGTTGATACAGAATTGCAAAGAGTCGAAAGTTTTGCCGAGACCTCTAGCGCCCATGATAAAATTCCACATCGCGTTATGCGAGAGGATATCATGTAGATTATAGTAGTCAGTCTCGACAATTTTCATGATTACAAATGCCTTCTAATCTGCCACTCGCTCGCGTATCCCATCTGTTGACTGGCCGGTTTTTTGGTCGGGCCGTTGCCGGGGCCGCCGTGAGACCACACGGTGTTTGTGTCTTCTGTGAAGATTTCCTCGTGGTCAAACGACGGATTATGTCCTGACCATGTGATAAGCAGAACGTCGGCGGCTTGGGCTTTTTTGATTCCATCTGCTACAGAAGTATTTGAAGATGAACACACGAGCGAACCTTTCCCCGCCTCGTTTCCCGTCCATGTTCCAACGAGGTCTTTTCCTATGCCAAAGTGGAATGCCGACCATATCAGACCCGAGCAGTCGGTGTAACCGGTCTGGTCGGGATTGAGTCGTCCGGCTCCCTGTCCGTAGGCGAATTTTCCGGCTCTGTCGGATATCCATTTCAAAACTTTTTCAGCGTCACCGTTTGCACTACCTGACGAAGAACCGCCGCCCGTGTTGCCGCCTGAGATTTCCTGACCGCCTGTTGACTGTGCTATCCAAGTCTGAGCGGCGTACGGATATGCCACATAAGATTTGTTATCAAATGTTACGATAAGATTATCGCCTTGTGCACGAACCGATATCCGTTTCGGTTGGGTCGGGGTCACGCTAGGCGGATTGTTGCCCCCCGGATTACTCGACCCGCCCCCAATCTGCCCAAAGTCCGGGGGGTCTGATTTGCCGTCCCATCCTTTGAGCAAATTGTAGGCGGTGTCATAGCGATTCCGGTACCGTCCCAAAATTCCGTCGGCTAGTATGCCTGTGTAGACACGGTGAAGGTCTGCCGTCCCCCCTACCGAACCAATGACCGCAAGCGCTTGCCGTGGTGACTGGTGGTAGGCTGTCATGAACATTATCCGCGCCTGAATGTTGGCGGCGGGCATTCCCACATTGTCACAGACCTTTGAATAATTTTGATAGTCTGAGTCCCACGTATTTTGTTGACCTTGATGGTTCTTTGGGTTCTTGGCCCAAGTTCGCCATGCGTTTGCTTCCGCATTGGTAACATATCTTGAATTAAAGTCGATGTTGTTTGCCTCTACCTGAGCGGAGAGCGTAGGGGCGGCGCTTTTGAATGCCGTGTACCCGTCCGGGTCTGTTCCTGAGCAAGTACGAATCAATTGCGCCGCTCGCGTGCCGTACCATTGCATCATGCCAAGCGTAATCGGGTCTCCTAGATTGACTGCCGCCCAATTGTGGTTGCTCTCAACCCTCCCGATTACGTACATGGCATACATGCTTTGTGAGCTCATGCGGCTACACCCTTGGAATAGCTCAAATAAATTTCAGTTCCATCCGCCAGATTGTCAGTGCAAGCTATCGAGCAACGGTGTGCCTGTGCTGAGTCATTGTCGTTCGTATATAGCAATTTATTTATAGAATTCGGAACGTAGGTGTTGTTTGCCCACGACCCGGCGTTGCTGACGGAAACGAACGGCGAGTAAGAATTTGCAGTACCCGTAATCTTCATTTGGATATTTACGGAATAGATACCCGCCGTCGCCCATGCTTCACCGTGAATGACGTTTCCGTGCCCGTTGGCACCGTACACTTCCCCTTTCCAAGAATTTCTGTAGGAATGGGACGAATCGAGGCAATTGCTGATGATTCGCATGAGTTCGCGGTTTCCGTTGTCGTTCGGGTGAATCGAGAAGTCGGAAGACCAACGTTCATTGCCAGCCAGCCATTCCCACCCATAGGGAATTTCAACAACGCCACGAACACGGCTCAATGCCAGCTCAATGGCATGAACAGTGTTCATGATGTTACCGTGATATCGGTCGCCGCCATAAAACCCGAGCAAGCAAGGAATGGCGAAAACACGCGCGTTGGGGAAGTTGGTGATGGCGTAACGGTAGAGAGCCTGTGCGGCTGAGGTCACATCATCGGTCTTCTGTAATTTGTCGTTGGCACCGCCTACAATGACTATGTGGGTGACCGCATTCTTGTCTCCCGAAAAACTTTGAAGTTCCGACATGAAAGTTGGGCCGTTCACATATCCGGCGTTGTTTGCTGAGATGTTGGTCACTGTGGACTCGCGTTCCGCGCCTATCATGTTCGCCCATGATTGCGTCAAAGCGCTGGCGCCGGTACCATAGCTGATACTGTCGCCAATAATAATCATGTTCTCCTGAATCAAGCCCTTGGGCCAGATTGCGAAACGCTTATCGGATATGTCCTTGGGGTATGCTACGCCCTTATCCTCTTTCTTTGCCTTGTTATCGTCGGCCTCGGCCTTGGCCTGTTGCGCAATAGTGTTAGCGTTATTTGAAACAGTCGTCGCGGTGTCTGCCGCCGTCTTGGCGTTTGTCGCGGTCGTGGCGGCGGCGTTGGCGGTATTCAGGGCGTTGCTCGCGTCGGTGCTAGCCTGAGAGGAATTTGAAAGAGCCTTGTTGGCGGTCGTGGTCGCGGTGTCGGCTTTGGCCTGTGCAGACTTGGCTTCCGTAATCGCATTGCTTGCGGAATCTGTGGCACCGAAAAGGGTTTCGTCAATCTTGGCCATATCCCCGGTATAGTCACCGAGGAAGGAAACGCGGTCGCTTCCGTTATCGCTGTATTGCGTCAGACCGTAATGTGTGGTATGATTCTGACTAGGCATTGCCTATCCTCTTTTCGAGATTCCTGACCCTTATTTCAAGGTCGTTCAACTTCAAGTCGATTTTCTTCATGTCGCTGTTGTAGTCGTCCAACAGTGCTATCCTATCATTAGGCGCGTATTGCGTCAAACCGAGGTTTGGTGTATGATTTCTGCTAGGCATTGGTGCTCCTAGGCTTGTACCGTACTATATTGTCTTCACCGATATACAGCCTGTCATAGTCAGCGGCGGTGATTCCAAGCTCGCTATCTTCCGGCACGGTAGGTGCCGTCTGCGTGAAAGCGTCGTCTATCGATTGAAACGCCGGGTTGATATCCGTCAGAAACGATGGTTTATCCTGTGGCGAAAATTGAGGAAGTTTGAGATTCTTGGTCTTTGAACTGCTTGACATTATATCTCCTGTCAGTTGCCGTTGCTGAATGCATTTGCGGATGGATTACGCCGTAGGAAGATTTTTGCGAGCTGTTGCTCGTTCGGTGTGGTAGGCTGTTGCGGATTAAGCCATAGGATATCATCAGCGGTGATATCGCCTTTGACGGCGTTAACGAGATGTACGCTGTGCATATCAAACATTCGCGGCTCGACCTTTAGCGCGTCAAACATTGCCGGCGAAAGATTGAGGGAGTCAAAGTCCGATACGAACAATCCATGAACGCGGTCAGCGTCATAGATATCATCCAACGCTTGTTGCAGTGGTACCATGCGACCATACGCGGAAGACCACACCATGACATTGTCGGTCTGACCCGCGTCATGAATCAACTGAATCAGTTGGTCGCGCAAATTCTCAAAGTCGGTGTGGTATTGTTCTTGGAATTTCTTCCATGCGTTCTCGGTGCTTTCGCCCCAATCCGTCATCTGTTTGAGATAGCGTTCCCATTCCTTTTGAATTATCTCGAGACCATGCCGTAGCTTCTCGAGAATTTCCAAAAGGCTCATGCCGTCGCGCATGGTGAAAGGCTGAGAAGAGGAAACGCGGGGGAATGGGGGCCACGGGTACGCGCCCTGTCCTGTCCCGGTGTCAGGCAATCCGGTTATATCATCTACCATAGCAGTATCCTATCATATCCGCGCGGTGCCATACTGTCCATGGTATCACTTATCCCCAAGAAAAGCGAGCCAAGCTCCGCTATTATCATCATATCGACATTAATCAGACTGGCACGATAACGCTGTATGAGGTCGCTTGTCGGCAGACCGCTGTATCCTGTCGTCTTTGTGTTCCCGTTTCCTTTGGACTGTGAGGAAGAAAAGTCTGTCGAGCTTGTGTTCGTTCCGCTTGCGTTGGTTTCCGCTGACGTATCCGAGTGGTTTTTCGCGTCAATGTCCTGTACGTTTCCGGCGTAATCGCCAGTGCCGGATAGCTGAGCGTCGGGAGCAACGCTGTCTACAGTGCGTTGCTGATTGTGCGAATCTGTGGTAGTATCGGTTTTGGATTGAGTCTTATCCTCACTGCTCGATTTTGAACTCATTTGAGAATCTGAATCATTGCTCGATATGGACTCTATGCTCATGGTGCTGAGCGGGTCAAATTTAAGACGGTCAGATTCGTAGAGCTTATTATAGTACGGCATTATCTCGTTCATAGTTCGCCGTAGGTAAAAAACGAACTGCTCCGGCGTTTCGACACCTATTTCCCTTAGCGCGTAATGGGCGACAATCTTGTGGTTCAGTGACGACCGATAGCCTTCATCGAATATCGGGTATTTGTCCAACCCCAACTTTTCGTCGGTGTCGTAGCCCAATGTAACCAGACCGCCCAATTTTACAGTATAGTCAGAGCCGTAGGGCTGTATCTTGCAGTCGCTGTAATCAGTCATTGGTACCGCCTCCTATGGTCGCGTCGGTTGTATTGTCTGACCAATCGACACCCAAAACAATACCGTCAGCACCGAACATATTGTTAATTTGGTCACATGCCTGTTGGCGTGTCTTAAGGAATGCAAGCCTGAACACGTCGGTCTTCTCGGCACCCGCCTCGACTTCATCAGATATGAGCCGTTCTTTCTTTTCCGTATTAGAGTTGGATATTCCAAGAAAACTAATAGCTTCATTCCAAACTTGGGCTTTTGCGTTCAAAAGTTTGTCAGCGATATACTCGGTGGTATTTGGAACGTTCTGTACAATCTGACCAATGTTTTCCATGTTGTCGTAAGTGATTACAATAGGCGCGCCATCATTCTTCTGCTTCAAAAGATTTTCAATGGTGAGCTTTTGTGTCTCGGTTGTAACCACTATTTGCGGCCATACGCTGTTGTCGATATTCACGTCAAAAGCGCGGTCTATGGCGGCTAAGCGAGTGGCATACAAATACATTACGTCATGCAGAGGTGTTCTGAGTACGTTGTCCCAAATTGGGACGCATTCATCTGATTGAAGTTTTCTGTAAGAATAGTTCACACCATACGGCGTATATGCCGTTGGGTTCAGATATGTATTCTGAAAGTCCATGTACGAGCACTCGGTCACCATGTAACGCAAGCGAATTTTGTCATAGAAGAACACAAGCGGCATTCCGCCATTTTCAAATAATCTAAGTTCTATGAACCGTTCATCTATGCCGGGCGGCAGACCTTGCCACGAAAACCGGCTCACCGCCAGTTGTTTGAGCAGATGATAGTACATGCCAATGTTGACATAACGGCGATTTTCCGAGGCATTGTTTCCGACATTTCTGGCGTTGCTTGGGAAAAGCGCCTCGTAGTTGTCTTTCTGAGCTTCATATTTTGATTTTCTGCGGCTCATTTAGTACTCGATTCCCTGTAGTGGCTGTTGGTCGGCAAAGTCCATAGTTCCTATGTCGTTAGGATTGCGGTATACGGTCACACCTTTTTCAAAGATTCCGCGAATCGTCATTCGATACGGTTCAGGGCACATAGCTGACGACAGAAACGTTTCGCTCATTTTCCAATACGTGGCGCGGCTCATGACCTGTAGATTCTGAGGCGGCGTGACAAAGCGTTGGACAGAGTACCCGTATCTCAAAAAATATTCACCGATGTTCGCCATGGCAGATTGCGGCAATGTCTTGAATCTTATGATAAGGAAACTGTTGCCGGTGGCAAAGTTGAAGTTATCGCCGCCAATCTGCCCCGAAACGCTCGGTTCCATCAATTGCGCGTCCTGTAGTTTCGCATTCAGACCGGCAAGCTGGTTTCGATAATCCCCGTTCATGGCCTGTTGGGCGTACATGACGTTCAGGTCATTGGCTTCCGTGGCCTGTCGGTTGGCTAGGTTTGTGCCCTGTTGATTGAATCTCATATTTTGAGAATTGTTGATAGAGTTAAACGCTATGGACTCCGTGGTGTTCACGGCGTTTCCGATGGCACCGCCAACGTTTCCGCCAAGCAACTGACCTACGCCATTTGTGGCCGCTCCTATTCCTGTTTCAACATTTCTATACAGAGTACGTTCCCCTGCCTGAGCGTTCTGTAGGTCGGTTCCCTGTTGACGGAAACGGTTTCCTTGGGCTGTCGTGGCCTGTGACTGCTGAATTCCTAGTTGAGCCTTTTGCTGAGACCAATCCAGCGACTGATACGACCACGCGATGGAACGACGGTTCGAGGTCATGTAGGCCAGCGACTGATTGTTGACAATATTCGTAGTAGGAAGATTGTCAAGCACCAACGCATTGTTCAAATATTCGTCAGGCCTTGAGGGCGCTTGCCATGATTCATTCACATTGTTCGGGTCTTGTGTCGTATTGATATACATCGGGAAGAACACAAGCCTTGGCGACGGTTGGGCAAGAAACATGATTCGATGGAAAATAAGGTCATCGGAATTCACTGTTTCAGGTTTTATGATAAGAACCTGGCCGTTCTGTAACGTACATTCTATTTCAGAATACGGAAACATGGTCAGCTTATCGGCAAGCATGGAATACCTTGCCGGTATATGAAAACGCCCCCTGAAACTTTGAACCCTGAGGAACTCTTTTTCGAGACCGTCTTGTACCCTACCGCCATACGGGTATTTTATCAGTCCCGATGGTAGTCCATTTGACGTAATCCACGTGCCGCTGTTGTTGAATTCAGCTTCATAAGGCACGAAAGTGATATTAACAATACCTTGGGACACCAGAGGATATCCCGAGATTTTGTTCATGAATTCTGGCAAGCGCGAGCCATCGGGAATCACATACACAGACGTGCCGGTCGGAAACAGTTCAAAAAGACTCCCTCCGGCAGTCCTGAGATTATCCGCATTTTTCGCGTCGGGCCAGTCCGCTTCAAGGCTCACCGTAGAGGTTATGATAACGGAATACGAATGGTCACCATTGCTTGTAGAATCGGTGCCCATGATTGATTTTGTAGCCGTAGAGTTGACATTGTATTGCGCCCCAACGTCAAGTCCTTCAAGTATTTCAAGTTTGTTTCGCTTGTCTGTCAGACTCTTTTTTTCAGCCGCAATGGCGATATGCCCATGGTCAACATAGCACCGGCCAAACTTTATGTCAAACTGAAAGCTAGTCCAAACATCCAGCATAAGATAGAGCGAGGTCACGCCGCCAGCCGCCCATTTCACGTCCTGTATGAAGTAGTACCAAGTTCTCTCATTGCCGGGCCGTCCGTATGATACGCAAACATAGTTGTATCGGCATGCCATGTCGAAAGGCATGGCGAGCTTTATCGGCTCTCCGAAACGTACCATGGTCTGGCGGGTCAGGACTACCGTTTCGCTCTTGTCTTCGAGAGTTTCAAAATATTTATCACGCGCCGCCGCATTATCGAAACGAACGATATCGCGGTATGTGCTGTCCCATGGGACGTTGCAGAGCATGACGCGCGATTTCGGTTGCCACATGGTATAGTCGTGAGTGTTCTCGTACTCACCGATATCCATGGGGCGAGAACCGTCAGGTAGAGTATTCGCCATATCACGTCTCCTATAGAAAATGGGCCATAGCCTAAACTATGACCCATTATAGCACCGTCAGTGACGGAACGCAAACATCACTCGGTGGTTTGACCCGGCGTACTACCCGAGGCGGTGACCTTATAGGTCACATCCTTGGGCGGTATCCCCATCAGTCGCGTGGTCAGCACCACATCATCGGTGCCGCTCGCAGTAAGAATTCTGCTGTTGGAAAGAGTCGCGTCCCCCGACTTGACAGCCAGCAAAACCATGTTGGACACGTCAATCTTACGACCGTCCGTAAGATATCCGGTAAACCCGAGCTTGGTCGGCTGGCCCTGAACAACCTGTGTGTCATCCGGGTCATAGCTCACCAGAAGCTGAGGATTGAAACCAAGCACACCGTCGCCGACAACCGGAACCTCGAGGTCAGCACTGGTTTCCATCGGCACTTCCGGGTGCTCGGGGTCGATATACGTAGCAGTAGCGTGAACCGGAATGACGGCGTTCGGTTCATCGATTCCCACATACAGCATACCAAACTTATCGACTGAAGTCCACTGACTCCGCTGTTTCTCGGTGTCGCCAATCTCATAGGTCACGCCGGAAGTCTTGTAAGCGTTAGGGTTGGAATCATCGGAATTGGTCAGCGTGGAAACCAGTTGGACGATTCCGCCACGGGTCACATCGGTGGGTGTTGAGGTCTGTCCTGTATACCTTGCGATATGGACTTCAAACTCCGGCTTGGACGCGGTGACGCGCTTGGGGTCAATGATATCAATCTTAGACCCCGGCCCTGTCCAGAACAGCGCGGCGGGGGCGAACGGCGACACACTGAGCGTTGCCCAATGGTGCAAGTAGAAGTTTTCACCCATGCTCACGGCGTTGCGTTGGTTGGTGACCTCTCGCAAATTGTCCAGACGGAAAAGGAAGTCTTTGGTCGTAAGAATCGCTTGGAAACCATTGATATGAATATCCTCGGGAAGCACCGAGATGATACGGTATGGAATCTCGGCTCTATCGATTTGGAAGAACTCGGCATATGCCATGACATCCAAACCAGCCAGCGTATCGGGCGAGGCGATAAGCATAAGGTCGTCACGTTTCGCCACCGTAGGCCAATGCTTTGCATTGTAGCGGGTTTGCGGCCTAATCATCATCTTGTTGCCCATGGAACGAATCTCGCGCAACAGAGTCTGAGCCTGTTCTTTGGTTGAGCCAGCGGCAGACACATCGGGAACCTGAACGCGCCAGTAGCCACCCAAACGAGCATATTCAGCGAACAGTGAATTGGTCGCCAAATTGATATCGAGTTCATCCGAGGTCTTGGCCGCTCCCATGATAGCAGACACCAGGCGACCAATGCCGCCGTCTTCCAAAAATGCCGCATTGAGCTGTGCTCGATTGATAGTGGCCGGATACCAGTGCTCGTAATTACGCTTATGGTATACCGCGTCAACCGGCACTTTGAACGTACCAAAATTATCTTGAGAGAGATACTCGGAATGTGGGTCGTATACGTGTGCCTTGATTAAGCCGACGGCTATCTCTTGGAACGTATCGCCGTACTTCATTGCCGACCGGTTGAATTCCTTCCAAGGGTCTTCCCATTCGGTGGTATTCAGCCAAGTGCCGCCAATGCGGTTCATCAAGGTATTATAGAACGAGTTCCAAAAACTGAGATTACCCTGTAGGTGCTCGAGGGTTGTACGGATACCCGCCTGAGTTGCAGACGGGATACGAGCCTGATAGGCCGGTGTCTGCTCCTCACGGATTGCGTCAACAATCTCCTCATTCGACATGTCGGTAATGGGGCGAATGATATCATCATTCTTGTTGTTTGACCCCTTGCCGCTGATTGCGCCGCTTGCCATAATCTATTCCTCTCCTACTTTTCGAGACCGAAAAGCTGTTCGATGGTCTTTATCTTACCACTGTTTTCTTGGCTCGGTGCCCCATTGCCGGAATCACTGTCGTCGT
>JAAOBB010000075.1_pt1 | contig 12693 bp, 9 predicted proteins | sample 7267541 | NCBI WGS metagenome assembly JAAOBB01 (sample SAMN14345205, study PRJNA599270) | viral metagenome | isolation source: viral-like particles (VLPs) isolated from bee gut | host: Apis mellifera | place: Switzerland:Lausanne | collected 2017-01/2018-02 | reverse complement strand
ATATACTTCTCGACTCGGCGCGCTGCGTTTCCCCATCGCTTTCCATGCCGACACGCCCGGATGTGACTTGAGTGGACAAATGCGTGGTGATGTGATATGTGACATTGCATTGTTGGCTGAATCGGTCTATTGCATGTATGATGAATCATATCGTTGTTGAAAGGGAGGATATTATGGCTGAGACCAACAGATGTGACAATTGCGGACGTATTGTCAAGCATATTCAATCGATTAAGCCATTGGCTGATATGTCCATATGCGATGAATGCTTCAAGTATGTACAGGGAGGCGTGAAAAGCACGCTCCATGTCGCGTCCATTGTGGTTCCGTTGTCATGAAGTCGGTACGGAATGCCTGGAAGCGTTCCGGTCTGACCCAGAAGCAGTTTGCTGCGGAGGCAGGGTTTTCGGTATCGACGCTGAAACGGTACATGCACTCGGTCAAGGTACCTCGTTTTCGTCAGGCGGCCATCCGAAACGTCACCTTTGTCCATACCCATTCCTCACGGGCTGTGGCCAGGAGGAACGAACGTCTAAGGGCGACCGCAATCAGGCGGGAGGCCATGGCTAGAGCCCGGGAGGATACTTCCGAGATGAAGTTCTCCGATCTGTCGGGCAACATTCGGACTTTGTCGGGCAGGAAGGCGGGACAGGTGAGGGCCGCCTACATACAGGCAAATGCCAACCGGGTGAAACTTGGCCTGCCCGAGATAAGCCAGCGTGGTTACTATGGCGATCCGGAGAAGCTGCTCGGTGTTCTTCGGCACAAGAATTCGCTAAGGTCGTTGCAGTCCAGACAGGAGAATGGCCGGAAGGGTTTCAAGGCATCCATCCATACGGGTCTTGAATATGCGAATGTCCTTCCGGAGCAGATACAGGAAGTCATGCGTGTTCTGGACAGTATGAACAATCGTCAGCTTGATGCCATGTATCGCGTGGCGGCGAATGAAAGCTGGTTCATACTCATATCCCCGCCGGCGGAAGGGTCGAAACTGCCGGCGGCCCCGGACGTGTCGGGCATTTTCGCATATCTTGGTCTTGAGAGGAAGAAACTCAACATCAAACTGTAGCCAAGGGAAGGGCACATGCAAGGTAGGAAGAGGAAGCGTACATACTGGGTGGCCGACACCGAATCAACCGTGCCGTCACAGGAACTGGCATATGGTGATGATACGTCATTGAAGGACATAACCGTTCCCGAGGATACACACGTATGGGCGACGGCCATCACCTGCATAGATGAACCCGGCGTATATGTTGATGAAAACCTTGATGAATTCATGGAACGACTGCTCCATGTCGAGGGTGACATGGTGGTGTACTTCCATAATCTCACATGGGACGTGTATTTCATACTGGCTTGGCTGGTTAATCATGGCTATCATTTCAGGGACCCCAGGAAAGTCGATGATGATGCCAAATGGAAAGTGGGCGTGGGTGAGATCGTCATACTGTGCAACGGTGTAGGTCAGTTCTACAAATGTGCATTCAGGCTCGCCAATAAACTGATCGAACTTAGGGATTCACTCAAGTTGCTGCCGTTTTCCGTTGATATGATAGCCAGGAACTTCGATACGAAGCATCAGAAGCTGAAAGGCACCGTTGATTACGGAAAGGATCGTCCCGTCGGGTATCATATGACCACCACGGAACGCAGATACGTACAGAACGATGTGCTGGTGGTGGCCGAGGCCCTGAAGAAACTTGATGATATAACCCCAGAATGGCGGGAGTGCTTGACCATAGGCAGCATGTGCATGCGGGAGTATCTTTCCACTTTCGCCGGGAAAAGCCGGAAAAGCAGGAACAAGGCCTACAGGTATCGTTTTCCTGAACTGGATGCCAGCATGGATATGGATTTGCGACGGGGGTATTACGGTGGGTGGTGCTATGTCAATCCCAAGGTCGAGGATAAGGTGGTGGGTGCCGGGCATGTCTATGATGTGAATTCATTGTATCCGACTGCCATGTATCATCATATCTATCCCTGTGGACTGCCGCACGAATCGGATAGGCCGTTGCATGAGATCATGGACAGTGATACGCCGTTTTTCATACGGTTCAATGCGACGTTTCATCTCAAGCCGCGTAAATTTCCGTTCATTCAGTCGGGCAAGCACATATGGACTGCGGAGACCCATATCACCGACAGCGACGGGGAGATGGACCTTACATTGTGCCGACCGGATTTTGAGCTTTTCCTGGAATGCTATGAGTGCGATTATCTGCAAGTGGACAGGATATGGACGTTCGATGCTGTGGTGAATCCTTTCGATGATTATGTCACCAAATGGTATGAGGCCAAGCAACAGGCGGGGCGTGACGGCAACAAGGTGCTGCGGCAGTTTGCAAAACTGATGCTTAACAATCTCTACGGGAAGTTCGCGCAGTCACCGGTAGGGCACAGCAAGCTGTTCGAGGCCGAGGACGGGTATGTGGTCAGCAGCAGCTATATCGATGAACGGCCCGGAGGCTACATACCGGTCGGTGCATACATCACAGCATATGCGAGGGGCATCACCATACGGGCGGCCAACGCCAATTACGACAGTTTCATGTACTCGGACACCGATTCGATCCATTTGTCGGAACCGGCAGTGGCCATCAAGGTCGATCCCTACGAATTGGGCGCATGGGACAATGAGAGCAACTTCACCATGGCTCGGTTCGTTCGGCAGAAGACCTATGTGGAACTTGATGCCGAAACCCATGAGTGGACGATAAAGGCGGCCGGTTGTCCTGCCGAATGCAAGGAACGGATGAAGTATGAGGCCACATGGACCGATCATAACGGAAAGCATCATTTCGAGCCTCTGAAACGGGATGCCGACGGCAATGTTCTGACCCGGCGAAGGTCGGATAGCGCATTCGTCAGACGCTTCACCTATGGCCTCAAGGAAACAGGGAAACTGCGCCGGGTTAGACTCAAGTCAGGGCCGATACTGATGCCAACGCCATTCGAGATACGCCGGGTGGGTGCAGGAAAGGAAGGGAACGCATGAACAGCGAGGAACTCACCAACGACCGGGGCTATCTGGGTGTCGACAACAAGTGGTGGCCTTGGTACGATCTGGCGACCTACCAACTCTCACGCAACCCGGTGATAGGTTTCGACATAGGATCACGCGGCATAGGCAAGACATATGCATGGGCCCGTTGGGCGTTTGCCACCTGGCGCAGCAAGGGGAGCATGTGGGTTATCCTGGTCAGGAGAAGGGATGAACTCAAGTCCATACGGCAGGGGTTCTGGACCGGTCTGCATGCCGATGGTTATGAAACAAGGAACGACGGCATCATGTGCCTTATACGGGAGATAAGGCCGAAGGGTGCCAAGGCCGACGAATGGAACGAATCGCATCCATGGCAGCCGTTCGGTTTCTTCCTCTGCATGACCGACGCGAACACCTACAAGCAGAATTCAAGCCAGTTCTCCGCCTATCCGATAGACAAGATGATGCTTGACGAATTCATCATCGAGGATCAGGCCAAGCGTTATTTGGACACGGAACCCGCTCCGCTCACATCCATAGCATCCTCGGTGTTCAGGACCAGGCGCAGAAGGGTGACATGCTTTTCCAACGCCGGATTCGTGCACAACCCCTATTTCGAGTACTATGGTGTTACGTCCGGCGACTTTGCGCAGAGCGACTATGTATGGCGTGGCGACGTGCTTTTCCACTATACGCGGCAACCGTCGCCGATGGTGTATGCGCAGGGGCTCAAAGGCAGGGACAAGGCCTATCAGACGGCCAACGAATGGCGGGATGTGACCGGTGCCGCCGTCATACCACGGCCGAAGTCCGCAAAGCCCAGGTTTACGCTCATCACCAAGACCAGGAGCTATAGGGCCTACACACTGCCGATGAAGGGCTGGCTCTACATCGAAGCGACCAGGAAACCCCTCAAGACGGTGCCCGTATACACCCTGGACCCTTACACCATAGCGCCGAACGGCATCTATGACCCGGGTGTGATAAAGCTGTTGCAGAAGACGCTTCATGCCAACAAGCTGCGTTTCAGGACCGATGAGGACCGGGCCGATTTCTTCGATTACATCTAGCGTGTATACTGAGGGTGTCCTTGCTGCCGGTACGTGGGCATGGGCACCCACGGCGAACATCGGGCGGAGTGCATAGCGCGGCGCCGAAAGGTCAGGTCTATGCCAGACAGTCGCATCCGAACCCTAGCCGTGGGACTACTCTTTGTGGAAAGGAACGATCATGAGCATGTATGAGGACCCCAGTAACCCGGACGGGCCGGTTGGAGGACAGCAAGGCGGAAAGCCGGATACCGGCACTGATGCCAAGCAGGGCGCTGACGACAATCAGGGCCCACAGGACCAGGGACAGCAAGGCCAACAGGAGGGTCAGGACGCGCAGGACCCGGCCGAGGAGGCCAAGCGTTTTGTTGAGGACCTGAAAAAGAAAGCCCAGTCGGCGGCCAGGTCCAACGACGACCCCGCCAAGCTGCTGACCAGAGAGCAGCAGAAGAACAAGGTGCTTCAGGCCAAGTTGGATGAACTGACCAATGCGTACATGTCCCTGGCGAACGGCAATGATGAGACCCAGTCCGTGCATCAGGTACAGAACGGTGCCTCCAATGACGGCAGGACCGGCGATGATATACTGAAGGCGGCCAGAATGGCCGATGGCACCTATTACGGAGGCAAGTGAACATGGGTATTCCCAATCAGGATTATCTCAACGGCATGGCCATCAAAGGCTCCAACCATGGAATCCAGGGCCTTCCGGAGATCATGCAGAACGGCGTTGACTCATTCATCAAGTATCTGTTTCCGGACCCGCAGCGTCAACTGGCCAGCAATGGCCATATGAACGCCTTCATGGACCTGCTGAGCCGAATCGCACCGGATTCGGCCATCATGACCTACAATTGGAACTCACCTTTTGAAAAATTCGTCAAGCCGCTGCCCTATGGCGATTCCAAGATGATAACGGCGGTCAAGACACCGAAGATGGACATTTTCGATGCCAAACGTTCCGAACTCATGAAGCGCGATTTCGGCGAAAGCGACCAGGTCGTGCTTCCCATGAATTATTCGGCGCGCAAGACCCGTTCCATCTCCGCCAATGTGCTCAAGACCTCGCTTCTATCCGAAGGGCAGGTGTCCGATTACATCGATGCGCAGATCGATGCGTTGACCAATGCGGATCGTATCGCCACCTACGATTACTTCATGCAGGTGATTCGGAACGCCATCATTGGCGGCCAGATTCCCAACATACAACTGCACCTTGAGGACCCGGAGCATCCGACCAGGGATGAGATGGAGCAGATGGCCACCTTGTACCGGACCTATGGGCAGCAGCTGGGCGTGGTCCCGTCGGCCATGTACAACATGCGGCACATCACCACCGTCTCCAATCCGGACAGGCTCATGACCACCATAGCGCCCAACCTGAACGCCAACATGATGGTCAAGGTCCTGGCTGCGGCCTTCAACATGGATCAGACCGGACTCGGAACTCGAATGATGTTCATCGACAAGATTCCGCAGGCCGGTGTGTACGGCATCCTGCATGACCGTGATTGGTACTGTGAATACCGTCAGTTGAGGACCTTCGGCTACATGCCCTTTGACCCTTCCACGCAATCATCCAACCTGGTGATCGTCCGCAGGTCAGCCATCGGCATCAATCCTTTCGTCAACTCCCTCATGTTCTCCGAAGCCCCAACCACCATTCCGCGCGGGACCGTCAGCATCACGCCACCCACAAAACTCGATGTGTCCGTACGGGCCGACGACGGAACCACCGTAACCGAATGGGTTGCGGACAACCCGGAGCCTCTGCACCTGGTCGTCGTTCCGACAGACGGTCAGATCGATCCCGATCTGCTCGAATACTCGTTGCCGCGCGGTCATGTGGCACGCATCCAGTCCGAATACGATGGCCTGGACGCAAGAACCTATGTGGACGCATTCGATACGATCCATCTGCAACCGGGCATCCCCGACGGGACCGTGCTTACCATCACGGTCACATCGCATGCCAACGACAATCCGGATGATGATGTGGTCACGGCACAGGCCAAGCAGCCCATCAAGGCCAGCACCCAGCTGACCATTCGGGTACGCAGGGCGGCATCACGGGCCGAGACCACCAAGGCCACGACCAAGAACAAGTAACCGGCACGGACAATCGGGCGGACGGTCTCAGAACCGGCCGCCCGTTTCCATATCAGGAGGAATCATGGCATATGCCGACCTTGACAGTCTTGATGGACTGTATGAGAGTCTTGACGACGACAGGCAGACCAGGAGGCTCAACAAGCTCACCCCAGGCAAGGCCGAGACAAACCCGGAATGGCATAAGGCGAGGACCAGGCTTCATTTGTGCAACGTCCCATGGGACCAAAGCTATCAGGATGTTGTGGCCTGGAAAAGCGACGGGGAACGTGACCGATGGTTTGACCAACTGGACGGTGATATCATCGACCTGGAAACGGCATGGAACTACAAGAGCCTGGAAGTGTACAAGCCCGCACTCGGCAAATACCAGGGCAGTGTTCGGGTTCCCATACCATATGAGACGGCACTCGGGTACAACTATCTGCAAGTCACCATGTACGATCAGCCGGTGCCCCAGTACGGCGATTATCAGCGAAGCCATTTCCACTACCACATCACAGGCATCTACAAGCTGGCACCCAATACCACGACCCTTACCCTGGAGCTTGACGCATGGACGGAATACATCTGCTCAGCCAGGATAACGGCGGTCGACCTTGCTCGCGGCCATTGGCCCATGCAACAGGTATCCGCCGATGAATGGCTGAAGAATCCGCTGGGCTCACCGGTGCGCATGTCCGAGCCCGAACCCGATCTGCCGCAGGTGAAAAGCATGGTGCGGCATGAGAAGTTCTTCCCATTGTATGACGATTCGCCCAAGGTTCTGTGCGCCATGTTGGCCGACCTGGCCGACCCGGCAAGCTGGTGGTCCGATGGCAGGCCGCACAGCAAGGAACAATGGTGGCTTGACGACAATCCAGGGTCCGATGCGCATGTGGACAGGACCGGCACGTCGCATGAATCGTTTCCGTCATATCCCCTGGAGACCGACATACGCCGGGTGGGAGCCCAGCATATAGACCAGGGGAGCTCGCAGGGGCAGCCGGCACCGGTCACGCCCAGTGGGGCGAGCCTGCCGGTCGGGCAGAACATCACGCCATTGCATTACTATGCGTTCGATCCGCAGGACTTCGGGACGTTCCAACATGCGTTGTCCTCCAGGTATCCGCAGCTGGTGTACGGCATCAAAGCCGTATACGTGCTGCCGTCCCGATACCTGCACCTGGGCGAACAGGCGGTTTTTGACGGCGTATCCTACCGGGCGGCCGAACCCGACCCGGCATGGAAGACGCTTGGCGGCTATGAGCTCACCGCCGACAGTTTCGGCTATGACCATCAATGGTCGGCCTATGCGAAGATGTACGCATCGCAGTTCGCCTGCCTGGAACTCTCGGACCTGCAAGGCAACACCGTGACCATAGGGTGCGAGGACCTGGCGGGGACCCTGGATGTGAAGGCCCGCGCATCATCGCTGTGGCCGTTCCTCAGCCTACAGGCGTTCGTTGACGGTGTCGGCGGTCATGGGCTCAAGGATTACACGGTCAGCCCATTGCAGCCGGACAAGGCATGGATGCCGCAGGGACTGTGGGAGACGGTCAGCAGCAAATGGGACGTGCCCACCTACAGCCTCTACGCCGACAACCGTCTTTCGGCGGCACTCACCTACGCCAAACGACGGTATGCCAGGGATGCCCTCAACAAGGACTATCAGCGTCAGCTTGCCGATATCAACGTTGCCAGGGCGAACGGTCTCAACGATCTGCAAAGCACCTATGTGGATGCCCGAAGCACAGCCGAACTGGGGTACGACAACACCATGCGCGAAGCGGAGACCGCACGCGCCAACGGCAACAAGTCGACAGCCATGGCCAGGGAGAACACCATACGGTCGGCCGAAACCGCAAGGACCAATGCCGATGAAACAATCACAACCACCAGGCGAAACACCAATGAGTCGGCAAACACGGCCTACCACAATGCAGGCGATTCGGCCGCCACCACCCTGAGCAATGCGAACGCTTCGGCCGCCACATCCAACGCCGACTCGAACCGCACCATCGACACCACGCAGAGGAACGGCACACAGAACATCGACTACACCCAGGAGTCGACCGACCGCAGCATCGACTATGACAAGAAGATGCAGGAGATAGCCCTCAAATACAGCCAGCAGGTGTTCGCCCAGGACTCCACATGGACCAATGAACGCAACAACACCATGCACGCCTACGCCCTGGCGGGCCTGCCACTTGGTACAGGGTTCAACATTGCGGAGAAGATGTACCGAACCTATCAGGCGCAGCACCAGGTAAACAACGATCAAGGGCGTGTGGCCGACCATTCGATGGGCAGCGTACCCAAGCAGGCGACGATGGGTCTGGTGCCCGACGGCGAAGTGAGCTCCGATGGTGATTTCCACATCAACGGTTCCACACCCGGTGGCGATACGACGGCACTGGCCTTCTGGGCCGCCCAGATGGCCGGGCAGGCCGGATTGGTCACCAACCAGGTAGAGAACCGTTTCAAGTGGACGCATGAGGCCATCGACTTCGCTTCCAAGCAGCAGCGCGACCAGATGCACGAATCAGTGAACACGACGGTCGACTTCAATCGTCTCCAGAACGATCTGACCCATGACAACAACAAGGCCATATTGGACCGGCAGACGGCCACCCAGCGGCAGAACACGGCCGCCGACTACCAGACCGCGACCGGCAACAACTCGAACACGTACAACACGGCCATGGGCAACGCCGAACGGTCGCGCGACACGGCGTTGGGCAACGCCCAGAGGGTGTATGACACGGAGACCGGCAACGCACAGCGGACGCATGACACCACCACCGACAATGCACAGAACGTCTACAATGTGACCAACGCCAACCTTCAGACCAATTACAATACGACGGCGACAAACCAAGAACGGACACGCTCCCGTGGCTATTCGTCGGCATCCATGCGTCAGGCCGTCGGTCTGGCCGACCTGGAGAACACCCTCACCCAGCGAAAATATGAGGCCGACCAGGCATTGGCCAAGGGAACGGCCTCCATCAACGCGGAAGTCGCTTCATCCTATGCAGGGGCACCCGAGGAAGTGGCGCACGCCAGCGGGTCCGGCGACCTGGACGCATTGGCCTCCAGAGGCCTCGACATTCGCATCCGCAGGGTGTCCAAGGCCGACGAGGCGCAGATAGGCCGGACATTCGCCAGATACGGCTATCGGATGCCGCCCAACACCTGGATCGACAACCCGGTGCTAGACTTGCGTAAGCACTACACCTATTGGGAGTGCCGGGACGCATGGGTGGTGTCCAGGCGCATGAGCGAGACCGCCAGGGACTTCATCACGGACATCCTCAAGAAAGGCACCACCGTATGGTCAAGTCCGGATGAAGTCCGGGAGACGGGATTGGAGTACTGATGCCAGCAAGCGAAGCACGCAAGGAACGCAGGGAACAACAGCGTATCATGGACTACTCGAAGGCCACGAATTCGGAGCCGTATTTCGGGCAGCTGACCCCGGAGGACCAGACCATGATAAACCGGCGGTTGCAGGTGTCGGCCCTGGACGACTACACCCAGGCATGGCTATTCGATCTGTACAATCTTATGATGACGCGGCGCATATGGACCAACCTGCCCCTCGGGGTCGATGCCCGGTGGCTTGAACGGTGCCTCACACTGTACGGCAACGCGGTCATAGCCCCGGCGAAAACGGACCTCGAAGGGCGGCAATGGTACCGGGCCTGGTCATTGGTGGTGCAGGAGAAGTTTGACGACCAGGCCAACTACCGCAAGTATTCGGTGCAGGGCGCATCCGGCGGCTACAAGGCGGGCATGACCCCGGACAATTCGGTAATCATCTGGGACAACATGACCAGACAGCCCATGCACGCCATCGTCAGGCAGTGGGCCGACGACCTGGGTCGACTGGACATGCAGATAGCGCAGAACATCGCCCAGCAGAACGCCTACGCAATCCTCTACACCGACAAGGAGAACGAACAGGATGCCAAGCAGATCATCGCCAACTCGAACACGGGGCTGGTCGGCCAGATAGCGTTGAAGTCCGGAGACGACGTGAACGGGCAGCTTATCACGCCCGGGGTCATACAGACCGGCGTGGAACCCATCATGGATAAGCTGTATGCGGCCATGGCGGAGAAGCTCAATCAGATATACAACAAGCTGGGCATCGACTACATACCGCATGAGAAGGCCGAACGCATGGTGTCCAAGGAAGCCGCCGTGGGTGCCGACTCGGTCAACCGTCACCGGTATTCGTTCATGGCGCAGGCCCTGGAGGCATGCGACCATATGAACAGGATTTTCAACACGAACACGTCAGTCACTTGGAACGAACCCGAGGAACCGGAGGATGATGAGGATGATACGCCCGATAAGACCGATAGAGCAGATACCGGAAAGAATCAATGAAAACGGCTGGTTCAGGGACATGCCCTATCCCAAATGGCATGAAAGCCTGGCCGAATTGCCGGGCCTCAGCCAGGAGGCTTTGAACCGATACCAACCGGCCATCGATGCCCGCATGAAACGGGTCTACGGCTGGCGGCGCATAGCCCTGCACCCCTACGATCGATGGCGTGACATGTTCATAGGCCGGATGCAGGCCGAAGTGTCCAGGTGGGCACCCGTGCTCAACAATCTCACCTGGCGGGACGGCCTGGACATTACCGATGGCGGGGATACGGGCAGCAAGGCCAAGGATGTGAACTCGCAGTACCCGAACGCATCCATCGACCCCTCGGAGGAAGCCTACGCATCCCAGGCCGACGACCATGTCAAGCATGAACACAACGACCTGGGCCAGATGGAGGGGTTCGCCGGATTCGATGATCCCAAACGCGGGTATCGGGACCCGGTCACCGCTATAGTGGAAAGCATGGGCGTGCTGTTCTCGCGCCTGGTCAATTAGGAGGAATCATGGCATACAGAGACGATTGGGTAGAACGGACCACGCCGAATCATGAGAAGTGGCCGTACCCGAACCCCAACCGAATCGTGGGGCCAGCCGGTCCACAGGGCAAGGCCGCCACGGTCGATGTTGAATCAACCACCACCCTGCCGCCCGACCAGCCCGCACAGGTGCAGAACGTGGGAACCGATTCGGCGGCCCTGCTGCGCTTCCTCATACCACGCGGCCAGAAAGGCGACCAGGGCGACCGTGGGCCACAGGGCCCGCAGGGTCCCACCGGTTTCGGCCTCAATTGGGTGGGCCACGCCGATTCGGTCGACCAGCTGCCGGCCACGGCCAACCAGGGTGACTACATGTTTGTCGGCGACGACGAGACGATGTACATCTGGGATGGCAAGGGTTGGACACCCACCGGACAACTGCGTGGCGTGCAAGGACCCAAGGGCGACAAGGGCGACAAGGGCGACACCGGGGCCGGGGCCACCGTCCGCGTCACCAAAGTGGAGACCGGCCAGCCGGGTACGGATGCCAAGGTCACCAATGACGGCACATTGTCCGATGCCCAGCTGCATTTCGTCATACCACGCGGTGAACAGGGCGAACAGGGCCCACAGGGCGTGAGAGGGCCGCAGGGTCTCCAGGGCATACCCGGCCAGCAGGGTGTGCGTGGCGATCAGGGACCGCAGGGGCCCGCAGGCGTGGGGCTCGAATACCGTGGCCCGCTCAACGACCCGTCCGAGCTGCCCAAGACCGGCAAGCAGGGCGACTACTATTCCATCAAGGGCCATATCTGGATATGGGACGGCGCGCAATGGACCGATGCGGGTGACATAGTCGGCCCACAGGGGCCGCAGGGCGAACAGGGCGACCAGGGACCCACCGGTCAGACCGGCGAGGCCGCCACCGTCAGGGTCGGCACCACCACAACCCTTCCCGCAGGCAGCCAGGCCGTCGTGACCAACACCGGCGATGAACACAACGCCACCCTCGACTTCTCCATCCCGCAGGGCAAGGACGGCAATGAGGGACCCCGAGGACCCCAGGGCGTACAGGGCATCCCCGGACCCACCGGCGAAAAGGGACTGAAAGGCGACCTTGGCCCCAAGGGCGACAAGGGCGACCAGGGCCCGAGAGGATACACGGGAGCCAACGGCGACAAGGGCGACACAGGACCAATGGGCCCAGGCTGGTACTACAGCCTTACCGTACCCGAACGCAACAGTGACGGGACCTATTATCTGGGCATCTCGAGTCTGTCACCGACACCGCATGACAGCATATACAACCAAACAATAGTCGATCCGACCGGTACCGTGTGGGACGTTAAAAGCTACTTCGGCACCGGCGTTAGCGTCGCACCACGCAACACCACCCTGAAAGGGCCCAAGGGCGACACCGGGCCCAAGGGCGACACCGGAGCCCAGGGCGAGAAAGGCGACAAGGGCGACACAGGACCCAAGGGCGACACCGGCCCGCAGGGCGAGCAGGGGGCCAAGGGCGACGATGGCGACATTGGACCCATGGGCCCCGCAGGAACCCCTGGAAAGCAGGGCGACAAGGGCGACACCGGCCCGCAGGGCGAACAGGGACTGCAAGGCCCCGCCGGGCCCGCCCTGGCGTTCCGACAGAAAGTCTATGAACGGGACGGCGTGTATTTCCGTATCATC
>JAAOBB010000174.1_pt1 | contig 12776 bp, 14 predicted proteins | sample 7267541 | NCBI WGS metagenome assembly JAAOBB01 (sample SAMN14345205, study PRJNA599270) | viral metagenome | isolation source: viral-like particles (VLPs) isolated from bee gut | host: Apis mellifera | place: Switzerland:Lausanne | collected 2017-01/2018-02 | reverse complement strand
GCTGCACACGGCCGAGCAGGCCGACGACCCGCGGATGGGCGCGCTCGTCTGCCTCCTCATGCTCTCAGGCCTGCGCATCCAGGAGGCCCTCGCCCTGGACAGGCTGATAGGCCGACGCGGGAAAGGGCCCGTCTTCCTGAACGCCCGAGGCCGCAGGCTCTCCTACAATCGGATGTTCGACATCTTCGCCAGGCTGAAAGCTTCATGCGGCCTGGACTTCATCACCCCGCACAGCCTGCGCCGCACCTTCGCCACCCTCTCACGGGAGGCCGGCGTACCCGACATAGACATCATGGCCGCAGGAGGATGGACCACCAAGCAGATGCTCGACTACTACGACATGCACCACCACGCCATGGAAGGAAAAGCCGCCATCACCCTAAGCCAATACCTCGGATAGAAAACGTCGTGCCGTCCGCTTTATTGGGGGGAGCCGGACGGCACGACAAGACCATGCTACGAGACAACTGCAGCACAGGATGGTCTGACCGGGAAATGTGGATAAGTCATATTTGATATAACATTTGGGCGTACATTTTTCCACAGCAAGCCAGACGTCGCTTTTAGACGGGAAAACAGCCTATGTGGCCATAAAGGAAGGGGAGTCAATTTTGTTGCCAGGTAAACAAGTGCTGGTATTGGGGAACGGTTTTGACCTTCAGTGCGGGCTGAAGTCAAGTTTTGAAGACTTCATGCAGACCCGGATCGCCAGAGTAAATGAAATAAAGGATAGGCTGTCTTCGTCCGAAAACCTCCCGTTGATTACCGTCTCCTGTCCAGACGGCCATAAAGTACACGGTAATAATCTATCCTATTTCCTGCTGCAAAGAGCCCTTACCGTATGGGATTTCATCCTACTTGAAGATAAGCAGCAACGTGCATGGTACGACGTCGAAGCCTGCATCAAGGACTGGGTGAACTATAGCTCGCCATCAGCCTCAGGAAAACAGCACATACAACAAATATGCAACGAATTCAAAAAAATTGGAAAAAATTATTGGCCTCTTCTACAGTTCCCAGTTAACGCGGAACTTTGTGTCCTGGCTTATGCAGCGGATTTCTACAGCTGGGACGGGGAGCCTGGTTCTCTTCTCGATATACTGTTAGACCAGTTGAATAATTTCGAGTCTTGGTTCGCCATTTATATAATGGATCAGACCAAGTTCAACAGTTATTACACTTCTTCTGTGGACGATTTGCTCAGTTGTCTGGCTAACGATGAAATGTCTGAACCTGTCCTCAATATGAGTTACGACCAAGATCGGTATTCAGCAAGTCCTGGAATCACTAACATATTGGACTTCAATTACACGGAACCGATCAAGAAGACGTGGGAGGACGGCCCGACCTGCTTAAACGTCCATGGCTTGGCCAGAGCAGATGACATCATCTTCGGCATAGACGGGACGAACATAAGCCCGGAGCAGGAATGCTATACGGAAATCGTCAAATTCACGAAAACCTATCGTATCATGGCGCTCAACAGCATCCCGCATCCATCATTGATTCGCCCATATTTGTCCAGTGATCCAGACAGCGCGACAGGCACCATCAAGTTCTTCGGCCACTCGTTGGCGGAAGCTGATTACTCGTACTTCCAGGCCATCTTTGACGAGGTCGACCTATACGAAAGCAACACGCGTTTGATCTTCTACTACAACGAGAGACGTCCGGATGGGGAAAATGCGCAGGCGGAGATGTTCGGGAAAGTCAACCACCTGATCACTACGTACGGGCAGACTCTCGACAACAAAGACCATGGCAGGAACCTGCTGCACAAGCTGCTCCTGGAAGGCAGGCTGATCATCAAGCAGGTGCCCTTGGATTCGTATGATGTCCGTATCGGAAACAATTGAACGTAAAAAACGCCCCCGCTCCCGGGCTTGGTGCCGGGGGCGGGGGCGAAATGATGTGCTGTTTGCTGGTTTGGTGGTCTAGTCGCCGCTGGTGGCGGTCACGTCGATTTTGATGTGTTCGAGCCGGTCTCGGACGGCCTTGTCGACGATGTCGACGATGGTCGTGGGGTCGCCCCCTTGGACTGCGGTCAGCGCCTTGACGGCCGTCTCGAGCGCTTCGATCCTGGCTTGTGCATCCTTTGCCGAGCCGGCCGCCTGGTTGATGGCACCGTAGGCGTCCTTGCCGTCCGCCGCGCCGGGGCCCTTGTAGGCCATGACATCGTGGGGCAGTTTGCCGACCTTGTCCAGGATTTGCCGTGACGTGTCGTAGTTTGCGGTCAGGTAGTTGAACGGGGTGGTCGACTGGCCGTAGATGTAGGACCACACCTCCCGTGCTGTGTTCTTGCTGATTCTGTTGATATCGTCGTTGCTCAATGGCATGTCGTCTTCTCCGTTCCATCTGAGATAGCAGTCCCAGGGATAGTCGTAATAAGTGGAAACATTGGTTTCGCCGCCGGTCTGGTCGCCCGGGGCCCCGTCGGCGCTGGCGTATTCGCTCTGGCTGGCCTGGGCGAGCCGGCCGTTGCCGAGGTAGACCGCGACGTGGTGCACGTCGTTGAGCAGGATGTCGCCGGGCTGCGGCCGGCCGTTGTTGGGCAGCCTGATCCAGCCGCGGGCGGTGAGCTGCGCGGACATGTTGCCCGTATAGGTCGCCTGCCCCGTGTCGAATCCGGCCTCCTGCAGGCAGTGGATGACCAGTGAGGAGCAGTCGCAGTTGCCGCCGTCAGGGTTGAAATTCCAACGGTCATCCTGGCTGTAGCCCATGTTCGCCTCGGTGCACCAGTAGCGCATCCGGGCGGTGAACGTGTCGATCATGCTCATGCGTCGTCCACCATCCTGATGCCCATCGGCAGGCCCCCGCCGTCATCGGCGGCGGCCGGGGCGTCCCGTGCCGGAGCGTTCGAACCCTCCTCCGGTTCGGGAACGGTACTGTCAGCAGCTGCTGTAGGCTCAGCCGGTTTCTTATCCGTGGCGGCGGTGGCCGCGGCATCCCCGATGTCGGCGTGTGACGCGAACAATGAATACAGTCGTGACTGTCTGAATCTGGGGAATATTTCGCCGGCGTTCTCCAATGCGGAGTTGATCTCCATCCAGATGATGTAGATGCAGGCGGCCGGCAGTAGGGGCACTTTGAAGCCGAGGTCGGCGAGTCCTTGCTGCTGTACCCAGTCGATCAGGCCCGCCACCAGCATCAGCAGGATCAGCATGCCCTTGTGCGCCAATCCTTCGCGCATCCGGCTGCTTGACACGGTTTTGGTGACCCATGCTCCCACGTATCCTGATATCACGTCGATGAGCATCATGGTCACCGTCACGCCCGCCAGCTCGCCGGCAATGCGTACAGATTCATCCATTCGTATTCCTCCTCGGTTTGTTGTGTTGGCTGATACGGCTCACGAAGCGGCCTGCGCTGCGGGGTCGAGCGGGTAGCAGACTGTGAAAACCAAATTATTGATGGGAACGCTGGTGTTGGCCCGTTCCCTGATGACACGCCCATCGCTGATGATATGGACCGCCTCTATCACCCGGTTTCTAGTGGTACTACTGGCGTTCCCACTCCCCACGGTCCAGAGAGAAGGGTCGAGCGGCTTATATGGGGGTTTCAGAGAGCAGAGATCTTGAGAGGCGTAGTCTAACGGGCTGGCAAACGATGCGTAAAGCTTCAGGATGGCGATGGGCCCGTACACCATCAGCCATGACATGTTCTCGATGATAGTGATTGTGCCTTTGTTCTCATCCAGAGACTGGCACCATTCGTTGAACGGGACCAGGTGCAGCGCGGGAACGGCGCTGACAGGTTTCATCGTGGTGAACATGGGTTGCAACGCCTGCACTGTGATCCCGTCCAGGGGGATGCGGTACAGGGGCATGTCCGCGATGGTCGCGCCCTCGATGATGCGGCCATGCTCCCATGCTGGGTCCTGCGGGGTCCCCGACGTGGGCGCACCCTTGAGGACCACCAGGCTCGCGGTCTCCACCCCGTCCGAGGCTTTCATATACCTGCATACGAGCAGATCATTGCGTTTCATCCCCGGCGTGCCCGACTCCACGGTCACCGTGCTCGACGAGGCGAAACGCACGTGCCGGCCCTGCATGAGCAGGTCGCCCGTGCCCAGGGAGAGCGTGTTCGAAGTCTCCATCCTGGCGGGCAGTCCCTCGCCGGTCGCGAGCACGCAGTCATCCGGACCGATGAGCCCGGTCATCAGGCTGGCGATGTCGTCGCCGTCGATGTGCGCGTGGCCGCCTACACCCGTGACAAGCTCACACCCCATGCTCGTATCCTTTCGCCGTCATCGTCATGGCATATGTCCCTTCCCGCCCGGTTCTCCGGGCGGATCGTTGGCTGAAAACTGATTAAAAAAAACGATGGGTGCCGTGGGTCTGCTCACGTGTCCATGAGCGCGCCCGACGCCTCGTACTCCACGGAGAGCAGGCCGCCGTTGACCTTCACGATCTTCTTGCTCACGGTGGCCCTGACCGCGATACCCGTGTTGTGGTCGCGGGCGCGGATCGTGTCGCCCACCGCGTAGCCCCCGCCCTCACTGACGGTCACCTTCACCTCGCCCTGCGCCTGCAATTCCTTGAGCTTGTCGCGGGTCTTGTCGGACAGTTCCGTGGGTTCGGCGTTGGAATAGTCGTAGACCTGGGCGACCTCGTCCACCCCCGTGAGCGACGGCGTCTGGCTCACCTTGCCGGAGGCGTCGGCATACCAGTCGACCCGCTGGCGTTCGCTGAGATCACCCTGGCCCAGGCCGATCAGATGGTTGACCGGCCTCCAATCGCGCGTGGCGTCGAAGTCCACACGGTCGGAGTCCACCTCGCCGTCCCAATCCACCACCCGCACCGCCGACAGCCACACCATCCCGTCACGGATGCTGATCTCCAGGCGGGCACCCGACGCGGCGAGCATCCTGCGCACGCCCGTCCACATGTCGCAAAACCGGTCGAACCTATAGGCCTTGATGCTGATGCCCGAAGGCTCAGCCGTCGCGCGCATCAGCGGGCCGAGGCCCACACGCAAGACAAGCTGGCCGAGCACCTGGTTCGCATCACCGCTCACGCTCAGATAGTCGGCCCCCGCATCCGGGCACAACACCCTCTGCTCCAGCAGCCCCTGCCATGTGGGGCCGGAATACGTCACCGTGCTCGTATCGCCCGTCTTCTCCGTGCGCACCTTGCCGACCATCCCGCCGTAGCCCAGCCCGTCCATGTACACCAGGCATCCGGCCTCCAGGCGAGGCCCCTTCGCGTAGGAGAGGGTGAAGTCGTTCTCATCGTCGCCGAACGCCAGGTCCAGGTCGTAGTCCGTCAACGCGGCCGCATCCACACGGCCCGCATCCGTGACGATCAGATCCACATGGCCGTCGTCCGCTGCGATCACACCCATGGAGGAGCACTCCTCTCCTCATACACCGTCAGTTTGAAGGTGAACCCGGATGGCCAGTTCGCCTCGGAGATGCCGGCTGGCAGCGGCTCGAAGCAATACGCGCCTCCGCCGCGGCCGTTTCCTCGACGCCCGGCCGCGAAGCAGTCCGTCCGCTCCCCCGACTCGGAGAGCATGTAGATTTCGCGTGCCAGCCCGTCCACCACCAGCCTGGAGCCCGCAGGGACGACCACATCCACCTCGTACACGTTGCCTGCCATCGTCACCTGCGGGTTGCGCACAGGCCCCGGGATCTCCAGCCGTATGGGCGAGGCCGACAGCGACGGGTTCACCACCTTGGAGGACGGGCGTGACGACGACAGGTCGCAGGGCAGGTCGAACGGCAGATCCAGCCACCGCGAACTATCCGCCGTCACAGGATCCAACACCGTGGATTTCGGCCTGCGCCACACGCCGTCCAACAGCACAAGGGTCAGGTTGGTCTCCACCAGCCTGGGCCCTATCGTCTGCGGTTCGCTTTTCACCGCGAGCGCGCTGCACGCCCATCCGCTGTCGGTCTCCAGCCTGCCCGGAGTCTTGGCCGCCACGTCCGCGTCCAGCAGCTGCTCGGCCTTGTCGAGGGTCCGCCAGTCGAGCGCGCTGAGGGTGCAGGATGCTTCCCGCGCGTTGCGTGTCAGCCCGGTCAGGTGGTGTGCGCCCAGAGTGTAGCTCCACACGCGCGAACGGACCTCCGGCGCGGTCCCGACGTAAAGGCTGTCGCCGTCCAGATTGATGGTGGCCGTACTGTCGAGCCCCGACCGGTAAAGGAGCTGATTAGGCATATGATCTCACCAGCCTTCCAATCCAAAATTCGGTTCAGGCATACTGCCGAACAAGGCGGCCGAAATCACGCTCAGAAATGCCGTCAGGCTGCGCGGCGTCAAGGATGCGAGGCAGGGCCGCCTGCAGGGTGCGGATGGCATCGACCACGTCCTGCATCCCGTCAGTCTGGCCTGCTTTGCTCGCCTGGCCGTACCCGCTGCCGTAAAGCGCCGGGGCGGGCAGGCCGAAGCGATACCCGTCCAGGGTCATACCCTCCGCGACTTTGGAGATGCTGCGATTGACCGTGTCCTGGCTGTCGGTGATGCCCACTGCCATGCCCCGGCCGATCATCACGCCCACTTCGTCGCGGAAGACCCGTGAAGGCGAGTGGATGCCGAACAATCCTTTGACTTTGTTCACTATTCCCGAGCAGAAGCCGCTGATCTTGCTCCATATCCACCCGCCCATGGATTGGATTCCGTTCCACAGGCCCTGGATCATGTTCCTGCCGATGTCAACGAATCCGCTGGCAGCGGATCTGACGGCGTTCATTATTCCCGAGACGAATCCGCGGATATTTCCGCCGATCCATCCGGCCATAGACTGGATGCCGTTCCACAGGCCTTTGATCATGTTTTTGCCTATGTCGATAAACCCGCTGGCGATGGCTTTGACCGTATCCACGGCTCCTTGCACGACGCCGCTCAGGCCGTTCCAAACGCGAGTCCAGTCACCGGAGAAAATCCCGGCGACGATGTCCACGACGCCTTTCACTACTTTGGCGATGCCCTGGATGACGCCTGCGAGCGTGTTGACCACGCTCTGCACCACTGGCAGCAGCCCCTGAACCGTGGGGATGATGACCCCTTTGATGAAGCCCACCACCTGGGAGACCAGCCAGCTGACCGCCTTCACCACCAATTGCAGGAGCGGGATTACAGCGGAAATCGTGCCTTCCAGTGCATCCGCTATGGAGACGATCACTGGCGTAAGCGAGGTTATCAAACTGGCCACGATGCTAATCGCCGAGTTTACAATAGGCACTATCTGCGCGATGATCGGGATCAGCGCGGATGCCAGTATGCTGACGACCTGCACGATGACCCCAATGATCTGCGTAACGGGAGGTATCAGCTGCTGGATGAGGTTCATGATCGGTGGCAGCAGGGTCGTGATGAGGTTCGTGATCGGCGGCATCAGCATCGAAAGAGCGTTGGACAACGGCGTGAGCAGTGCCGGGATGAGCGGAGCCAGGGCCTGCAGAAGCTGCCCGGCTATGTTCATCAGGCCGCCTATAGCGCCGCTCACCTGCGGCATGATGCCCGTGAAAGCGTCGTTCAGCGCTTTGCCCAGGCCCTGCAAAGCCGGAGCCGCCTGTTGGAACCCGTTCTGGGCAGCAGACCCGACGCCTTTGAGCACTTCGCCGAACGTGCTCTGCAGCTCCGGGGACTGGGCGATGATTGCACCGACCGCTGATAGCACTATGCCGAAAGGCCCACCAAGAGCGTTCAGCGGGCCGGCCAGACCACCCAGAGGCCCTGCGAGCGCTGGGACCGCCTTGCCGAGCTTTTCGAAGGCACCTGCCAGTCCTCCTGCTCCTATGGCGGCTCCTACCGCCGTCAATGGAGCAATGATGGACTTGATCCCGTCGAAACGCCCGCTGTTGAATGCTTCGCCGAGCTGGTGCATTTTGTCGCTGATGGCGTTGACGACGGGTCCTACCGTGTTGTTGATGCCGTTGAAGGCGGTGTTGACGGCTGAAGTGATTCCTGATAGGGCTCCGGTGATTCTCGTGTATCCGATGGCGTCGACCAGCCCGCCGAGGCCTCGTCCGATGGCGGTCTTGAGGTTGGTCCACTGGGTGCTGATGCCGTTGGTGGCGTCCTTGGCCTGTTGAGAGAAGGATGCGAACCCGTTCACGCCCTGCTTGTCCAGCTGCATGACCGCGTCGTTGAACTGGTCGAAGGTGACCCTACCGTCTTTCATGGCGTTGTACAGGTCCATCTGGTTCGAGTTCGCACCGAGCAGGCTCTTGGACAGCTGGTCCATCTGCCCGGGCATGGCGTCGACCATGCTCCGCCAGGCCATCATGTCGACTTTGCCCACGGACAGCATCTGCGAGTACTGCTCCATGGCGTTGGACTGCAGCTGGGTGCTTTTGCCGCCCGCCAGGAGCGCGTCGTTCAAGGCGAGGCTCACGTCGGTGGCCTTCTGCAGGCTGCCGGTGAGCGGGGCGAGCTTCTGCGTCATGCCGGTCATCTGGTCCAGGCTGGTGGGCAGGCCGATCAGCCGGTCGCTCATGGTTTTCACGGACTTGGCCGCGTCCTGCGCCGAGTAGCCCAGGTTGCTCATGATCTTCGGGAAATTGTGCAGCGTGTCGGCCCTGCTGACGGCTGCGCCGATCTGCGAGGTGATCAGCCCCATGCCGGCGACCACGGCTGCCCCTCCTACGGCCATGGCGGTGGTCAGCGTGCCTTTGATGTGCTCGCCCAGTGAGCTTGCCACTTTTTTGATGGCTCCGGCACCGCGTGAAAAAGCATTGCCGACGAGGTCGATGGCTGACCCTACTGCGCTTGGCAGGGAGGAGAAGGCGTTTTTGACTGTTCCCGGCAGCCCGCCGATCTTGGCTCCTACGGCGCTGATGACAGGAGAGACCGTGGCGGAGATTTTCCCGCCCAGCGTGGAGAATGCCCCGCCCACGGCGGACAGGGCCGTCTGTGCTGCCGGCGGGAGCTTGCCGAACAGCGTGGAGAACGAGGATCCTGCTGCCGTGGCGAAGCGGGAGAACGCTTGGGCGCTCCGTGAGCCGACTGAGACTGCCGCCTGCCCGATGGGTGCCAGGTATTTCGAGCCCAGCCCGCTCAAAGTCTGCCAGCCGGAGGATCCCGAGATGGCGGTCGTGACCTTCGACGCCGCCTGGGAGGCCACTTCTGAGGCCTTCTCCCCCAGGGAGGACAGGGAGGAGGCCACTTTGCTGCCGAACGTGGGGCCGATGCTCTGCGCCAGTTGGCCGCCCATGGCGGAGCCGGCCTTGCTCACGTCCACGCCGCCGAGCTGCTTGTTGATCGCTTCGGCCGCGCCTTTCAGGGACGGGACCAGGCTCAGGTAGGCTGTCGCGAGTTCGGTTGCTCCTGCGGCCATCGTGGCCTCCTTGTTCAGTTTTGTGTTGGTGCCGCCCGTCTGGGCATGCTCAGCAGCCGGTCGAGCTGTTCGGGGCTCATGGCCTGCACGTTGTGCTGTCTGGGCCGGTGCTCGTGCATGCCTGGCCGTTGCAGCGCGCCCTTCCATGTGGCGTTGCGGCGTTGCGCGTCCTTGGTTTTCGTCCAGGCTGTGAAGCTGGTCGCGTCGGAGATGTTGGCGAGCAGCTGCTTGGTGGTGCCCCATCCGAGACGCGGGTCGATCTCCGGCCATACGGCCCCGTCCTCGGGGATGTAGGCTGCCAGGTCGGCGGCCCTCCTGATGCGCAGCGAATGGCCCAGTTCGTCAAGGTCCAGCCCGTACCACCGCTGAAAGTCCGCCCTGAGCGCTCCAGGGCAGACGATGAGCATGCGGACGAGCGTCAGGAATTTGGGTTCATCTGATTGAGCACATCGGCCAAGGCGTCGCCGACGTCGGAGATGGGCACCCTTCCTGTTGCCTCGTCCCTGATGGCGTCCTTGAAGGTCCTGTACTGGTCACCGAACAGTTTGCGCAGGAATTGCACGATCTCCAGGGAGTTGCGTTCCGGGTCCTCGGAGAGGTCGTACACGGCCTCGGCGAATTCTAGGTCGTCCATCTTGGACCCGTCCACGGGGATGTTGACTCCGTTGACGGTCACAATGGTGGGCTTCTCCTGCTTCTTGTTTTCGGGCGGCTTGTGGTCCTGCGGCTGTTTGCGTGCTCGTTGCTGTGTTGCCATGGTCTCTCCTTGTGGTGCGCCGTGGTTTGTTGGTAAGTGGGTTGGCGGCATGGGTGGACCACGGCTGGATGCCCCATGCCGCCAAGATTCTGGTCAGTCGGCTGCTGGCTGTGCGGGCTGGCTCTGCTGCTCGGGGTCGACGATCTTGGCTCCGTAGGTGATGGCGGTCGCCCCGCCGATCAGCGCGGAGGCGTTCATGGCCATGGTCTCGTCGTAGCCGACGCCGTCCGAACCATGCAATTGGATGTCGCCGAACTCGCTGGGTGCACCGTCGGGGATGACCGTGCGCTCCACGTACCCGTTGGTCTTCATAATCTCGACGACGTGAGGGCAGCCTTCCCCGTCGGGGATGCGGTGGGCGTATGAGTAGGTGTGCTTGGCATTGTCCCAGGTGACGTTCTTGTCCCCGAAGCGTTCCTTGAGGGAATGCTCGTTGGTTTCGATCATGACGAACTGGACGGTCTCCGAGGAGCTGGACACCACGGTCTTGACCGCGTTGCCGCCCATCTCGTTGATCGAGGTGGTGTCGGTGTCCTCGCTGAACGTGAGCCCGTCCTCGCCGATGTAGCCGACGCTCTTCCACACATCGGGCAGCGGGGTCGTTGCATCCGTGGGCAGCTGGGTGCCTTTCGGGGCGCGGTACATGGTGCCGACCACCCCGCCTTTCGCAAAGGCCACGTTGTCGGCGTTGTAGGTGGGTTTAGTTGTTTCTTGGGCCATAACGGTCCTCCGTTCCTGCCGTGGTCCGGATTGTTTCGATCAGTCGGATGCCTGGATGGTCAGCTGGACGACCACCTGGTAGCGTGCGGATGCGGGAGGCCCGGGATCCGGATAGTTGCTCATGCTGAGCACCTGCACGTCGGACACCCGGGGCAGGCTGACGGCCTGCAGCAGGAGCGTCCTGACCTTCTGGGCCAGATTCCCGCATTCGGTCCTGGACCCGCCCCACGCCTGCACGGCCAGCATGGGCCGTGAGGAGAACCGGTCCTCGGTGCCTCCCGCACGCTCCACGGTGATGAACTGTCGGGGACGTTTCGGCGGCACGTCCGTGGACACGGGCACGCCCGCCAGTGGGGCAAGGTATTGGACGAGCATGGTTTCCGCGTTCACCGGATCACCCTCTTCCCGCGTCCAGGGATTTCAGGAGCGTGTTGTGCTTGGCGTTGATGTTCCGGGCTTTCCTGTTGACGGTGGCCACGCCGGCCCTGGCCCTGTTGCGCCCGTCGATGGCGTTCGCGTCGATGTCCTCCGGCGTGAGCCTGGGGTCCGATGAGATGGCGGCCTGCTGGACGAGCTGTGCCCGTCTCAGCAGTTCGGCCTTGACGGCCGGGTCCTTGAGCACGGCCTTGGCTCCCGCATGGTTCATGACGACTCTGATGCCGTTCATCCGTCTCCTCCTTGCACCTGGACAGTGAGGTTCCACCTGGTGGGGCTGATGCCGGCCCGATAGGGCCTGGGGTCGCCGACCACCCGGTAGTCGGACTGGTCGATGCGTATGCTCGCCCCTCGCAGGCTCCTGTAGGGCCAGGAGCGGGGGAAGTAGAGCGTGTAGGCGATCTGGATGCCGTCCGGCCTGATGGAGCCTGCCGCATTGGACTGGTCGCCGGGGGCGATGAGCACGTTGCCGACCTGTTCGGGCTCGTCGTCCTGCCAGACCGGGTTGTTGCCCTCGTCCACGCCGTTCCGGCTGCGCGTGGTCAGGGTGATGGTCTCGCCGGTGATCCTGCTCATGGCTGCCCCACCACCGTGCCTGTCTCCATGCTGATGCTGAAGGCCCGCTGCCTGCCCTGGCCGAGGCGTTGCTTCTCCGTCCTGGTCAGGTACAGGTCGCCGGTAGGGTTCGAGTAGGTCAGGGTTTGGCTGTACGGGCCTGCCGTCTCCTGCGTGGAGGACAGTCCCGCATTGTCCGACCCGGCGATCATGGCCCGTTTGACCATGGCGCAGGCGATGGCTATCAGCGTCGCCTTGGACGCGTGCGCCCACCCAGGGCAGGTGTCCCGGATGAGCTGGGATGCGTCGGACAGCAGCGTTTCGGCCAGCTTGGTGTCGGCCAGGTCAGGCCACCGTGCCTTCAGATCATCGGAGGACGCGAACGGCTTTTCTTTCCCGTCCTCGGCCATGGCTACTTGCCGGACTTGGTCTGCGCGGGCTCGGGCTCAGGAGCGACGGTGAGGACCGCATGGGTGCGTTCGTTGCCGTACTTCAGCCCGATCTCGCCGTAGATCTGCACCTTGTCGCTGGCCCCTGTCTTAGCCAGAGGCTCCACGAAGAAATGCCCCTTGTTGGGGATGGGCATGAAGCAAGGTGCCATCTGCTCCAGGGAGGCGACGATCAGCTTGTCCTTGGGCATGTACCGGTCGAGCATGATGTTCAGCCGTCCGAAGTCGGTCTCGACGGTCTGCAGGTCCACGCCCCCCACGTTGCGAGTCTGCTCCTGGTACTTGGCATCCGTGATGAACACCCGGGTCAGAGCGCGCTTGAGCGTGCTGTTGACGATGACCGTACGGGTTTCGGACTCCTGGATGCCGCCGTTGTCCCAGGCCATCTGCATCAGGTCCAGGATGGTGTCCTTGTCCAGGGTCTTGGCGGTCTTGTCGGTGGTCATCTTGTTGGTGGTGATGGCCTCCAGCAGGCCGCGTGTTCGACGTGGCGACTGGTTGTCGGTCGGATTGTTGAACTTGCCCGTGATGAAGGTCTTCTCCACGTCCCGGGCGATCTGCTTGAGCTGCTGGGACAC
>JAAOBB010000087.1_pt1 | contig 12927 bp, 15 predicted proteins | sample 7267541 | NCBI WGS metagenome assembly JAAOBB01 (sample SAMN14345205, study PRJNA599270) | viral metagenome | isolation source: viral-like particles (VLPs) isolated from bee gut | host: Apis mellifera | place: Switzerland:Lausanne | collected 2017-01/2018-02 | reverse complement strand
CTATTCCCCACAAACAAAATAAAAACCTGAAAACAGGGACGGAACCCCCTGTTTTCAGGCAGAAAACAGCTTCAATCAGGAAATATACATCACAAACGGATTGGGGCCAAATAATGCCTATGCTTGACGGGCTCGAGGATGCTGGAAGGATAGTGGGCCGGCAGGAACAGGCCACGCAGAAACTCATAAAGGGCTTCATGGAAGGCAGAGAACCGAACGCAATAGCTGCCTTCATCTGCGAGTCGATGATCAGCCTCGCCCAGAACATAGATGCTCAGAACGCCAAGGGACGTGAGATATCCAGAAACATGACCAGCCTGCTTGGCTACGTCCAACAGCTGCAATCCATCTATGAGGATTCCCCAGATGACGGTGACGACGAGCTGGCCGAACTCGTGAAGGACTCCAAGGCATGACCAGATCCACACCGACGATCAAACCAAGATTTGCCACACCACGCGACCCGACACGAGAGACCGACGGGCCAATCGTCGCCCGCTATGCGAAATTGCTCGGCATGCCTTTCATCCCCTGGCAGCGCCAGGTCATCGATGTGATCTCGGAGATAGACCCCGCAACCGGCAGCTACTACTACGACACCCTTGTACTGACAGTGCAGCGCCAGGCCGGCAAAACCAGCATCACCAAAAGCTACCAACTACGGAACTCACAGTGGGGGCCCAGACGGCGCATCTGGTACATGGCACAGACCGGGCAGGATGCCGGCGACCAGTTCCGAGAACTAGCCGATGAGCTCAAAAAGTCGCGTCTGAGGAAACTGGCATTCGACCCCAGGATGAGCAACGGCAACATGATGCTCAAATTCCACAATGGATCCACCATCCGCCCCAGGGCCTCGACCAACACGGCTGGCCACGGCGTGCAAGGCGACCTCATCAACATCGACGAGTGCTGGAGCCTGAGCGAGTTGGATGCGAAGACCCTCAAGGATGGGTTTCTGCCCACTACCGCCACCAGATTCAAACGCACCCATATTCGGCCGCAGATATGGTATACATCCACCGAAGGCAACCAGCACAGCGAGTTCCTCAACAACCTGCTCGACGACTTGCGCGGCCATGACGGCATCCCCCCGCATATCGACCGACGCACCGCCTTCTTCGACTTCGGGATTCCCGCCGGCAGTGACCCGGAGGACCTGGACAACATCTGGGAACATCATCCGGGAGCTGGCTGGCTGTTCGACTATGACCAGCTCAAGGACTTCCGCAGCCAGTACGGCGACGACGTGGCTGGGTGGGCCAGGGCCTTTGGCAATGTGCGCGATACCGGCGTGCCAGACAGAGCCATCAGCCCAGATCTGTGGGAGGCCACCAGGGTGGCGCCGGTGCACCCGAGGTCATTCCCCAACGGCATCTGCTTCGGCGTGGCCGTGGACATGGGCGCGTCAAAGACGGCCATCGTAGCAGCCTTTGGGGCCGGCCCAGCCACGATCGTCCAGGTCGTGGATGTGCTGCCGGGGACCGGGGCAGCACCGAGAAAGCTCAAGGAGCTCCAGGAAAAGTACCGCGCCCCCATCATCATCGACCACCGGGGGCCGAGCTCGGCCCTTCATGACGTGCTCGAGCACCAGACCGGCAAGTGGCACCGGCCTCTCCTCGAGCTCTTGGACACCAAGGCCGGCGACTTCGTGACCGCACCACAGGCCTTTGTCAGCGCTTTGGAGCAGCGAACAGTCAGCCATGCCTCGGACCCCGACCTCGACCGCGAAGTCCAGACGGCCACGAAACGACTGTCCGGGGATGCCTGGCTATGGAGTCGCAAGGACGGCGGCACCCCTGCAATGGAGGCTGCCACTTTGGCCCTCTGGGGACTCCGCCACCTGCCGAGGAAACTGCCACCACAAGTGTTCTGATGGCCGCTCCTGTCCCCCACTGTCCTCTCCTATCCGATAATTTTTGCCGCTTCAACCCAGCGGCAGGCAGACTGAATCCCCATGAGCATTGGAACACGGATCATGGGCAGACTGCCCTGGCGCAGACGCAGCCAGGACAGTGAACCACCGTCGCCGTTGGCCACCCCTCCGGCTAGGGAGAGCGCCATGGGCGACCCTCTGTCGATGAGCACCGTCTTCCGGGCGGTTCAGATCCTGGAGACGGCGGTCGCAGACCTGCCGGTCGTACAGACTCGTGGCGGCTTCGAGATTGCACAGTCCTCCATCGTGACCAAACCGGACGTGTTCAGGTCCCGGCGCGAGTTCATCAAGGAGAGCGTCGCCTCACTGGCCCTGAACGGCAACGCCTTCTGGCTCAAATCGTTCGGTGTGGGCGGCGACGTAGTGAATCTGACAATCCTCCCTCCGGCCCTTGTCAGCGTATTCGATGCCACGGGCGACCCCTCGAGCCCACAACGCCGCTATGGGTACCTGGGCCGCGAATATACCGGGGAAGACATACTGCACCTGAAATTCGTAAGCATCCCCGGACTGCTGCGAGGGCGCGGCCCAATCGAGGCCGCCCGCGACGAAATTAATGGTGCCCAGGATGCTAGGGATGCCAAATCGAAATGGTTCAGGCAAGGTGACCACCCCACTGGCATCCTCACCAGCGACCTGCCTATAGACACGGACGACGAGGCCGAACTTTATAAACAACGGTTCGAGAGGAACCCAGATGGTGTCAAGGTGCTGGGCAAGGGCCTGTCCTACCAGCAGCTCATGCTCAACCCCGCCGACATGCAGTATCTGGAGACGCAACAGTTCGACACCACCCAGCTTGCACGCCTTTTCGGCATTCCCCAGTCTTTGATGATGAACAAGGTCGATGGATCCTCACTGACCTATCAAAACATCGAGCAGGAATGGATAAGCTTCAGCGACTTCACTCTGGCGGCCTATGTTCAGCCCCTGGAAGACGCGCTGAGCGAACTGGTACCCAGGAACAACACCGTCGACTTTCGCTGGGACAACATGCGACGCTCGGATACCAAAACCCGCTACGAGACCTATCAGATAGCCATACAGGCTGGCATCCTGACCACCACGGAGGTGAGGGGCATGGAAGGCCGGACCCCGCTCGACGAGCCACAACTAACAAAGGAGACCAGCGATGACGAGACATGAAATCGGTCTGAAAGGCATACGCCTGCGCAAGGCCGAAGGAGGCGACGGACGCACGATCGAGGGGCTGGCCGTCCCCTTTAACCGCACCATCGACACCTGGGAAGGAGCCGAGACGTTCGACTCGGACTGTCAGTTCGAGGGCCTGGACGAAGCCAAGCTCTGCTACCAGCACGGCGAGCTCATCGGCACCATCACCCAGGCGCGGACCCAGGAGGACGGTCTGTACATCCAAGCCCGCATAGCGGACACCGAGACTGGCCGGGATGTGGTCGCTCTCTTGGACGAAGGAGCGCTGGACAGCCTTTCCATCGGCTTCGTTCCTATCGAGGACGAACGCGATCGTGACGGCATCACCCATCGGAGGAAGGTGCGCCTCCTGGAGACCAGCCTAGTGAGTTGGCCCGCCTACCAGGACGCAAAACTCACAGACCACCGCAACCATGACCAGACCACAGCGGCCACACAACTAAATGAAGAAAGCGAGCAGGACATGCCCAACGATGATATCCAGAAGATCCTCGACCGCCAGGATGAGATGGCCGAGACCCTACGCAAGATACAGGCCGCGCCCAAGGAGGCCAAACCAGCGCCCATCGGCGGAGAATACCGCGACGCCGGGGCCTTCCTAAAGTCCCTGGCCATAGGAGATGAACAGGCTGCCGATCTATACCGGCGCTTGCAGGAGCGCGACTGGACCGGTGCCGGCATCACGGACACCGACCCGACGGCCACCTGGGTGGCCGACCTTGTCCGTATTCTCACGATCAAACGCCGCATCACCAACCTCATCGACCATAAACCCCTGCCGGCCGAAGGCATGACGCTGAGCTACCACGTGCTGGACAGCGACACAACGACTACCGGCGAGCAGAAAAAGGAAGGCGACACCCTCCCCTACGGGAAGATCAAGCTAGGCGACAAGTCCGCGTCTGTCCAGACCTTCGGCGGCTACACCTCAGTCTCCCGCCAGGTAATCGAACGGTCGACCACGGACTACCTATCCACCCTCATGACCGCATTGGTCAACAGCTACGCGAAGAACAGCGAGCAAGGCTCTCGAGATGCCCTCTACGGGGCCATCAAAGGTGTAGACGACACGGCCAGGTTGTCCATAGGCAAGACCCTATCCGCTACGAAGCCTAACGACTGGCTGGGCCTGATCGTAGATGCCAGTGAGGAATTCGACGAACGCAACGCGAACCTCGAGGTGCTGGGGGTGAGCGCCGACGTGTTCAAGACCATTGCCAGCCTCACGGACAACGGCGACCGGTTCATGAACGTGTCCGGTGCCAGCGTCAATCAGCTCGGCTCCATCGATGTGAAGGGGGTGACCGGCAACCTGCTCACCCTCGAGGTGAGGCTCCTGCCCAAGGCCGATGCCGGCACAGCCTGCTTCATCGACCACACCGCCGTCACGATGTGGGAGTCGCCCAACGCGCCTTTCCGCCTCCAGCAGGACAACATGCTCAACCTCACACGCGACTACAGCGTTTACGGCTATGCGGCCCACGGCGAGACCTTCCCGGACGGTCTGCTCCCCGTCAAGTTCACCCCCCAGGTGTGATCATGAGCAACGACACTGAGCTATGCGAGGAGCTGGCCTTTCAGACCAACGAGCACGACGAGGATGACCAGCCCCGGCTGCTCAAGCGCATCAAGGAGGCCAGGGCCTACCTGGAGTTGGCCATCAAGGACGAGCAAGTGCCCGAGCCCGTCATGGACGACTGCATCGTCAGCATTGCAACAGACCTGTGGCAGGCCAAGGATGCCCGCAACGGCATCATCGGCCTGTCCGAGGACAGCGGCATCGAGCCCTTCCACGTCAGCAGCGACCCATTGCGGACCGCCAGGCCCAAACTCCGCGCGGTCGGCATCCCGGTGGGGATGGGGATCGCATGACCATCAGCGAACAGCTCAACGAACTCGAGACCCGACTGAAGACCAAACACGTCTCAGTGATCACCCACAACGCCACCGAGGTCAAGCCCGGCAAGGTCACCGTCCTGATTCAACCCCCCGAAATCATCTCGGAGCAATGGGGCGAATGCGACGCCAAATGGGCGGCCGCCATAACTGCCGGCACTCCCACTACCCAGGGCAAGGCCTTCATCGACATCCTGGCAGTTCTTGACGAATGGACCGCATCTGGCATCAACATCATCGAGGCCACCCCGGCGACATTCAACCTCGCGGAAGCCGGAAGCCTGGGCTGCTACGAGGTGACACTCGGCCCAATGGACATCTAGAAAGGAAACAATCATGACAGACAGCAAGGTGCGCACCCTTGGCCCCGGCCAACTGCTCATCGGCGATGGGCAGGACTCGCAGAAGTTTGATGTCGACTGCACAAAGACCTCGCTGACCCCCAAGGCGGACACCGACGACGCAGACGAATTCCTGGACGGCCACACCGAGTCCGGGGCACAGACCGTCTCCTGGACCCTTGACACGACCGTCAAGGAGGACTTCAGCAAGGACGGCATCCAAGCCTGGTGCTTCCAGCACTCTGGTGAGACCAAGCCCTTCACGTTCGTGCCCAACGACAAGGGGACCCTGGCCTTCCAGGGCGACGTACTGATTGCCCCCATCGGCATCGGCGGGGACGTGAAGAAACGCAATGAACAGGACGTGAGCTTCACCGCCACCAACGTGAGGCTCCTGGACCACACACCGGGCGCCAAGGCCAATGACCAGCCGATCGCTGATTGAGGTCAAGGGGTCCGCACAGCTTGCCCGGAGCCTAAGAAAGGCCGGAGCGAGCGCAAAGGATCTCAAGGCAGTCAACCGCAAAGCCGCCGGCCTGGTGGTGCCGGCCGCCCAGGGACAGGCACCCGTCAGGAGCGGGAGGCTGGCCAAGACCATCCGAGCCGGCGCCACACAGAAAGCCGGCATTGTACGAGCAGGACGGGCATCTGTCCCCTATGCCGGCCCCATCCACTGGGGCTGGCCCGGCCGCCACATCAAACCACACCCCTATCTGGCCGACGCGGCCAAAACCACCGAGCCGGCATGGGTGAATCTTTACGAGAACGAAATCAAACGAATCATCGAACAAGTACAAGGAATCTGAACAATGAGCGTCATTATCACTTACACCGACGGCACCACCCAGTCCTGCCAGCCCACCCTCTTCGACACCATCCAGGCTGAGAAGTACGCCACATCTCAGGGCTGGGGAAGCGGAGGCACCTCCGTGATCGCCACATCCTCCTACGCCACCTACGCGACCCTGCGTCGCCGGGGACTTATCCAGACGGGACAGACCTTCGAGCAATGGGCCCAGACCGTGGCCCGCATGGACACATCCCAAGCGGCTGGGGACGAGGTCGGCACCCCATCGGATGCCGGATCAGGAGACCTGCCGGCCCCTTTGCCGGATGGCCCGACGGGTCCCTCCACCATCTGAGCGTGATCCTGGCCGCACGCTTCGGGGGGACACCCTGGGCATGGAGAGCCGAGACCGGGCCTGACCAGAGGGACTGGAGCACTGCCGTGGCCCTGTTGAACGAGGAAGCCGAAAGGATGAAGGAGGCAGACAATGGCTAAGAGCGCAATCTTGGCCGTGCGCATCATCGGGGACAGCTCGGGCGCAACCCGGGCGATGAGCAGCACCGCCAACTCTGCCAACAGCCTGGCAGCCAGGTTCGGCGCTGTCTCCGGGGTCGTCTCAGGCGTGGTCAGCTCCATGACCAGCAGCGTCATCGGGCATGTGAAGAACCTGGCCGGCGAGATGACGGCAACCTCAGACTCGGCGCAGAGCTTCGCCAACACCCTGAACTTCGCCGGCGTCGACGGCTCGAAAATCAAGGCGCTGACCAAGTCGACCCAGCAGTACGCCGACCAGACCGTGTTCAGCCTCTCAGACATCCGCAACACCACCGCTCAGCTGGCCGCCAACGGCGTGCATGGCTACGACCAACTGGCCCAGGCCGCCGGCAACCTCACCGCCGTGGCCGGGGGCGGTGCCGATGCCTACAAGAGCGTGGCCATGGTCCTCACCCAGACCGCCGGCGCCGGCAAGCTGACCACCGAGAACTGGAACCAGCTCTCAGACGCCATCCCCGGAGCCTCCGGGAAGCTCCAGGAGGCCATGAAAGCCAACGGCGCCTACACCGGTAACTTCAGAGAAGCCATGGCCAAGGGACAGATCACATCGGACGAGTTCAACCAGGCCCTCATGCAACTGGGCATGTCGGATGCCGCCAAGAAGGCCGCCAACGACACCAGCCAGATGAGCAACGCCGCAGGCAATGCCGACGCGGCCATCGTTAAATTCGGTTCCGGCCTGCTGGACCTGGTCAAACCCACCGTCACCGGATTCATGGCCACTTTTGCTGACAAGGTCTCAAACCTGGCCGACAATATCCCAGGCATGGCCGGTCAACTGGGTCAATGGGCCGGTCAACTGGCCTCCATAGCCTCTGCCATCGCTCCGGTCGTCATAGGTGTGGGCGCCTTCGCCACCGGCATTGGGGCCCTATACGCGATCATGAGCGCAGGAGGCATCCTGCAATGGGTCAGCTCGCTTTCGGCTGTCACCTCCGTGACCCAGACATGGACCACGGTGACCACCGCCGCCAAGAACGCCCAAGCAGCCTTTAACCTCGTGATGGCCGCCAATCCGGTGGCCGTGGTCACCCTGGCCATCGTTGCCTTGGTCGCTGGCCTGACCTGGTTCTTCACCCAGACGCAGACCGGCCAGCGAATATGGGGGGCTTTCACCTCTTTCCTCGGCTCAAGCATCTCCAACATCCAGGCCTGGTTCAGCCAGACGGGCGACTGGATCATGGTCAAGTGGGGCCAGGTCACAGCCTTCTTCGGATCCATTCCCGGCGCCATATCCGGCTTCTTCGCAGGCATCGGCCAATGGCTGAGCCAGCCTTTCAAGAATGCCGGCACCTGGGCGCAGGGGGCATGGGACTCGACAGTCGGCTTCTTCCAATCGGTCCCCAAGAGAATTGCCGACTGCTTCAACGACCTAGGGAACAAACTCCTGTCTCCCTTCAAATGGGCTGTCGGCCAGATCAAAGGTCTGTGGAACGGCACCATTGGTGGTTTCGGCTTCGATCTGCCCGATTGGATACCGGGCGTGGGAGGCAAATCTTTTAGAATCCCCATGCTGGCCCAGGGCGGCATCCTCACACGTTCAGGCAGTGTGATCGTGGGCGAGGCCGGTCCCGAGCTCCTGGACCTGCCACGAGGGGCGCGGGTCACTCCACTGGCCAGGACCGGATACACCTTGTCCGGGCCCACTTCCCGAAGCCGTACCCTTCCGGTCTACGTCACTATCAATGTGGAAGGCGTCGCCCTAGACGGATACGAGACCGGCAAGAAAATAGCCAGCGCCTTGCGCGAATACACGGAGGCGAGCAGGTGAGACAGCCGTTCCTCTTCATGGACCTGGGACATGGGTGGCAGAACATGACCGGTCACCAAGGCTCTGCAACAGCGCTGGCGTCATTCAGCATCGACTGGGGAACCAGCCAGCCCACCAGCCAGCCCGACCCCAGCGTGCTGAGCTTTAAACTCATCGACCGCTCCGGCGAGCTCGCCGGGAACAGCACACGATTGGCCGGGGCCAAGGTCCTCATTCAACTCACCCGGATGCCCCAATGGTCTGACCTGACTGACCCGACCGATTGGCAGCACCAACCCGAGATCATGGACTGGAACGGCTTCCACCTGGCTCACCGGCCTGACCCGACCCAACCGCCGGACCCTACGGCGCTGACCATCTTCAAGGGCAGCATGGCCACAGGCAACAGCATCGAGCAAAGCAATCAAGGAATCTATAAGCTTAGCCTGCATGCCAACGGTGATCTGGTGAGGGCATCACGCACCACTCAGCAGGGACCCACATCATCCGACCCCGCTCTGGCCGGCAAGCACTGGACCCTGTCAACCAAGCAGCGCATAGACGAAGTGCAACAACGGCTCATCTCTTTGGGATGTCCGCCCTTATCGGAAACTACTGTAACCTGGCTCAACCACGCTGCCGGAGACCTAGCGCCCTATGAGCTGTCAAGCTGGCCTGACCTGTCTACTGTCCTCCACTCCCTGGCCTCGGCAAGCCCCGATATACCCCTGTTCTACGAAACCCACCAACACGGCATTGACCAGACCGAGGCATGGCTTGCTGGCGCTCCTTCATCCATCAGCCTGCACTCCGACGGTACCTTGACCGCCGAAAGCGGGGGCAGAACGCAGGCCGTGCTCGCCGGCGACCAGATCAAGGTCGATGCACACACTCTCACTCTTCCAGAGCCCGTCAGCAAGGTCACCGTCAAAGGAAAGAAAGTCAAATGGGACCAGAGCCAAGGCGCTCTCATCTTCGAGGACGCACAAATCGACTTCACCGACCAGGGCCGATTGCCACCCAACCTAAAGGAAACCATCAAATCCGCCATCTTCGAATCGGATGCCATCATCGCCGACGAGTCGCAGGGACATTGGCACGGTCAGGTGTGGCGGCCTACCGACGCCCAGCGCAGTCAATGGGCGGAATGGATCAAAGCCTGCACCATACGCCTACGCCCACAAAAGCTCACCGTGACCAGCGCAAAAGCCGACATCGACCTAGCCGAGCAGAACCTACAACCGGCCCCATCCCTTTACGCCTTCATCAGCAACCGGTACACCAGACTGCTCAGCGACGACGGCACCCCGGCGACATCAGGCGTTTGGATGGCCATTGGCGGCACCCTCAGCTTCACCTGGGCACACGACCGGCCCATCCTCTCGAACGAGATCAACCTGTGGCCCATGCCCACCATCCCCTCGCAAATAAGCCGATGGCAGGACCTGGCGCCCATCGCTCTTGCTTGGAACAAGCTAGCTATCACCTGGGGCGAGTTCTCGCAAATCACCTACTTCCAACGATAGGAGACACCATGCTGGAAACACCACGTCATCACATTAAGTACCCCGCCGGAACGGACCTTGTTAAAAACGCCAGCTCTCAGTTTCGGGCGATGGCGGAAAGCATCGACGACAACGTCGATGCGCTGCCGGCACAAATTACCGTCAAAGTAGACCAGGCGACCCAGGACACGAAGAGATGGCGCGACGAAGCGGAGCAATTCGCCGCCAAAGCCGGAACGTTGCAGGATAACGCTGTCGCTGCGCTTATCCGCAAACCAGATTCCGCCACCAGAAAGGCCCTTGCTGGCAGTGTGTGCTTGTGGATTGGGGACAGCTTTACCCAGGGATACATGGCCTCCAGCCCAAGCAAGCGGTACAGCCGTCTGGTCAGTGACCAAATGGGGTGGATCGAAGTCAACTACGCAGTTGGCGGGGCCGGATACATAGCACCTGGTGAAGATAACCGAAATTTCCTCCAACAAGCCAAACTCGCTAAATCTAATGGAGTTGAGCCGGATGTCGTCATTGTGGCCGGTTGTCAGAACGACTATAACAACCCCACATATGAAGCCGCAGTCGAGTGCCTGAGCTGGTGCAAAACTACATGGCCACAAGCGCGGTTGGTGTGTATCACCAGTCTCTGGTGTGCAAAAGGAGTGCCGGATTACGTCCTTGCTAGAAGCACAGACGCAACTAGAGCCGCACGGGTGGCCGGAGCACAGGTTATACCATATGGGTACCAATGGCTGTATGGCGATCCGACTCTTGTAGACACATCAGGTGGCAACCATCCCAATGATGCCGGATATCGACATATTGCAGACATGGTAATCCAAGGACTCAATAAGGGGACCGCTGCCGCTAACTACGACTATCTGCCTGTAACGCCTTATAGCTCTTTCTCCGTATCTTATGCGAACCTTAGCATCACTGAGGGTATCGTCACCTTCAGCGCCTGGTTCACCAAAAAAGGCAACAACGCATCATTCAACGACATGATTTGCACGTTAGACAAGCGTGCCGCCCCTGGGAAAGATCAATATATCCCGTTATTCACCAATGGTGGCAATAGCACCATGCTGGGGAAGATATATGACAATGGCATCCTGCAATTGGCAAGCTGGCCCCAGGGCGTGAGCAGTACTCAGATAATCATCCCGACTGTGTCCTGGAGGGTTGGACAGTGAGCAAGGAGATAGTTGTCGCACTCATCGCTGCTGTCGCCGCCCTGTCCGGGTCCTGTATAACCACATTTGCGCAGCATCATTTGCACAAGTTCAACGAAGCACAGATGATCCAGGACGCTATCGCCGACAACCAAAGGCTATGGCTATGGAATCGTCAGCTCGTAGACCATATCTACAAAGGCTACCCGCCACCGCCACCGGAACCCCCGGCTGATCTGTTTCGCCGTAACGAATGAAATCGAGGCACAATGCCATCAATCAACAAGCTCATCGAACGCATGCGCTATTACTGCGGCACTGCGTCCGTGGGATATGACCAATCGTCTCGCTGGGACGTACGGGACGGAGGCGAGACAGATTGTAGTGCTCTGGTCATCGCCTGCCTGCGTGAAGCCGGCTTCGCCGTAGGTGCCGCTACCTATACAGGAAATATGAGCGAGGAGCTCACCGCCCATGGGTGGAGACGGTTACCGCCTGACGGGGCTCCTCAGCCCGGAGACATCTTGCTCAACGACTCCAAGCATGTGGCTGTTTATCTTGGCGGCGGCCAGCTGGCCCAAGCCTCCAAGGACGAGAACGGCAACACCAGCGGGGGCCAGGCCGGCGACCAGACCGGCATGGAAACCAATATCACCAACTATTACAACTTCCCGTGGAACTGCTATTTAAGGTACACGGGAGAAAACGAGGACACAGTGACAGCGCAAGTGCTATTCGATACACGAGACCAGGACGGCCGCAATCTCTTCGATGAGGCCATCCAGACTCGCGCCGAACTCACAGACAGGGCCAAACAGGCCATCTATGAAGCTAAAGGACTGGACGGCCGCAACGTGTTGGACGGGGTGATCCAAGCGCGCCACGAGATAGCCGAACTTAAAACGCTAATCACGGCACAGGGAGCAACCATCGAGACCCTGGCCAGGGCGGCTGGAGCGGATCCTTCGACAATCGCCCGCATCGTGCAGCAGGCGGTCAAGGACAAGCTCGACCAACTGCATATCACTGTCGAGGAGGTCAAGCCATGAGCGACCCGAAGCATTCTGCAGGACCCGCCGAGGAATATAAGCCGCTGTTCAGCGAACGGACCAGGACCGCCATCTATATCGCGGCTATGACCCTGGTCATCATCGGCAGCGGTGTACACAGCTTTGCCAACCCTGCCTTGGGCGACTGGCTGACGACGGTGGGCGGCTATCTCGCCGCCGGTTTCGGAGTCGTCTATAACCCCATGCGCATGGCCGGCAAATAGGTCAGCTGACCAGCCTGGCACCCGCCAGAGCGGCCCTGAGCCGCGAATCGGGCATGGCTACGTACCTCTGCGTTGTCTCGACCGACTCGTGCCCCAGCAGCCTGCTGACCAGATACAGGTCGTGGGTCTCCTGGTAGGTCATTGTGGCGTACCGGTGGCGGAGGCTGTGGGCGGTCCATTCGCCGCCCAGCAGGCGGGCGACGTGCTTGCCTACATAGCTGGCTTCTACGTGCCCTGACCAGCGGCCGGGTAGCAGCCAGCCATGCCGGTCGATGATCTTCTGGGCCAGGTCGTCAGGCAGGGGGACCAGGCGTTGCTTGTCGCCCTTGCCGTGGACTATGAGGGTCCGGCCCAGCAGGTCGTCCATGACGTCGTCGCTGCGCACCCGGGCTATCTCGGCCCGCCGCAACCCGCATTCGGCGGCCAGCCTAATCATGAGCGTCTCAGTTTCGTTGGCTTTGCTCAGCGCGACCAGGATGACCCGGTCGGGGCATGGTCTCGGATGTGCGTGGGGCCGCCGGATACTGGGCAGATCCTTGGATATG
>JAAOBB010000109.1_pt1 | contig 13446 bp, 13 predicted proteins | sample 7267541 | NCBI WGS metagenome assembly JAAOBB01 (sample SAMN14345205, study PRJNA599270) | viral metagenome | isolation source: viral-like particles (VLPs) isolated from bee gut | host: Apis mellifera | place: Switzerland:Lausanne | collected 2017-01/2018-02 | reverse complement strand
TCGACATAGAATATCAATTCTAGGCATGACAGGCATCCTCCGCTTGTTATCCCAGATAAAAATGCCGTTGGCTTTAGAAGCTGCGAACTCGGCGCCATTCCAACCGAATGCCTTCCACAGGACGGGATTTCCATACATGTCATAGGCAGTTCTAGTGCCACTCTGGAATACGCACTGGAGTGAGCGCCAGTCATCCGGCTTATTGAGAGGAGTAGCTATAGTGGCTACACCCTGGTATAGCAGTGTAAGCTCAAGGAATCGCTCATCACATGTAGGAGGCAGGTTCACCCAATGATATCTGGTAAGTGCCATGGAAATGGCTTCACCGCGTATCATATCATAAGCTTGGGCGTTATAGCTCGCCGAATCCCAATAATAATTCGTGTTCCATTTCAGCCCGCGTCGGAACTCATCCGTGAGGCCTCCTAGAGGCGGCTTGATAGGTCCATTACCTTTACTCATTCTTTTCAGCCTCCTCATCCTTTGCCTTTATGGCTTTTATGCTCTCGTCAGCCTCGTCCATAAGGCCCTTCAAATAATCTTGTGTCTTAATGAACTGCTCATGGTCATCCTTAAGCACCTCGTTATACGCAATCTCTATGGCCCTCCTCTGAGACTGGTAGTCAATGATTTTTTTCATATCATCGGCGTCATAGCTAGATAAATCAGCTACTAGCAGCTCCCCTATGGTTCTATCACTCATCACTAACCTCCCTCACTGGTTCATTATGATATATATCAGACCCAATCTTATCAGGATCTACCCAAACAGTCACGCCGTTTCTATACAGAGTGCGGATCTGCTCTATAGCTTCTGGTGATGGCTTTACATGCAGACCAAGGAAATTATGGAATCTGGTATCATCTGGGTAGATAACGGGATCACCTTTCACATAAACGAACTCCGACATATATGGGTAATTGGCATTATCCTGGCCTATGCTGCCATTTCTAATGTTCCTTTCAAAACCATCTCCCTCAATGACTCCATTCCAGGTGTATCCATGGAGTAGCATCTGGTCGCCACAACGGCGTATTACATCATCAGGTTGTCTCATGGCTCGTACCTGGATACCGCGCTGACGCCAGATGTCAGGAGCGGCGTCGCCACTAGGTGTAGATACCTCAACCTGTGGTCCCCTCTTAGCATCCGTGATGGCGGAAGCCTGCTTCATCCAGTCAACACCAAGGGAATCTTCCTGAAGGCCCCTGCCATAGTAGTAGCTATTCCAGCCGTTGCCTATGGTGGCCGCCCTCGTGTTTATACGATTGTCGTTCCCAGTAGTAAAATTATGTTCGTTTACAGCGTTGCTGGTATTACGAGTATCGCCAAGGTTGGACATCGTGGCGTTATATGAATTCTGGGCATTACCGTTACCGGTATCCCTGCTTGCCTCAGCATTAGCCTGTGACGTGTCAGCGGACCTCTGTGCCATGGCATTTTGATTCTGCAGGGACTGCTGCGCGTTGTAGTTACTGGTGTTGGCAGAATCGGTAGCGTTGGCTATAGACGTGTTAGCGGAAGTATCAGCATTACCTACTGACGTGTCAGCAGATCGGTTGGCATTGGCCAAACCAGTATTAGCGGAAGCTGCCGCCACAGCCTTAGACGTATCAGAAGACCGCCAAGCATTTGCGTTGGAAGTATTTTTGTTCCTATTCGCTATGTCATAAGTGGTCGAATTCATCCTCTCGTTTATAGCTGTCCTGTTCTCAATGTCGTTGGCCGTGGTAACCTGCGTATGTGCTCTGTTGGCTTTCCATTTCTGGAAATTGGCTGTTACTGAAGCCTGAGACAGCGCAGCGTTACTGCTAAGGATGGTCTCAAGAGACAGTGCTGAGGTTACAGAGCTTATACCAGCGTTAGTCATGCTGGATACTGCTCCCCCAGCATTGCCAGATAATGCCGATCCAGCAGCTGAAATACCCGATCCTATGATATTTTGTGCGTTATTCAAGTTATTTAGAGTAATGGTCGACTGACTGGAAGCTTTGAGAGAATCCTGGGTCAAGTTGGAATCAATCTCTCCGTAATCGTGCAATAACAGGACGTTGTTATTCGCGGCAGTATTTGTAGTAGAGTTGGTTTTAGCGTTTGTCCATTTTGATGTAGCTATATTCTCAGCGGTGTTGTCAAACATAGTTCCGTTTGACGACTGCGTGTTTGCCAGTGCGGTATTGGCCGATTGGTTCGCGTTGCTCTTGGACGTAGAAGCCGTAGCTGAAGCATTGGTCTTTGCGGTTGCCGCTGAAGAACGAGCATTACGGGTAGCCGTATTCGCAGACCTGACGGCATTATTCCTCGATGTGTCGTTAGACCTGACGGCATTATCACGAGCCAGCTGGTTACCCTGCTGCGCATTAGCTAGTCCAGTGTCAGCAGACCGACCTGCATTATCACGAGAGGTGTCATTAGAAGCCTGAGAATTATTCTTCGCAGTCTCAGCAGAACGGGAGCCATTACCGTAAGACGTGTTTATATTCATCCTCGTGTTGTTGAAGGTATTATTGATCGACCTCAACGCATTATCGGAAGCTGTGTTCGCACCAATAATGGTGTTGGCATAGCTCGTCAGCGCCCCCTGTCTAGCGATCCTGTAGCCAACCACGTTACCTATGGCGTCAGCATGATTAGTATCCTGGCTGGCAGCGGCCTTCATGGCGCCAGCGTCCGCCCACAGTCCGTAAACAGGTATCTCCCACTCAGTTAGAGCATTCCATGTCGAGTCTGGTGGAGTCTGTGGATCAGTCTTTGTAATCCTTCTAAACTTGAATTGTGCTTTCGCACCTCCTTTTACTCCCTGAAGGAAGATCTTGGATCTTAGGTAAGGGTAGATGAGCGAAACCTGCTCGCGGATTTTCATACCACCTCCCATATCTTCTTCATCAACAGACAGGTTGGGATCGAGATTTGAAGGGTCCATTTTAGTGGTATAAACGTCCTCAACCTTTATGGTAGAGGTAGTGCCATTACCATCTGTCACTTCGAACCACGCATAGGGCATAGTGTACAATTTGGCCAGGTCACGGTACTGTGCAGGATAATCAAACTGGTCCTTATCAGGCATGATAGTAGCCACGATAGAATCAGTATACTCCGGCAAAACGTAAATAGAGTTGTCTGTGACACGTCCAGGATTTACCTTATAAGCTCTTTTATCCGCATCGCCATTTGGGAAAATGACAGATTCTGGTAGTATGAAAGCTGCGGAAATCCTGTTGTACAGCGAAGGCGTGTGCCTGAAAATGCCCATTAAAACCGAGGAATTTGTCTTTTTTATCGCTATCGCGTCATAGCCGATGTCCTCAGGATTTCCGCTTACACCACCTGTGTTGCCCACATTATCATCTAGTGGACCGCCGCTCCATGAGGCATACGGCATAGTAGGATGTCCTCCTGCTATAAGATCATCAGATGGTGCCGTCTCATGAGTCTCTATGAGTGGTGTAGTGCCGTCTTGGTCATCGCCTATAATCAGACCACGAGAGAAAATCCTAGTGTATTTAGCACGACCTCCACCAGAATCAGCGACTTCTCTACCATAACCTTTTATGGCCAGGACCAGGTAATCGTCTCCTATGCCGTACGGAGTGAAAGTAGATGATGCAACCGTACTAGTATCGGTAGAAGGAGAGTATGGCTCTATGCCAGTAAGATAATCCATCTGGCCGGCTTCAAAAGGAATAGACTTATCGGTGTACGATAATGCCATAGGAGCATGACCCTGCTCCATCGCAACCCTCGCAATTTTTACAGGCCGTGTTTCCTGATTGGTTACATTTCCTGGACCTCCCGGGTTCTCTGAGGCATTATCCTGTAGAGTGTCCATCATCATGTAGGTGGTCCAAGCGTCCAACGTTACACGTATATTTGTTGTATCTTGAGCTACAAACTCGCAACCATCTATGAAGTAAAAATACCGAACTCTCCTGCGGTCTTGGACCCAGGTATCACCAGGCTCCTTCATTCGATATCCATTAACGATTAAGTAATTGTAATGCTGGGCCTTTTCGTAAGGAATATCGATTCTGATGGAGTTATCAGGTAGTGGGGCCAGGACTTCGCCACACTCATAGACGTCCGATCTGTCGTCGAACCACTTGTCTCGGATCTCAGCTCCTGGGACGTAAGGCGTGCTAGAAGAAGTGCTTGGATAAGTGGAATTCCAGAATGGCCGGTCGTTGGATTCTAGAGACCACCTGACGACACACATGGATACGGACTGCACCCGATACCTGAGCCCAGCAGAATCATCACCATGGCCCAGACCATCATACGGGTACGAATTATTATACTGATCGTATGGATGGGCCGTGTCCAGTCTAGGAAAATCTGTCGCTCCCTTACCCTTGAGCCTCTTATACGTATGGGCCATCATAACCTCCATAGTAAAAGGCGCTGGGGATTACCCAGCGCCCTGTTTAATCCTCTACTTTAGAGGATATCTATCTCATGCTACAGTGAGACTGATAGTAGCAGAGAGATCCTGCTTAGCCTGGTCGGACGCTACAGATGGGTTGAGGTATGCCGTGGTAGCAGTCACCGTGATGACATCACCAGCAGACAAGCCAGTCTTCTGGACATGCAGAATACCGAACTCATCAACGCGAGTCCTCATATTCAGCTGGATTGGCTTACCATCTGCAGTGGCAGCTGTCACAGCCCACGTGCATGCGCTAGGACGAACCTCTACATCCTCGCCAACTTCCTTACCATCAATGGTTCCAGTAAGGTCTGCGATGAGGTGAACGCTTCCACCGTTCTTGACAGTAGCCACATTATCAGCCGCCTTGAGGTTGAGGCCATTCACATCCTGCGTGATGACACGAGCCTTAGTAGAATCATCAGTGGTGAACAAAACCGCTGGAACAGCAGGAGTGCAGGATACTACCTCCCAGTGAGTGAGCCAGTAATTGGTGGTCATGTTCTGGGGGTTATAGAAGCTCGTGTTGGAGTATAGTTTGTCGTGGACGACGAAAAAGTCCTTGGATGTCAGGAGCGCCTGAGCACCCTCGATTGGGAATTCATCGACCAACACGATGCGGTTTGGAACCTCACCACGGTCAATGTTGAAAAGCTGTGCGAGTCCATCGACGTCCAGAGAAGCCTGGACATCTGGAGTCACCAAAAGAACCAAATCGTCAGGATTTGCGAAGACGGGAACTGAAATACCCACATATCTTGTGGATGGGAATCTCAGCTGACCGCCAGCACTACGAATCGCCTTTAGCATTGCAGTCGCGGTATCGCGGTTTGTGGGCGCGTCTACGTGCCACTTATAGAAGCCCCAATTTTTCTCGTAGTAAGCAAGGAGTTCCAACATCAACTTATATTCGTCGTATTGGTCTGAATTGGTGGGAACCTGCATGATGCCAGCGATCAATTTATTCAATCCCATGTCATCGGTGAAAGCCATGGTAAGCTCCTCTTGGTTGACAGAAATGGGATACTGGTCCTCGCGGTTCACCGTATGGTAAAGAACTTCGGCCTGTGGACGATTCACCGTAAGCAGGTCCTGAGAATCATCCTCATACGAGTGCGCTTTGACCCACTTGGGTATGATCTCCTGAATGGTTGATCCATAGGTGAGCATGGTGCCTTTGAACGGAGCCAAAGGGTTTTTCCACTCCTGGCTACGGACATAAGTCCATCCTATCCTGTTGACCAGAATGTCCATAAATTGGTTCAAAAACTTCCCGTTCATGGGGTCTCTAAGCGCCTTGGATGTTTGTGCCACTCCCGAAATGGTTGGGTCGGGAATTCTCTGTTGGAAGTCGTTGGTTCCGGCTAGCCACGCCTTCGCCATAATCGTACTGTTATTAGCTGCCATTTTAGTCCCTCCTAAGGGTGATTATCATTTTTTTCAGATGGTCAAATCCAAATCGTCATCTACGTCAGGTATATCTGCCATGTCAAGGTCAAGGTCGGCGATTTCCTCGTCAGCATCTCCCTCTGAAGCGGTTGCCACCCTATCACCGGTATCCCTATCGGCAGTAGCATCCACCAGAGACTGTACGCTCGTCATAAGAGTACCAATCTGAGATGCGATAGCCGCTACAGCGTCAGTCAAGTCATCAATCCTGTCCCTAGCAGGTGTCTCAGGCTCTGCAGGCTCATCGCCAGCATCCTCAGTAACCTCACTAGCGTCATCGACAGCCTCGTCAACGGCCGCCTTCTCCTCAGCTGGTTCGTCTGTAGACTCCGCAGGCTCTTCAGTATCAGACTCAGTTGCTTCGGAAACCTGATCCTCAGCAGTGTCCTTCTCTTCCTCATCAGCCATTTCTCAATCCTCCTTCATATCTTGTAGAGGAAATTACCATCGAAATAGCCCAGATGGGGGCCATTTTCAATTCTCCTCTGGTTTTCTAGAAATCCGTTACAAAAATCGATGGCGACCTGCCTGGAGCTACTCTCTGACACCTCATCTCGCCTGCCCAGGCCGCGGCTCCCGGCGAGCTCTTCACCCGTGGCCCCGTGAGCCGTTTTAGAATCGGTTTGGTCAAAGGAGCCGCCAGTACTGTGGCCGCCACCAAGTATCTTAAAAATAAATCCCATCATGTACCTCCTAGTGTATACATATCTATGTATATCACCTATATCCCATAAACTCCATCAATGCCTGCCAGGTGCCGTGGGCCTGAGGCGTGGTAAAAAGAAGGCTTCTCTGGCCATACATATCATAAAGACTATCGCAAATGGGTTTGATGGTCCTTAGAATCGGGTACGACGGATCGTCATGCATACCAACAACAAAAACGTCCGGTCCATCAGCCTTTGGCTTCGTAGCTGTGACCCACAGCCTAGTGTCAGCAGACCATATGGATATAGGTCTACCATCAAAAATGATAGTCATTTGTCTGAAAGCTTGCTTGGGCTTAGGCTCTATCATCAGCAGTGTAGAATCCGCGAACCGGTTCTCGAGGTTTGCCTCCCTGTTATCACCCTCTGCCATCATACCAGCTAGGGTGTGACTCTTCTCCTCAGCATACTCAGAAGCGTCAGGATAGTCCAGTAAAAAAGTTTTTCCCATGTGCCAAGAAAATCCCCTTGGTGGCGCTCCATTTATGCCAGCTTTCATGAAAAACGGGTTCAAAATATCACAGGCGTTCCCTAGGAGATACAGTCTAGGCTGCGTGCCGTCACCAGCGTGCTCACGGGTCACAGTGTCCACAATCGATTGGAGTATACCCCACTCATCACGCAAGTACTTATGGTTACGATCCCTATTATCAATCACGGCCTCGTCCATGAGAATTCTCTTGACTCCAGTAAAAGTCCTTTTCTTCAGAAGCTGGAACTGGCTCATCGCCACATAGTATCCCAGCAATTTCCAGTCGGGTTTATCATCCTCGGTATGAGGCTTTTCAGCGATGAACGCCCTATCCTTCTCAACCTGGAAAACGTAGCCGGGGAACTGAGCGCTGATCTTATCAAAATATCCGCTTTCCACTAGACCCATCTCATTCACATGACGGCAGACCTCCACAAAAGTTCTGCCAGTTTTAAGCCAATCTTTTACTACCTGTACTCTGAGCCCAAAAGTCTTTCCGATACCACGGGCGCCTATAACCATGGTGATTGGAGCGTCGAATGAAAGGGTTTTGTTCCAATTATAGAAACTGCTCATAAATCAACCACCTCCCCATCATCATTTATGATATAACCAACGGCTTTTCCATCTTCAATATCAATCATCTTTTCTCTAAGATCAGGATATCTACCAATTTTTCTTAAGAAGGCGATATTTTCTCGGATGTTTCCATATTTCGGATCGCCCATCGTGATACCTGACTCCTCTGCCATCACCACTGATGGCGCGTCCACTGACCTCTCAACACCATCACGATCCTCGATAGTTTCTTCCACCACATCACTCTTTGGTTGTATGGCCGTGAGACCATGAGCTATCTCAGGTACGACAAAAGTGTTATATCCAAGTACGAAACCTGAGACCTCTTCAAAAGAATGATCCTTTCCCATTTCATCGCACCAGTTTTCAATGGTGTACATTCCTATCGGCTGTGGCAGTCCCGCGGCTGTAATATGATACCTGCCGTGACTCATGGTAATACGAGTTTTAGCCCAGCCATCCATCTGGTGCTCCCACCGGTCCTCACCAGGAGCAGCCTCTTCAATCATGAAATGCCCCAAACCCTCGAATGAACTCGCTAGATCTGGGTATGAGGCTCTAACTCGCTCCTGTACTCTAGCTACGGCTCTATCAGTCGCATCATGCAGAGGCTTCAAAGTGTCCAAAATGGTTTCATTATCACAAGTAGCAACGCATTTTATTGAATCAGTGTCACCAGAAAGCGGTGTTACTATGCCATCTAGTAGTTCCAGAGCTATGATGAGGTGCATTCTGCTCCCACCTGATATACGCAGTCCATACGTATAGATCGAGCCTATCGAGCCCTTAGACAATCCGTTTTTCTTCGATGGTATCGTATCGCTATCAATGGCTATTCCGCCATCTTCATTCACAGCCCATGATGGTCTATGAGGGTCCATGGACTGTGATCCATAAATTCCATTAAAAGCGCCTTTCACTGTGGTCGCGTAAAATGCCTTCAAAGCTGATTTATCTAGCGAACCATCCTCAATTTTCTTTCTAATCGCCTCTGGTATGGTATCAGGAACACCCTCAGTAGGAACCCCCTCCTCGTACCTGGTCAAAATAGACTTTACATCGGTCTTTTGTGAGAAAAGAAGGTTTGATTGAAGAGTTACGTAATCTGGCGGCACGATGAATTTTTGACTCAGCTCACCATATAAAATCTCTTCGCTATCCCATTCATAGACCTGTCCCAGGCACCACGCCTCTATCTCTGATACGTGGAGAACTATCTCATCGGCTGATAAGACCTTACCAAAGGCGCATACTGCACCAACAGCGCTATCAGCAAGTCCTTCATCAAAAATGGCTTTGTCTGCCGCTACTGATGTGTCGGATTCTACTGCCCCTACAAGCTCTGATCCTCTATGGAGCTTGTCAGCAGGTATGATACCAAACGCCTCTCTATCAAAAAGTGAATTCTTCTTAAGCCTCAGGCCTTTGAGCCGTACCGCGATATGAAATGCCTCATCGAACGGCTTTTCGTAGGTGTCCAGAATCCTTTCTACAGATGTATGTATCGTCCTGCGCCACACGACATGAAGAAGGTCTGTGTCCACAGGCCTAAACTTCACTGGGAGCAATCTTCCATTTATAAAAACATGGTGCATGGATGTGACATCCAGTGACGCCACATCATGATGGTCTAAACCAACTTCCTTACCACATACGAAAGCTAGACCTCCTCTAAAAGCAGCCCTCCTAAGCGCGTAAGTCCTATAATCTGTGGCATCTTCCTGCCTCGCTGTTTTCTGAAAAGCCGCCCATAGAGAGACCTTCCTATGACGTCCCTTGTACGTCAAAGGCCCAATTTTCCTCTTAGCCATCAGACGGACAAGACTCGTCCTCGTCATGAGGTGATACCCAAAATCATCCTCGTGGAGGTAGTCAGTCGTCGTTAGCATTCGATGTAGATACGAGAGAATTATCTCACTCTGCATCCTTAGGTTCCTCTTATCAGATCCTCTCATCGGAGTATCAGGAGTCATCATCGATGATGACAGGTTAGGTACAGACATGCCCACCATGCTCGCCATCGCTTCAAGACCGCCAGGCTCCAGCCAGGAAACATCCCATATTCTCAAAACCGGTTTTTTACCATCCAAAATGTCAAGGTAATAGGCTGCCGACGGCGACTGAGCGGCTGCCTTGACTTTGGCTTTCATTGCCTTGATAATGGGCTTCATGATCCATACGATACCAAAACCTGCAATAATGGGCAGGTAATGGCCTTCCTTACCGCGGTCTATGACCTTGTCCAGCTCATCAGAAACGATCTCAGGAGTCCTTAAAAATGTATCCTTATGGTCGAAACCATCTTTCAGAGAATCAGACAGATATCCTAGGTTGTAGGCCGCCGGCCAAGATTGACCGATTTCATCATGAGATACCTCCATCCCCAAGGTTCCGATGAGCCGGCGGCCCTCCCTTTTCTTTTTCACCTCGTCTTCCTCCTGTAAATGTTGGATGTTATATCGGCGGCAGTATGGATCACATCTACGTAAGCTAGCTCAGGATCCGAGTTGTAGTCATCCGCTTGATACCATGATCCATTTTCCTCATAATGCCGCAACGAGGCCTGTACAGAGGCGTTATCCTTCATCACCACGTCAAAAGCCTCACCCAGGTCATGGACATCCCATCCATGGCTGTTTAGCCAATTCATGGTCCTCTGTAATCTCTCATTCTTTGGACCGCCCTTCCACATGGCCATCGTCCGCTTCCAAAAAATCTTTTCGGTCTTTTTCGTCTTTGCTATATTTCCACCAAGACCATTTTGCTCGCTGGTGATTCTTGAAATGGTCGCCTGCTGTGCCCTCTGACGAGCACCCATCCCCTTCTGAGGCTGAACAATCGCGTTTATCTTGCCAATGGCCTCTTCTATGGAATAGCCAGTACCTCTGTAAGAGCGAGCGATGTTGGTCTTTAATGTCTTTATCTGCTGGCGAATAAGCTTCTTAGAAGTTCTCGACCTTGACAACTTCAGCGCTTTTGATAGGCTCCTCACTGCGGATTTTCCAAGTCTCCTAGCTGTGGCTGCTTCCATGTAAATGCCTTTTGCCATCGTAACCTCCATTTTCCCTTCGCTATAGATATATCTAGCATTTTCTTACAAAAATAACCGGGCAATGTTTATTTTACCCGGTTATTTTTGTGAGATACTTCACAGTCATACCTTTTTCTCTTCGGTTGTGGTTATATCCACGGTAGCCATAGGATCACCATCTAGGTCCTCCTCCATGAGGAAATTCTCCGCAGTGATCTCAAAATTATGGGCTGACATGGTGTATGTTCGCTCCTCATACTGATAGGACATTACCATGATATCCTGAGGTCTCTTGTCATCATAAAGGCGGTTGGTCACATACCATGCTACAGCAGCTGGCATGTCTCGTACCTGCAGCCTCGCTGGCCACCGTAAGGTGAATTCATCCTTTACCCAACCACGAACCTTAGCGTTTACAATGGTTATAGTAATAGTTTTCTGAATCGTTGGCTTCTGCATCATCGTACCTCCTCATAGGTGTCATCGTCGTAACAATCTCTTTCAGCCTCTTCCATCATCTCGTCAAACTCGTCTGGTGTCATAGCAACCAATCCTCCTCGTCATTAACCGCTTCTTCCAATAGCTCTTTAGTGAAATCACTCGTATCACATGTCCTATCAATAATATCATCTTCGGACATCTCATCCTTATGAGCCTCGGTGTCTTCTAGTAGGTCTTCTAGAGAATCCAGCTTCAAAGCCACCGCTTCAGATACCTGAGCCTGTGTAAGAACAAAATCTGAAATTTCCTTAAGGGCTTTTGTGTAATCTCTTCTATCATCATCCTTGAATTCCTTAAGTTCCATCTTTTATCACTCCCCGTACCGGTTGCTATAATCGGGTGCATTTTCTGCAACGGACGCTTTTAACACTTCGGCCACAGCATCCGACACAACGGATTCTAGCGCCACTAAAGCATCCTCATTCAACTCTCCCTTATCAGTCCGTTCGTTTATCTCGCTGATAAGTTCCTCGAGAGAATTCAGCTTGGCTTCCACATCATCAGAGAATACCGCCTGCATTTCTATAAACTGGTTTATCTCGTAAAATGCCCTATCGTAATCTTTCATGAGAAACACCTCCAATTATTTTATTTCTCACGTATTGTATATCTAGATGGATATAGCAAAATTCCTCTGGAATAGGCTTCCAGAGGAATTATTTTTTGTGAACTATATCACATTTTACCAGGACAGAACCTCACCAGCATAGATCCTGGATGGATCACCAGACCTGTACCCGTGTATAGCTGACATGGGTACACCGTTGGCACGGGCTATGGCCCAGATTGTATCGCCAGGCTGCACCACGTGACGACCACCCGTAGATGGAGCGCCACCACCATAGCACACAGACTCTCCTGGATAGATACGGCTTGGGTTACCAGACCTGTATCCTGACCATGCAGACCATGGCTGACGACCAGTCCTAGCAGCGATAGCTGACAGTGAGTCACCTGGCCTCACTACCACACAGAATTGCGTTGGCCTAGCAGGCTGTGGAGCAGGAGCAGGACTAGATGGTGACGAGCTACCAGCATAGGCTGCCCACGTCGAGGCGTCACCATAGAACCAGTCCGCGTCTACAGCGCCTCCCACTCCAGGTACACTAGCCGATGACGTGTACTGCCAGACGGCTGCAACCTTCCATGGTGATATGCTGTACGGTATACCGCCAGGATTTCTCAGACCATCAGGACCAGACCTTGGATAGCCCGCTACCCACAGACCGTAGTCCGCACCTGCTACGGCAGACCAATCTGCCTCATGGATCGTAGAGGCACTCATATAGATCAACGGCTTGGCGCCCCATTCTGCTGATACGATGTCCAGCCAGCGCTTAGCCCATGAGGCATTCCACTTAGCAGGAGACTCCCAATCCAGTACGGGAATAATGCCCTGATTTCTGTATCCTTTCGTGTTATCCAGGAAGAACCTGGCCTCGCTATCTGCCAAGTTTCTCTCAGGCCTAGCAAAATGGTAGACTCCCACCCTTATTCCAGCTCTCTTAGCTGATTGTACTGAGCAGTCCGCATACCTATCTACAAATCCTGTCCCTTCAGATGTTTTTACAAACGCAAAATCCACCCCGTTTTGTTTAGCTGTCAAGCCATTCAAACACCCCTGCCAGTTGGACACATCAACTCCGGTATCAGCGAGCGCTATGCTGGGTGTCAGTATCATCACTAGGCTGGCTAGTGCTGCCGCTACCATTAGATGAAGATTCTTTATCGTTTTTCTCATTTTGCTCCTCCTTCAGATCATGTGTAAAAATGCTCGAAATTTTGCCTTTGGCCAGCTCTGGGTCTATCGCAACCGCGTTCTCCAAAATTGAGATAATGTCAATAGCACTTAGAGCTACAGTCACAGGCACTACGAGTGGCCATGATATGCCTAAATCCACATGAGCTTCTGCCTGCTCGATAAACCAAGCCAGTGTAAGAATTATAATGTATACCAGCTTATGAGCCAAACCTTTACGCAGGTCTTCGCTGGAAAATGAGCCATTATAAACAGACTTGATTACACCCGTGACGATGTCCAGAGTCATGATTACCGTTACTATTAGAAAACACCATGTCATGGTGTCTAAATGGAAATTCATTCTTGTCAGCCTCCAAACTGCTGAGGCCTCCATCCCACACTTAGTATAAGATATGCAGGCAATTTTGTTCTGTCTCTCTTCACCTCATAATTGACTATCGTCAGGGGCGTACATATAAGTGCGTTCCTGGCGATAGTTTGTTTGCTTGGGTGCTGGTAATGCTTGTTTGAGTATGATGAGT
>JAAOBB010000072.1_pt1 | contig 13479 bp, 10 predicted proteins | sample 7267541 | NCBI WGS metagenome assembly JAAOBB01 (sample SAMN14345205, study PRJNA599270) | viral metagenome | isolation source: viral-like particles (VLPs) isolated from bee gut | host: Apis mellifera | place: Switzerland:Lausanne | collected 2017-01/2018-02 | reverse complement strand
AGGATCATCATGCGAAGATTACGTAGCATCCTATGGCGTGCGCTGGTCGGTCTGACAGCGGCGTTGGCGCTGATCATCGGAGGATCGCCGGCCTATGGCCTGTCGGCCATGGACGTGTCCAGCCATCAGACCGGCATCAATGTGCAGGCTGCCAACACTGATATTGTCATAGCCAAAGCCACGCAAGGCACGTCATATGTCAACCCGGACTGCGACAGGGTCGTCCAGGATGCGCTGCGCCTGGGCAAGGCCACCGGAGTCTATCATTTTGCCGACACGTCCGGATCGCCGCAGGCCGAAGCCGACTTTTTCGTGTCGCAGACGCGCGGATACATCGACAAGGGCATCCTGCCCATCCTGGACTGGGAGCCGGCGCAGCCGTGGCGTACTAACTGGGCCAAGGCATGGCTGGACCGGGTACAGGCCGCCTATGGCACCAAGCCCATGATCTACATGCAGATCTCCACGGAGAACGCCTATGACTGGTCCGCTGTCGTCCATGCCGACTATGGGCTGTGGCTGGCTGGCGGATGGTACTACAACAGCCCCCTGACCAAGGACCAGGCTCCGCAGCCCAACTGGCATCTACGACATTGGCATAATGCGGCCATGTGGCAGTACACGTCCAACGGTCGCGTATACAGCTGGCCGTACGGTGTGGACCTGTCGGAATTCTACGGTGACTTGCCGGCCTGGAACCGGTATGCCAAGTCGCATGCCGTGCCCGTGTCCCAGCCGTCCAAGCCAGCCCCGACGCAATCGTGGGGCTGCCATACGGTGGTCCGTGGTGACACGCTGTCCGGCATCGGGCTCCGATATGGCATGGCATGGCAGACCATAGCGGCCGAAAATGACATAGGCTCACCGTATACGATCTATCCCGGGCAATGCGTGAGGGTCGCTGGTGTCGGCCAAGCTGGCCATTCCTATGTCGTCCGGTCGGGTGATACACTGTGGACTGTCGCCCTGGCGCATGGCGTGTCCATGGGTGCCATACACGGGTACCGGTCGGGCAATCCCAATCTGATCTACGCCGGGGAGACCCTGACATGGTAAGGAGCCATCATGAGCGACGATAATCAGACACCTGATCCGGAGATTCCTATACCCCTGCCTCCGCTGGTCAAGGCGATAGTGGACTGGGTGGTGGGTACGATCCTGCCGGCCCTGGCCACGGCCATCGGCCTGCTGGGGCCCGTCTGGGGTACACCGACCGGCAAGATCCAGACGACCATCAGCATCATAGCCGCCTGCCTGGGCACCATCTTCAACATCAAGGTGCACACGGTCGGCAGAAAATGAAAAAAACCCCCGGCTGGCGGACCGAGGGTTGTATGCGGTGCGTGCAAGGCTTATGGCAATGAACCCGCACACTGTTATTGTATCATCGCATCATTTGGTGTCAAACGACAAGGATGCCGTATGCTCGGACACCTGCACGCCCGTGTCTATCGTATTGCTGGGACTCATGACCCTCAACTCGGCCGGCAGCTGGGCGACCATGGCACCCTGCGCATTGTAGAGCGTGACGGTCATGGTGACCGTGTCCTCCGTATCACCCTTGGTGACGGCCATGGTCGCATTGGTGACCGACCGGCGTGCCGTTTCCTCTGCGGTTGCCAGGCGGGACTGCAGGGATACGATCGTGCTCTCCAGGGTCTCCACACGGGTTGTCAGCGTATCCAACGCCTGGCGGAGTACTTCATCCCCGGCATCGGCGTGCTGGTTGGCCTGATCGACGGCCCCGGATGCGCTGAGCATCAGTGTGCCGTTCGGCGTGCCGACGACCATGGTGGTGTCGTAGTCCACGGGGACCTGGGATGCCGTTTTGGACACCGGCTGTCCGGTCTTTGGATCATAGGCCTGCGTCTGGATCCAGAGGGATCCGTCATGAGCATCCAGGTCAGCGCCGGTCAGCAGGACAGGCAGGCGCTGCAGCTGGTCGGCAGCCGTCAGATGCCATCCGGATGCGTCAGCCGTTACGGTGATGCTGTCGTCGCCTACCATGGGCAGAGGCACATCGATGTCCCGTACCAGCTGGCCGTCCGTGGCACGTACGTACAGATGGATGGTGATGGTGCCGTCCTGGGTGAGCACGGCGGCACTGGTCAGACGACCCTGCTGCCGGAGCAGTGTCAGGGCCTGCGTTAGATCCTGTACATCCTTGATGTGCTGCGCCTTGGCGGCCTGCAGATCGTCATGGTCGGCCTGGGCCCTGGGACCATAGGACAGGTTCAGGGCACCGGAATCGGAGGAGACGGTAAGCGCACCATCCGAGGACAGCACCGGCAGCTGTGACTGCGGCTGGCCTTGGTCGATCAGATCAATCCTGCCGTCGGTGCTGTGCAGGCCGAGTCGTGCGATGTCGTTGGTGCCGCCCTTGGATGTGAGCGTCCAGCCTGTGCCTGCATCAGACTGGTCGGTGCGCACCAGGATCGTATCATCCCCGGCAAGGGACACCGAATGCGACGCGGATCCCTGGTTGCCGATGACCGTGGCAGTCCATCCGGATGCGGTCGGTGTCCATGTGATCGACTGGATGACCCCCGACTGGATCAGCTTGTCCACGCGGGCCGTCAGGTCGGTCAACTCCTGCCGGACTTTGGCCATATCTTCTTCATCCTGCGTCTGCTGGGAGAGCAGACCTGTGATGGTGGTCTCGGTGGCATCCAGACGGTCCAGGATGTCGGACAGGTCCTGATGGCTGTCATTGATCGTGTCCAGCGCACTGTTGAAAGCGGTCCTAAGCGTGTCCAGATAATGGTAGAGGATGTTGAGTTCACCGATCGTGGCCGGCTGCGTGTCATAATAGCCGCGGTCCGGCTGGTAGCTGCTGAATGGTGGAAATATTGGCCATCCCATGATTATGCCTCCTCCGGGCGTTGGAATATGATGATGCTGCCTTGGATGTCGGCCGGTTCATCATCTATCTCAAGACTGGATCCTGCCACCGGCCATGTTGTGAATACGGAACTGGATCCTGGTATTGAAATTGCGCCGCAGGCGACCGCACCCTTGTTTGGCTGCGTGTAGAACAGTTGCATGATGCTCTCGCTGTTGAGATTACCATCATTACTGTTATAGGTTTTGAGCCACGGCAGGAAGGACTTGATATCGGCTGTCGTCCATCCTTTGAGCGAGGCCTTGACCTCGTCCATACCGGTGCGCGTCTCTCCATGATACTGGTATTCGATCTGCATGATCTGTCCGTTATAAATGACGCGAAACATGGATCCGTCACGCGTGATGGACTTGCGATGCAGAATCAGATCAGTGGTGGCTGGACCTGCAGGCCCCTGCGGACCCTGCTCGCCCCTGGGACCCTGGCTGCCCTGGATGCCTTGCGGTCCGGTCGCACCATCCTTGCCGGCAGGCCCTTGAGGTCCGGGTGCTCCGGTATCGCCTTTTTCACCTTGCGGACCTTGAGGACCTACATCGCCCTTGTCGCCCTTGGGTCCTGGCTCACCTGGATCGCCGGCCGGTCCTTGATCGCCTGGGTCGCCCTTATCTCCTTTTTCGCCCTGGGGTCCTTGAGGGCCTGTGTCGCCCTTCGGCCCTTGGTCGCCGGTGTCACCTTTATCGCCCTGCGGACCTGTCGGACCTGCCGGCCCTTGCGAGCCTTCAGTGCCTGGATCGCCTTTTGGCCCTTGCGGACCAGTGTTGCCCTGCGGCCCTGTCCCGCCGGTATCTCCTCTGGGACCTTGGAGCGTATGGTCGGTGGCTTTGAAATACACTCGGCCGTCTCGTACATCATCTATGGTGAGGATGGCCCCGCTTGGTGCGACCGCTGTCTCGCCGTGCTGAAAATCCCTGTCAGGCGGATACGGGGACAGATCGCCTGTGCTGGCCCAGTACCCGCTGCTGTCACTATGCAGGTTTTCAACCCGGTACCATCCTGGACCATGAGGCCCTTGGGTGCCTTGCCTGCCTTTGTCACCCGGATCGCCCTTGTCTCCCTTGGGGCCCAGATCACCCTTGACACCCTGCTCGCCCTGCGGGCCTGGTATGCCTTGGACACCCTGTGGTCCGCGCTGGCCCTCCGGACCGTCCTTGCCCTGGGGCAGGCCAAAATCTAAGGTGGCGTTACGCTCATTGCCACTGTTGATGACTGTTGCCTGGGATCCTGCAGGCAGGGTGCTCGTGGTACCAATACGTACTGTAGCCGCCTCACCTGGCTGTCCCTGCACGCCCTGATCGCCTTGCTCGCCCTGCGATCCTTGCGGGCCGACGAAATCACCTCCGTCCACCCATTGGGCACCATCCCAGATCCAGGCATGACCCTGGATCAGATAATAATCGCCCTGCTTGCCTGTGGCAGGCAGATCCTCCACACTGTCACGCTTGCCTCGGAAAGTCACTCCGATGCCTGCCGGGCCCTGCGGTCCCGTATCACCCCTGACACCTTGCGGACCTGGCAGCCCTTGGATGCCCTGTGGTCCGCGCTGACCTTGCGGTCCTTGCAAACCGGTGTCGCCGCGGGGGATTGTGAAATGCAGGCGCGCATCCGTGATGCTCCCGTCGTTGGTAACCTGGGCGCTGGTGCCCGGATCGCCGGTGTCCACCTGCCCGATCCGGATGGTGGCGTTTGCACCCGAGTCACCCTTTTCACCTTTGGGCCCCTGCGGCCCTTCGACTCCACGCAGCTGTCCGGTGGCGGTCCATCCTCTGCCGTCCCAGATGTACATGACCTCGTCATCACCGACAAACCAATAATCGCCCTCGGAACCTTGCGCAGGCAGTTGGTTGACCGTGTCCGCGTGACCGCGCCATTTCAGACCGAATCCGGTCGGCCCTTGCGGGCCTGCCGGCCCCTGTGGGCCCTGCTCGCCTTTCTGGCCGCGTGGGATCCCGAATCGGAATTTGGCATTATGCGTATCGCCTACATTGGTCACGCTGGCCGGCTGGTCGGGTGGCAGGGTGGTGGTCCCGTCCACATCCACCGTGGCTGCTGGGCCTGCCGGACCCTCCGGGCCGACGATCTTGGTCAGATCCGGATACGGCCACTTTTCGCCGTTGGGCGTGAGACGGTCGCGCCATTCCCCTCTGTACTCCATGACATGCTCCTTAATATACGAGGCGCGAGAACATCACGCCCATGCTGTCCACTATAGCGGTCACCGGGTCCCGGTAGCCCGTCTGGCGGCTGTCGAAATCGGTGAACGCCTCCATCTGGCCTTTGCGTGTCCGCTGCTTGCGCACATGATCGTCACCCTCCGAGGCGTAGGACTCCTTGTCCGGGTCCAGCGGCCCCTGCGGGTATTTGCTGTTGATGTCCTTGGCCTTGGTGCCCACGTCACCGCCATCACTGATGTCCAGGCCATCCTGTGCAGCCAAAGCATTGAGTGCGGGCGCCCACCGGGACACCTGCGACTGCAGGCGTGCCGTAAACATGGCCGCCCACCTGTCATACGGATGCAGGCTGATGTACCGCCACCCGTACATGGCCTTGATCCGGGCATCGATGGCAGGCTGATATTTGTTCAGCGCCTCTTGGGCTAGTCCAGGCATCATATCCAGTTTGGCCCAGTCCGGATACGGCAGGTCTCTGACCTGCGCTGTCTCATTGATCTGCTGCGGTATCGGCTGTATCGGCTGCCACTCCATCATCATCCTCCTCTTTGATCTCATTCCAGCGTACCGACACATCAACATGCCATATCTCGCGCATATGCCTGCAGGCCTCCAGGCATGGCTGCATGTACGAATAGCGATGCCTTTGCACCGAGTCCTCGCCTACGGATGCCTCTTTGGACACCATGCGTTCCGCCTTCTCATGCGGGATATAGTTGACCCCGAGCTTGTTGTAGACCTGGTTCAGCTTCTGGTTCATCGCATCGTAGAGCTTGTCCATGATAGGTGTTACACCGGTCTGGATCACGCCCGGGGTTATCAGATCATTGGCCGCACCGTCGCTTTTCAGGGCTATCTGGCCGAATATGCCGGTATTGGACTGGGCGAGGATCTTTTTCGCATCGCTCTCGCTGGCCTGGTCCGTGTACAGGATCGCATAGGATGACTGCTGTGCTATGTTGCGTGCGATCTCCAGGTCCAGTCGGCCCAGGTCGTCGGCCCACTGCTTGACGGCCTGATGCAGCGGAAAGCGGGCCATGTTGTCCCATATGACCACGGAATTTCCCGGAGTACGACCACCCGAGTAGCCTCCGGCCGCGCCCTGTGCGGAATATTCATAAAAATTGCCCTGGTCGTCAAACTGTTTTTCCAATACCAGATGTCGGGCCTGATAGTATTGTTTGTCCTCCGTACTGCCTTTGGCCACGGGTGTGATGACCGCCGCCCCGTACAGGGCCAGGCACCGCTCAAGCCACCGGGCATCCACGCCCAGCGGCAGACCGGTCCATACCCTTCTGGTGAGCATCAGCGTATACAGGTCGTACATCCATGTCTGCGTATAGTCGTCCAGGCTGCTGCGGAGGGCCAGGCCCTGGGCTATCTGTCCAGCCCTGCTTTCTGCGTCCTTGAGCCATGGTTCGGCACCGCTCGCCTTGCTGTAGTCCGTGACGCGCTGCTCGGCGCGCCTTTCCTTTCGTGCTTCGCTTGCCGGCATCAGTACTCCAATCCTGTCATTTTGACCTCGTCCGGGCTGTTCCAGACCGTGGTGCCCTGACGTAGTATGCTCGTCAGAAACATCCTGGCGGTCTCGCTCATGCGGGTGGTCACGATCCACGCGTCACGGCACTCCCAATAAGTGTAATGCTCGCGCAGGGCCAGCACCGGGTCGTCTATCCATGTGTTGGGCGGCATCCTGTAGCCGTAGCGTGCGAACGTCTGCCCGACCTGCCGCTCGTCACCCTTGGAAAGTCTGCGCAGACGGATGTCCAGGCCGCGGATGCCCAGCGCATCCAGGTCACCGGATCCCGTGGCATGCGCCACCTCCTCGGGGGCACCCGCATAGGAAGCGGCCACTTGGGCATCGATCCGCGCATCGCCCATGACCTTGGCCTGCTTGGCGGCGTACCGTCGCTGATCCAGTGTGTTGTCAAGGTCCGCGATGCCCACCGCCTGCCGCATGGCCGCTGCCGACAGGGACCGGTCACGTGTCTTGGCTTCGTTAAGGGCCGTCGTGTCGAACGATGTCTGCAGATTGGCATTGGTCACATTGTAGATCTGCTGTGCATTGGTCGTGGTCGTGTCATGCGTACGCTGCGCATTGCCCGTATCCGTGTCATAGGTTTTCTGCGCGTTGCCCAACGTCGTGTCACGGCTGAGCTCGGCATTGGCCGTGCTTGTATTGTAGGTGCGCTGGTTGTTGCCGGTGGCCGTCTGATAGTCGGCATCCGTGTTCTGCCTTTGCGTGGCGATCTGCCTGTCCAGGACCGCCTTGTTGTTGTCATGGGTGAGATTGTTTTGGAGATTGTTGAAATCCACGGTCTTGTTGACGGTCTCATGCATCTGGGCACGCTGCTGTTGTGATGCGAAGTCGATCTCCTCATGCTGCCATTTGAATCTGTTTTCTATCTGCGAGTTCGCCATGGCCTCCTGACCGGCGACCTGTCCGGCCCAGGCGACCAGGGCGGCCGTGTCACCGCCTGGCGTGGTGGCACCGATGCTGAAACCGCCGTCTGACCCCAGATCGCCGGCCGAGTCCATGTCCATCGTTGCCTGCTTGGGCACACTGCCCATGGACGTGTCGGCCACACGTGACTGGTCGTTGTTGACCGCATGTCGCGTCTGATACATCTTGACGGCTTTGGCGGCCATCTGAAAACCTGAGCCTAGCGGTATGGAACTGGACCCGTAGATGTGCATGGTATGGTTTCGCTCGTTGAGCCACGTGGACTGTTGGGCGTAGGTCTGCTGCGTGTATTTGAGGGCGATGTCCTGCATGTCCTTGTCATAGTCGATGGACCGTGATGTAGACTGTTGCGTGAAATCAATGTTCTGCTCGCCATTCTGCTGCGTCGTATTGATGGTGCGCACCGAATCCGCATTGGACGTGGCTGCCGACGCATCCGCATTGGTGAGCGTGGTCGCCGCCGCCTTGACGGCGTTCCGGTAGGCGGTGTTGGCCGATTCGCCTGCATTCCGACGTGTCAACGTGGCCGATTCCACGGCGTTCGTACGGGCGGTCTCGGCCGAGCGGTCGGCATTGTCCCTGGACATTTCCGTGGACTTGTTGCCGTTGGTCTTGACGGTCCTGGCCTGACGGATCGCATTGTCATAGCCCAGCTGTGCGGAGCTTGTCGCATCCACATTGGCGGACTGCAGATCATTGAGACCATTGGCATCGGTCACGGCGATGTCGGCCATCTCCCGCTGGTAGGTCTTGTTGATGGCATCCCGATCATACTGGCGCTGCGCATAGGTGAGTGCCGCGGACAGCCTATTGTCGGCGTACAGGCTGTAGGTTGGCACATCCCACTGGCTGCTGGCTGTCTCCCACAGGCCCTGCGGCATGCCGACCGACATGTCCTGCAATGGGCGGACAGCATAGTCCTTGATGCCCGCCCCACCGATACCATCCACGAAAGCCTGCAATGACAGGAAAGGCCATACGGATGCCGCCCGGGCATGTATGTCCAGGGTGCCGGCCAGGTCCTCGCAGCCGATGCTGACACTGTGCCCATGCAGGTCGGTGATGTCGATCATGGCGAACTGACCGGAGTACATCTTGGCGTATCCGGCCCATTTACCGTCATAGCCGAACGCGGCCGTGGACAGGTCGTAGGATCCGAGACAGTGCCATGCGGGATCCGGCTGCGCCTCACGGTAGGGCACGCCATCGACTGTCTGCGGATCACCCAAGGTCAGATACCGGGACGGCATGACGTAGACGGCCTTGATGCCGTATACCAGCTGCGGGTACCGTTTGGACAGCAGATCCTGGAATGCGGCGAATCCATCGATGTCGAAAGCGTAATAGTGGAGGGGTGTGATGTTCTGCCCGTCAACACGTGATGCTCCGCTGGCCGTGACCGGTGCCGCACCGGATCCGGCACTGGATGCGTCCACATCCTGCATGCCGACCCTGCGCACGTCGGTCGTCAACGGGTATGGCGGATATGTTTCACGTGAAACATTCGTCCTGTCCTTGTATTCATCGGAACCTGGATTGTCGTCCAGCCACCATCGGTCAGTTCTGTGCGGCTTGCCGTCCGACCACCAGCCGGACGGTTCGGCCAGGTCGGACAGCATGGCGCAGAGGATCACCGGACTGTCGTCGTAGAGGGGGAAGAATTTTTCCTGTCGGATCATCCGCTTGGTATCCGGCAGGTCCGGTTCAGGCTCGGTCATGCGCACCGGCGACTGCAAGGGGTCGGCCAGCCACTGGTCGGCCGTCACCTGCAGCATGGGCCAATGGCCGCGTGCCAGATCCACACCGGTGATGCGTGCCGAACAGATGTACTCGGTCCAGGCATCAAGCTCAAGAGTCAGCTCCGTGTTGTTGGGCGACAGTTTGTTGATGCCCGTAATATGATAGTGAAAATGGCTTCGCTGCCAGTCGCCGTACTGCGGCACCGGCTGATCGAACATGCTCACCTGCAGATAATTGTAGCCCATGGCCGTCTCATACGGCACCGGCACCTGGACCGACCCCTCATACTTGCCCAGACTGGGTTTATAGATCTCCAGACTCTTGTAGTTCCAGGCCGTATCCAATTCGATGATGTCCCCGTCCAGGGCATCGAACCATGCATCCCTCTGCTCGTCGGATTGCCAGGCGACCACATCATGGTAGGACTGGTCCCATGGCACGTTGCACAGTTTCAACCTGGTCCGCGCCTTGTGCCAGGCGGGATCCACGTCGGCCTTGCCGGTGCCCAGCTTTTCGATGCGCGCGTCCTGCTTCGGATCGTCCAGCCTGCCGTACAGGTCGTCCAGACTGTCAAGGTCGGCATATCCCATGCGTCCTCCTCATATGCGAATGGGCGGACAGCATACGCTGCCCGCCCATCCAGCTTACGCCGTCAGTCGGTGCCACCGGCATCGGCCGCCGGCGCATCATCCGTCTTGGACTTGCGTGCCCTGGCCGCATCACCCATGGTGATCTGCACACTGGTGGTCAGCGGGAGTTTCGCCTGCTCGGCTGTAAGCTCACCATCCGGATCATCATTGGCGTGCGATGTGACGGTGATGGTGAGCACGGTACCCTTGGGCAGGCCGGGCTGCAGGTGGATCGCATCGAACGCGTCCACATAGGTGCGTGCATCCAGCCCTGTGTAATCTGATGTGATCCGGGCCACGTGTCCGGATGGCACGATGTACTCGGCCAGATCCGGATCCACACTCCCATCCGCAGGCTGGACCCGCAGATATATGGGTGCGGGTGTACGCCTGGTCCATGTGGATACCGGTGCGCCGGTCTGATCCACCACCGAAGCAACAATCCGGGTGGCCGGCGTGATGGTCACCGATCCTCTTGGAATGTTCGTAGGAGCCTCCGAGAACATAATGGCATTCATGAACGGGTTGATACCGATTGCCGAGCGTCTCACAATGGTCAGATTGGAAGACTGGGTGCTGGGATCGAACGGCATATAGCCGAACGTCCTTAATTGGCGATACTCATTATACCAATCCCTGTCATGAAGAATGCCGTAAACGCCTGCCTGCGGCATGCGATCCACGAACATCATACGGGTGCCCAAGCCTGTCTGGTTCATGTTGAACGCCATGGACAACACTTTGACCATCATGTTCGCGTTGATCTCGGGAGCCAATGTGGTCATGAGACGGCTGGGGTCGGATACGGTGGTCACGTGCCTCATGTTGTACTGGGCGGACGGCACTACAGCCAGCTGCGCCGCATAGGTGCGGTACAGGGTGGCCATGTTCTGCATTTCCTCAGCGGTCGGGTTCTCCGGATTGTCCAAGTGCAGATGGACGTTCGGCACGTCTCCGGACACGATCGCACCACGGATCGCCTCCATGAAATAGCCATAGGTGGCGATCCTATCGGCATTGGTGAGGGTGTCGATCTGTGCATCGATGTACTCGGACAACTGACCCTCGGACAGCAGTGATGTCTTGAGCACATTGGCCGATATGGATCGGGTCTGTCTGGCTGAATAGTTTAATGGCAGGAGCACCTGATCCGCGTTTCCGAAATCACGCTTGAGCAGGTCGGACCGTTGCGCATCGAACACCTCCATACGTGGTGTCCGGACGGCGGTGATCAGCTTCGCATCACCGAATGGGAACGGATGCACAAACTGCTCGAACTGGCTGTTCCAATTGTATGTAAGAATGGCACTGTCCGGCGCAATGCGTGAGAGAAGATCCATGAACGCGTTGAAATGTCCGTTGTGCGCCAACTGACGTTGCGGATCGGGATACATGTACCGCAAGAAAGAGTCCACACCGTTGCGCAGGACCTGCGGAACCTCCTGAATGCCGTAATTGGACCCCTTGATGGCCATGCCATTCAAAAAGTCCTGATTTGAGATGCCCATTATCGATTACCTCCATAGTAGGTGCCGTCCGCCCTGCGCGCTTCGGCAAGTATATCCCTCTGCTGATCCTGCTGTCGGCTGCCTCCTATACCCAGTGCGGCACCCGTGTCGTCACTGCCGTTGAGCAGTCCTATGTAGCTTTCCGAAACCCTGTCCAGCTTCGCCTGCAGGATCTTGATGTCCTCCTGCGCCTTGGCCAGCGCAACGGCTGGATCCTCATCCCCGGCTTTGCCGCCTTTGGCCTTGCCTTTGAGCTCCTCCAGATACTTGTCGGCTTCAACCGCCGGATCCTTGGGAGGCTCCTTATCAGCTCCCGTATCCTGCGGATCCTTGTCCTGATCCTCCCCGTCCTTCGGATCCTTGTCCGGTTCATTGGTCTGTACTTTCGGTGGCATGCCTACTCCTTAATATACGTTTAATCCCGTGCCCAGGATTCAGGTGTGACTACCAAGCACCGACTCTACTTTTCAGCGTCACGCGGTGCATCCTCCGTAACTTGGCACGGGTGTCCATGCCCACGTACAGGCGGCAAGGGCACTACCAGTATACGCGGATGTCAGATGTAGTCGAAAATATCCGCCCGATCATCGTCAGTATGGAAACGCAAGCGGTTGATGTGCAATGTACGGCGCAGCAATTTGACGATATCCGGATCATAGACGGCATGCCTGGCGATCAGATACGGGTCAAGTGTGTACGTGGGTATGGTCTTGAGCTCTTTCCGGTTCGCCTCCACATAGAGCCATCCTTTGATGGGCAGACCATATACCCGGTAGCTTTTCTCCCGGGTGATCAGGCTGAATCGCGGTCTGGCCGACTTGGGGCGTTTGATGACGGCCGCCCCGGTCACATCCCTGAATGCATTCTCGGTCTGATAGGCCTTGTCCCTGCCTCGCAGTCCCTCCGAATAGACAGCCGGTGATGGTTGCCTCGTATAGTGAAACAGCACATCGTTGCGCCACACATAATCACTCTGTTCAAAGTCCCCTGATGTCACCCCATAATAGGAAAAGTACGGATTGTGAATGAAGCCCGCGTTGCTGAACGCGGTCACCCGCCTGCGCCTGGTACGGAAAACCGATGATGCGATTGATGTCAGAGGAGCAGGCTCCGTATCCAGATACCTTTTCGCCTGGTCTTCGATGATGAATTCATCCAACATCATCTTGTCTATGGGATATGACGAAAACTGCGCTGAATTCTGCTTATATGTATTGGCATCCGTCATGCATAAAAAGAACCCATATGGCTGCCATGGATGCTGTTCGGACCATTCGGCCGCCTTGGCTGATCGTGGTTTGGCATCCCTGATCAGACACATGATACCATCGGTTTTCGTCTCGAACCCCTCAGAATACAAATTGGTCCAGAATCCCTGCCTGATAGCTTTGAGCTCGTCCCGTCTGCGTACCAATATCGCCCACATGGCGGCTTTAGCCCTCCAGGTGGCAAACGCCCAATGCGACCAGCTGTAGGTCTTGCCGATCCCCCGGCTGCCGATGTCGAACCCTATGGCAGGATTGCGTGACAGCTGATATTTGGACAGATCATACCAGGGCCATATATGCCCATGAATATCCACGTATTCCTTTGCAGGATCGTACTCCCTGTCCGGTTGCATCAGCGTCTGCCTCCTACTCTGCGTATCTCAAACGGTATAGGCACCAGAGTAGGCCCACTGCGTAGCCTGACCTTGCGCAGCTTACCAGTCTCTTTCAAACCATAGGTAAATCGATGCACAAATGCATCATCCGACCGTTTGCGTGTTATGACGTTGCCATCCTTATCATATTGCAACGGGTCAAAATGATGGCCGCCATTCCTGTCGATCCACGTGCACTCGTATCGCATGCGTTCCTTGCAGTCGGCCGGACACCCTGCGGCTTTGATGGTCCAATCGTGTGTCCTGGCATCCAGTTCGACATACGTCTTCTGTCTGACAAACCGCGCCATCGTAAAGTCACTCTCATTATCCCATGCCCCAAGCTCGTAGGGGTCCACTTTGATACCGACGGCTGGCTTGGACAAATGGATGGAATCCGTGTCGGAATACATAAAACTGCCATAA
>JAAOBB010000070.1_pt1 | contig 13557 bp, 10 predicted proteins | sample 7267541 | NCBI WGS metagenome assembly JAAOBB01 (sample SAMN14345205, study PRJNA599270) | viral metagenome | isolation source: viral-like particles (VLPs) isolated from bee gut | host: Apis mellifera | place: Switzerland:Lausanne | collected 2017-01/2018-02 | reverse complement strand
TTATGGCAGTTTTATGTATTCCGACACGGATTCCATCCATTTGTCCAAGCCAGCCGTCGGTATCAAAGTGGACCCCTACGAGCTTGGGGCATGGGATAACGAGAGTGACTTTACGATGGCGCGGTTTGTCAGACAGAAGACGTATGTCGAACTGGATGCCAAAACCCATGATTGGACCATCAAAGCCGCAGGGTGTCCGTCCGACTGTAAGGAACGCATGCGATACGAGTGCACGTGGATCGACAAGAATGGCGATCATCATTTTGAACCGTTGCAATATGATAAGGATGGAAACGTCATAACACGCAAACGGTCGGATGATGCATTTGTGCATCGATTTACCTATGGTCTGAAAGAGACGGGCAAACTGCGCAAGGTCAGGCTACGCAGTGGTCCGACCTTGGTGCCGATACCTTTTGAGATACGTAGAGTGGGAGGCAAGCGCGGATGAAGCCGGACAGGGAGTACGATCCTGAAAAGGAATACGTGGACATCCATGGACATATATGGCCCTGGTATGATCTGTCAAAATACCAGCTGTCACGCAATCCTGCCATCGGTTTTGACATCGGCAGCCGAGGAATAGGCAAAACCTACAGCTGGTCGCACTGGGCTTTCGCCACCTGGCGCGTCAAGGCCGCCATGTGGGTGATACTGGTGCGCCGCCGTGACGAGCTCAAAGCCATCAAGCAGGGTTTTTGGACCAATCTTTACTCTGAGGGTTACGAGACGAAAAACGATGGCATCATGTGCCTCATCAGGGATGCCAAACCACGGTCAGTAAAGGCTGCCGAATGGTCCGAGCAGCATCCATGGCAGCCCTACGGGTTCTTTTTATGCATGACGGATGCCAATACATATAAGCAGAATTCAGCGCAGTTTTCGTCATATCCCATAGACAAGATGATGCTGGATGAATTCATCATAGAGGATCAGGCGAAACGATACCTGGACACGGAGCCTGCGCCGCTCACGTCAATAGCGTCATCCGTTTTCCGTACCAGGCGCAGGAGGGTGACCGCGTTCAGCAACGCGGGCTTCATTCACAATCCGTACTTTTCCTATTATGGGGTGACATCAGGGGACTTTGAACAGAGTGATTATGTGTGGCGCAACGATGTGCTGTTTCACTATACGAGGCAACCATCACCGGCTGTCTATTCGGAGGGACTGCGAGGCAGGGACAAGGCGTATCAGACCGAGAACACGTTCCGCGATGTGACCGGGGCGGCTGTCATCAAACGTCCCAAGTCCGCCCGCCCCCGTTTCAGTCTGATCACTCGGGAGAAAAGCTATCGGGTGTATGGTCTGCCCATCAAGGGCTGGCTGTACGTGGAAGCGAACCGAAAAGAGCTCAAGACCATACCCACCTATACTTTGGATCCGTATCTGATTGCGAAGCATGCCATATATGATCCGGAGGTGGTAAAACTGCTCCGTCGGACCCTGCACATCAACAAGCTGCGCTTTCACACGGACGATGACAGAGCGGATATTTTCGAATATATCTGATATCTGCGTATACTGGGAGTGCCCTTGCCGCCTGTACGTGGGCATGGACACCCGTGCCAAGTTATGGAGGAAATCGCCGCGTGACGCTGCAAAGTAGAGTCGGCGTTTGGAAGTCACACCTGAATCCTGGGTACGGGATTAATCGTATATTAAGGAGTAGGTATGCCACCGAAAGTACAGACCAAGGAACCGGACAAGGATCCCAAGGACGGTGTGGGTCAGGACAAGGATCCACAGGATACCGGATCCGAGCAGGATCCTTCAAAGGATCCGGCAGCCGAAGCCGACAAGTATCTGGAGGAGCTCAAAGGCAAAGCCAAAGGCGGCAAAACCGAGGACGTGGATCCCGCCGTGGCACTGGCCAAGGCGCAGGAGGACATCAAGATCCTGCGGGCCAAGCTGGACCGGGTCTCGGAAAGCTATATCGGACTGCTCAATGGGTCCGACGACACGGGTGCCGCACTGGGCATCGGAGGCAGCCGCCAGCCGGACCCGCAAAGGGATATACTGGCCGAAGCGCGCAAGGCAGATGGCACCTATTTTGGAGGTAATCGATAATGGGCATCTCAAACCAGGACTTTCTCAATGGCATGGCCATCAAGGGGTCCAATTACGGCATCCAGGAGGTGCCACAGGTTCTGCGGAACGGAGTGGACTCGTTCCTTAGATATATGTATCCGGATCCGCAACGCCAGTTGGCGCACAACGGGCACTTCAATGCGTTCATGGATCTGTTGTCACGTATCGCGCCGGACAGTGCCATTCTCACCTACAACTGGAATTCGCAGTTCGAACAGTTCGTGCATCCGTTCCCGTTCGGCGATGCTAAGCTGATAACCGCTGTACGGACCCCTCGCATGGAGGTATTTGATGCGCAGCGGTCCGATCTGCTCAAACGCGATTTCGGAAACTCGGACCAGGTGCTCCTGCCGCTGAACTATTCAGCCAGACAGACCCGATCCATATCCGCCAACATCCTCAAGACATCCCTCCTGTCCGAAGGGCAGCTGTCCGAATACATCGATGCGCAGATCGACACCCTCACCAACGCGGATCGTATCGCCACCTATGGGTATTTCATGGAGGCGATCAGGGGTGCGATCGTGTCCGGAGATGTACCGAACGTGCATTTGCATCTGGACAATCCGGAGGCACCGACCGCTGAGGAAATGCAGGAGATGGCTACGCTCTACCGTACCTATGCGGCGCAGCTGGCCGTCGTGCCGTCCGCCCAGTACAACATGCGGCATGTGACCACCGTATCCGACCCCTCCAGGCTCATGACCACGCTTGCCCCCGAGATCAATGCGAACATGATGGTCAAAGTGCTCAGCATGGCCTTTAACATGGAACAGACCGGGCTGGGCACGAAGATGATGTTCGTGGACAAAATGCCACAGGCAGGCGTATACGGCATTTTGCACGATAGGGACTGGTATAACGAGTTCCGTCAGCTGCGCACTTTTGGCTACATGCCGTTCGACCCCAGTACTCAGTCATCCAACCTGACCATCGTGCGCAGGTCGGCTATCGGAATCAATCCGTTCATGAACGCCGTGATGTTCAGCGAGGCTCCTACGAACATCCCGCGCGGATCCGTGAGCATCACACCAGCCAGCAAGCTGACCGCAGCTGTTGTTGACCAGACTGGCGCGCCGGTCACATCCTGGACCAAGAAGACACCCTCTCCCCTGCATCTGCTGGTCCAGCCTGCGGACGGCAATGTGGACCCGGAGACCGCCGAATACCTGGTGCCTGCGGGTCATGTCGCCAGGATTACGTCCGAGTACGCCGGGCTGGATGCGCGCACCTATGTGGATGCTTTCGATACGATCCATCTCCAGCCTGGACTGCCGCAGGGCACCGTGCTGACCATCACCGTCACATCACACGCCAACGACAACCCGGACGGCGAGCTAACCGCCGAACAGGCCAAGCTCCCGCTGGTCGCCACCACGCAGCTGACCATGGGCGACGGCACTAGGGCGGCACGACGGGCCGGCAAGGCCAAGGCCAAGGCCAAGGCCGATAAGATACCGGAGACCCCGGCCGAAACCGACAACCCGGCTGACGATGCCGGCCAAACCGGCTGACCGGCGTAAGCTGGATGGGCGGGCAGCATGATGCTGTCCGCCCATTCGCATATGAGGAGGACACATGGGGTACGCTGACCTTGACAGTCTTAACGATCTGTACGGCAGGCTGGACGATCCGAAGCAGGATGCGCGCATCGAAAAACTCGGCACCGGCAAGGCTGATATTGATCCAGCATGGCATAAGGCGCGCACCCGGCTGAAACTGTGCAATGTCCCGTGGGACCAGACCTATCATGATGTGGTTGCCTGGCAGTCGGACGAGCAGCGGGATGCATGGTTCGATGCCCTGGATGGGGACATCATCAATTTGGACACGGCGTGGAACTACAAGAGCCTGGAGATCTACAAGCCGAGCCTGGGCAAGTACGAGGGCAGTGTCCAGGTGCCGGTGCCGTACGAGACGGCCATGGGGTATAATTATTTACAAGTATCAATGTTCGATCAGCCGGTGCCGCAGTACGGCGACTGGCAGCGAAGCCATTTCCACTATCACATCACGGGCATCAACAAACTGTCACCCAACAACACCGAACTTACGCTGGAGCTTGATGCGTGGACGGAGTACATCTGTTCGGCACGCATCACCGGTGTGGATCTGGCACGTGGCCATTGGCCGATGCTGCAGGTGTCGGCCGACCAGTGGCTGGCCAATCCCCTCCGGTCTCCGGTCCGCATGACCGAGCCTGAACCCGATCTGCCGGAGACAAAACGCATGATCCGGCAGGAGAAGTTCTTTCCTTTATATGACGACATCCCGGTGATCCTCTGCGCAATGCTGTCCGACCTGGCCGACCCGTCCGGCTGGTGGTCTGACGGTAGGCCGCACCGGTCCGATCGATGGTGGCTGGACGACAATCCCGGGTCGGACGGCTATGAGGATCGGACGAATGTTTCACGTGAAACGTTTCCGCCGTACCCGCTGACGACCGATGTGCGCAGGGTCGGCATGCAGAATGTGGACACGTCCAGCGCCGGATCCGGCGCGGCACCGGTGACAGCCAGTGGAGCATCGCGGGTTGACGGCCAGAACATCACACCCCTCCACTATTACGCTTTTGACATCGATGGTTTTGCCGCTTTTCAGTCCTTGCTGTCGAAACGTTACCCGCAACTGGTGTACGGCATCAAGGCGGTCTACGTCATGCCGTCCCGGTATCTGGCCTTGGGTGAGCCTCAGACATTCGACAGTGTGCCCTACCGTGAGGCACAGCCGGACCCGGCCTGGCAACGGCTGGGATCCTATGACCTGTCCACGAGTGCATTCGGCTATGACGGCAAGTGGTCCGGCTACGCCAAAATGTACAGCGGACAGTTCGCGATGATTGACATCACCGATCTGCATGGGCACAGTGTCAGCATCGGTTGCGAGGACCTGGCCGGCACCCTGGACGTGCATGCCCGGGCGGCATCCGTATGGCCTTTCCTTTCCCTGCAGGCTTTCGTGGACGGGATAGGCGGTGCCGGTATCAGGGACTATGCGATCCGGCCATTGCAGGACATGTCGGTAGGTATGCCGCAGGGCTTGTGGGAGACAGCCAGCAGCCAGTGGGATGTGCCAACCTATAGCCTGTACGCCGATAACAGGCTTTCTGCGGCACTCACCTACGCGCAGCGCCGGTATGACAGGGATGCCATCAACAAGACCTATCAGCGGGAGATGGCCGACATAGCCGTTACCGAAGCCAACGGACTCAATGATCTGCAATCGTCAAACGTGGATGCGACAAGCTCCGCACAGCTGGGATACGACAATGCGATCCGCCAGGCCAGGACCGTCAAGACCAACGGCAACAAGTCCACGGAAATGTCCAGGGACAACGCGGACCGGTCGGCCGAGACGGCACGGACGAATGCCGTGGAATCGGCTACGCTGTCACGACGGAACGCCGGCGAATCAGCCAATACTGCCTATCGTAACGCCGTCAAAGCGGCGGCCACCACGCTCACCAATGCGGACGCATCGGCCGCCACGTCGAATGCGGACTCGGTGCGTACCATCAACACGACGCAGCAGAACGGGCAGCAGAACATCGATTTCACGCAGCAATCCACGTCCCGGTCCATCGACTATGACAAGGACATGCAGGACATCGCCCTCAAATACACGCAGCAGACCTACGCCCAGCAGTCTACGTGGCTGAACGAGCGCAACCATACCATGCACATCTACGGATCCAGTTCCATACCGCTCGGGTCGGGTTTCCAGATGGCAGCCAAGGCGGTCAAACTGTATCAAACAAGACATGCGGTCAACAATGACCAGTCCAGGGTGGCCGACACGTCCATGGGCAGTGTGCCCAAGCAGGCGACGATGGACATGGATGCGGCAGGTGATCTGGGCTCCGATGGCGGGTTCAGCATCGGTGCCACGACACCAGGCGGTGACACAGCGGCCCTGGTAGCCTGGGCCGGGCAGGTGGCCGGCCAGGAGGCCATGGCGAACTCGCAGATAGAAAACAGATTCAAATGGCAGCATGAGGAGATTGACTTCGCCTCGCAGCAGCAGCGTGAGCAGATGCATGAGACGGTCAACAAAACCGTCGATTTCAACAATTTACAGAATACGCTGACCCATGACAACAACAAGGCGGTCCTGGATCGGCAGATCGCCACGCAAAGGCAGAACACGGATGCGGACTATCAGACGGCCACCGGCAACAACCAGCGCACCTACAATACAGCGACCGGCAATGCGGAACGCACCCGGGACACGACGCTGGGCAATGCGCAGAAAACCTATGATACGGATACAGGCAATGCGCAGCGGACGCATGATACGACCACAACCAATGCGCAGCAGGTCTACAATGTGACCAACGCCAACCTGCAGACATCATTTGATACGACTGCTGCCAATGAGGCGAAGACACGCGATAGATCGCTATCATCAGCAGCCATGCGTCAGGCGGTGGGCATAGCCGACCTGGACAACAGCCTGGATCAGCGGAGATATGCCGCCAAGCAGGCGAAAATCATGGGCAATGCGCGGATCGATGCGCAGGTTGCATCATCCTATGCGGGTGCCCCCGAGGAGGTGGCACATGCCACCGGGTCGGGCGACCTGGATGCGCTGGGCATTCGTGGCCTGGACATCCGTCTGCGCCGACTGTCCAAGGGCGACGAGCGGCAGGTCGGCCAGACTTTCGCCCGGTACGGCTACCGGATGCCGCCGAACACCTGGATAGACGACCCCAAGCTGAACTTGCGTCGGCATTACACTTATTGGGAGTGCCGCGACGCATGGATCGTGACCAGCCGCATGAGCGAGACCGCCAGGATGTTCCTGACAAGCATACTCAGGCAGGGCACCACGGTCTGGTCGCATCCGGACGAGGTCAAACAGACAGGATTGGAGTACTGATATGCCGGCAAGTGCAGCACGCAAGGAACGACGCGCCGAGCGACGCGTCGTGGACTACAGCAAGGCGAGTGGTGCCGAGCCTTGGCTCAAGGATGCGGAGAGCAGGGCGGGGCAGATCGCCCAGGGTCTGGCCCTGCGCAGCAGCCTGGACGACTATACGCAGACCTGGATGTACGACCTGTATACGCTGATGCTCACCAGACGCGTATGGACCGGTCTGCCGCTTGGCGTGGATGCCCGATGGCTGGAGCGGTGCCTGGCCCTGTACGGGGCGGCGGTCATCACACCAGTTACCAAAGGCAGCAGCGACGGCAAGCAGTACTATCAGGCCCAGCACCTGGTGATCGAACAGAAGTTCGATGATCAGGGTAATTTCCAGGGGTATGGCGCACAGGGCGCGTCGGGCGGCTATACGGACGGGCGCACACCAGCCAACTCGGTCATCGTCTGGGACAACATGGCGAGATTTCCGATGCACCAGGCTGTCAAGCAGTGGGCGGACGACCTTGGCCGGCTGGATCTGGAGATCGCCCGCAACATTGCCCAGCAATCCTCATATGCGATCCTGTACACGGATCAGGCGAGCGAGTCCGATGCGAAGAAAATCCTCGCACAATCCAATACCGGCATCTTCGGACAGATAGCCCTGAAAAGCGACGGTGCAGCCAATGATCTTATCACGCCAGGAGTGATCCAGACCGGTGTCACGCCGATCATGGACAAGCTGTATGAGGCCATGAGTCAGAAGCTGAACCAGATCTACAACAAGATAGGGATCAACTATCTGCCACATGAGAAAGCCGAACGGCTGGTTTCCAAGGAGGCATCCGTAGGCGAGGACTCAGTGCAGCGGCACCGGTACGCTTTCATGCAGCCCTGCCTGGAAGCCTGCAACCATATGCATGACATCTGGGGCATCAATGTCTCGGTACGCTGGAACGAGATCAAGGAGGATGATGATGGCGTGGCAGCCGATACAGCCGATACCGCAGCAGATCAATGAGACAGGCGAGTTCCGGGACCTGCCTTATCCGGATTGGGCCAAGGCTGATCTGATGCCTGGGCTCACCCAGGAGGCGCTGGCCAAATACCAGCCGGCCATCGATGCGCGGATCAAGGCCATGTATGGGTGGCGGTACATCAGTCTGCATCCGTATGACAGGTGGGCGGCGATGTTCACGGCCCGCCTGCAGTCGCTGGTGTCCAGGTGGGCTCCGGCACTCAACGCCCTGGCCGCACAGGGTGGCCTGGACATCAATGACGGCGGCGATGTGGGCACCAAGGCCAAGGACATCAACAGCAAGTATCCTCAGGGACCGCTGGATCCGGATAAGGAGTCCTACGCCTCGGAGGGTGATGATCATGTGCGCAAGCAGCGGACACGCAAGGGACAGATGGAGGCGTTTTCCGATTTCGACAACCGTCAGACGGGTTACCGGGACCCGGTGACCGCTATAGTGGACAGCATGGGCGTGCTATTCTCACGCCTCGTATATTAAGGAGCATGTCATGGAGTACAGAGGGGAATGGCGCGACCGTCTCACGCCGAACGGTGAAAAGTGGCCGTATCCGGATCTGACGAAGATCGTCGGCCCGGAGGGTCCGGCAGGCCCGGCCGCCACGGTTGATGTGGACGGGACCACCACCCTGCCGCCCGACCAGCCGGCCAGTGTGACCAACGTCGGCGACAATAGTCATGCCAAATTCAGGTTCGGGATCCCGCGCGGCCAGAAAGGCGAGCAGGGTCCGCAGGGTCCGGCAGGCCCGCAGGGTCCGACGGGGTTCGGTCTGAAATGGCGCGGACACGCGGACACCGTCAATCAGCTGCCGGCGCAAGGTTCAGAGGGCGACTACTGGTTTGTCGGCGATGATGAAGTCATGTACATCTGGGACGGCAGAGGATGGACCGCCACCGGTCAGCTCAGAGGTGTGGAGGGTCCGCAGGGTCCCAAGGGCGACAAGGGCGATGCGGGCTCCAATGCCACCATTCGGATCAGCCAGGTTGACACTGGTGATCCGGGCACCAGCGCCCAGGTCACCAATGATGGCACGATCACGGATGCGCGCCTGCATTTCACGATTCCCCGCGGCGACACCGGGCTGCAGGGTCCGCAGGGGCAGCGAGGACCGCAGGGCATCCAGGGTCTGCCCGGCCCGCAGGGTGTCCGTGGCGACACGGGCCCGCAGGGGCCGGCAGGCATAGGTCTGACCTATAGAGGGCCCAAGGATGATCCGTCACAATTGCCGCCTACCGGCAAGCAAGGCGATTATTACACCATCAAGGGACATCTATGGATATGGGATGGAGCCCAATGGACTGATGCCGGCACCATCGTCGGGCCCCAGGGACCACAGGGCGAACAGGGCGACCAGGGTGTGCAGGGGCAGCCGGGTGAGGCGGCTACAGTACGTATTGGTACCACGACCACCCTGCCTGCAGGATCCCAGGCGACAGTCATCAACTCCGGTGACGAGCGTAATGCGACCCTGGATTTCGCGATACCGCAGGGCAAGGACGGCCCCGAAGGTCCACGCGGCCCTCAGGGTGTGCAGGGCATCCCTGGTCCGCAGGGCGAACAGGGTGTAAAAGGCGATCTGGGGCCTAAGGGTGACAAGGGTGACACCGGGCCTAAGGGTGACACCGGACCTCAGGGCGAAAAAGGAGATCGTGGATTACATGGGTATGGCTGGTATTATTACGCCACTCCGCCTGAAAGAGGCGATGACGGGACACGCTATGTGATTGCGGATCATCTTTCGCCAACAGTGCGTCACGATCAGCAAATCAATGACGAGACCATTGTGGACTCGGACGGCAATCTTTGGGAACCTGGTCCTAATAATGGGACGACCATAACGGTTACAACCCGTGGTGCAACGCTCAAAGGCAACATGGGATTGAGAGGCGACACCGGTCCTACCGGACAGAAAGGCGATAAGGGCGATAAGGGCGATCAAGGAGTTCCCGGACCGCAAGGCGAACAAGGGCCGCAAGGACCCAAGGGAGATACCGGTGACACTGGCATACAAGGTCCAGCCGGCAAGGACGGGGCGACCGGACCGCAAGGACCGACTGGACCCGCCGGACCGACAGGAGGGACTGGTGATCCTGGGCCGCAAGGGCCCAAGGGTGATCCTGGTGCTACAGGTGCCAAAGGCGATCAGGGCCCCCAGGGTGATACAGGACCGCAGGGTCCTGCAGGCAAGGATGGAGCAGCCGGACCGCAGGGTGTGCCTGGCATCCAGGGTCCTAGAGGGGAACAAGGCCCGACAGGTCCGCAGGGTCCGGCTGGTCCATCGCTTGCATTGCAGACCAAGTCAGTCACGCTGCATGGCGTTGTTTTTGAAATCGCTTACACGGATCAGATCATGTCCGTGTCACTGGTATATAACAGCGGATCACCGTCCGGAATGAACGAGCTTAAATCTGCACTTGCCCAATGGAGCAGCACCGAGATCAAAACCCTATTGCCATGGCTGCGAAATTCAGGATCGGGAAACGATCTCGGCGAGACCGTCATGGCCTTGTATTACACCAGTCAGAATATGCAATCCGAAGAATGGCAGTCATGCGGAACCCTTACCCTACCTGGCATAGGTTCGGCCTGGACCTCATGGCCAGTGCATGGTGATAGTCCTGAAGAAACCAATGCAGCATCCGAAATCCTGGGCCGCGTGGTCATCGTACAATGGCCGAAGGAGGCATAGCATGGGTTGGCCTATTTTCCCGCCATTCAGTTCCTATCAGCCGGATCGTGGATACTATGACGCACAGCCGGCCACGATCGGTGAACTCAACATCCTCTACCATTATCTGGATACGTTGCGGGTCGCTTTCAACGGCGCGTTGGATACGATCAATGGCAGCCATCAGGATCTTACGGACATCCTGGACCGTCTGGATGCCGCGGAGACGACCATCACAGGCCTGCTGTCCCAGCAGACGCAGGATGAGGAGGATATTGCCAAGGTAAGGCAGAGCCTGACCGACCTGACCGCCCGCGTGGACAAGCTGATCCAGTCGGGTGTCATCCAGTCGATCACATGGACACCGACCGCATCAGGATGGACTGCCACGATCATCGGCAATCAGGGATCCGCATCGCACACGGTTTCCCTGTCCGGTGATGATACGATCCTGGTGCGCACCGACCAGTCGGATGCCGGCACGGGCTGGACGCTCACATCCAAGGGCGGCACCAACGACATCACCCGGCTCGGACTGCACAGTACGGATGGCAGGGTCGACCTGGTCAATCAAGGACAGCCGCAGTCACAGCTGCCGGTGCTGTCCTCGGATGGTGCACTGACGGTCGCCTCCGATTCGGGCGCCCTGGACCTGTCCTATGGTCCCAGGGCCCAGGCCGACCATGACGATCTGCAGGCCGCCAAGGCACAGCACGTCAAGGATGTGCAGGATCTGACGCAGGCCCTGACGCTGCTCCAACAGCAGGGTCGTTTGACCAGTGCAGCAGTGCTCACCCAGGATGGTACTGTCACGATTCATCTGTATGTGCGTGCCACTGATGGCCAACTGGTTCGGGACATTGATATCCCTCTGCCCATGACGGGCGACGACGGCATCACAGTTACAGTGGACGCATCAGGATGGCATCTCAAAGCCGACGACCAGCTGCAACGCCTGCCGGTCCTGCTGACCGGCGCTGACCTGGATGCGCATGACGGATCTTTATGGCTCCAAACGCAGGCCTATGATCCGAAAACCGGACAGCCGGTCTCCAAGACTGCATCCCAGATGCCAGTGGACTGTGACACGACCATGGTCGTCGGCACGCCGAACGGCACCCTCATGCTGAGTGCATCCGGGGCGGTAGACCAGGCCAACCAGCATTCGGATGCCGGTGATGATGCCCTACGCCAGGCATTGGATACGCTGACCACCCGTGTGGAGAACCTGGAGAACACGATCGTCTCCCTGCAGTCCCGTCTGGCGACCGCCGAGGAGACGGCGCGCCGTTCGGTGACCAATGCGACCCTTGCCGTAGCCAAGGGCGACAGTGAGGATACGGTCACCCTGACCGTCACGCTCTACAATGCACAGGGTGCCATGGTCGCCCGGCTGCCGGCCGAGTTGAGGGTCATGAGTCCCAGCAATACAATAGACACGGGCGTGCAGGTGTCCGAGCATACGGCATCCTTGTCGTTTGACACCAAATAATGCGATGATATACTGATGGCGTGCGGGTTCATTGCCATCAGCCTTGCACGCACCGCATACAACCCTCGGTCCGCCAGCCGGGGGTTTTTTCATTTCCTGCTACTGCCTACCGTGTGCACCTTGATGTTGAAGATGGTGCCCAGGCAGGCGGCTATAATGCTGATGGTCGTCTGGATCTTGCCGGTCGGTGTACCCCAGACGGGCCCCAGCAGGCCGATGGCTGTGGCCAGGGCCGGTAGGATCGTACCCACCACCCAGTCCACTATCGCCTTGACCAGCGGAGGCAGGGCCAGCGGTATATCCGGCTGGTCCGGATCGTCAGGCTGATTATCGTCGCTCATGATGGCTCCTTACCATGTCAGGGTCTCCCCGGCGTAGATCATATTGGGATTGCCCGACCGGTACCCGTGTATGGCACCCATGGACACGCCATGCGCCAGGGCGATATTCCACAGTGTATCACCGGACCGCACCACATAGGATCGGCCGGACGTTGCCGCACCATTCACACGGATGCACTGTCCTGGATAGATCGTATACGGCGAGTGGATCCCGTTGGCTGCGGCAATGCCCGGCCAGGATACACCATACCGCCGGCCGATCCCGGACAGAGTGTCACCCCTGACCACCGTATGGCACCCGGACGGCCGGGCAGGCGCTGGAGCGGCAGGAGGCGAGACGGGTGCCCTCACATGGGACTTCGCATAACGGTTCCATGCATCCATATTGCCGTAAAATTCGCTGAGATCCACACCGTATGGCCATGCATAGACTCGCCCGTTGGACGTATACTGCCACATGGCCGCACTGTTCCAGTTGCGCAGATGCCAGTATGGCTGCGGAACCTGATCCTTGGTCAGGGCCTTGTTGTAGTACCATCCGCCGGCCAGCCAAAGGCCATAGTCGGCCCGCGACACGGACGACCAGTCATACCCGTTCTCCGTAGACAGCTGCATGTAGATCATGGGCTTGGTGCCATAGGCCGACTGCACACGGTCCAGCCATGCCTTGGCCCAGCCGGTGCGCCACGGCTGGGACGGCTCCCAGTCCAGGATCGGCATGATGCCCTTGCCTATGTATCCGCGCGTCTGCGACACGAAAAAGTCGGCTTCGGCCTGCGGCGATCCGGACGTGTCCGCAAAATGATAGACTCCGGTCGCCTTGCCCAGGCGTAGCGAATCCTGGACGACCCTGTCGCAGTCCGGGTTGACATACGATGTGCCCTGCGTGGCTTTGGCTATGACAATATCAGTGTTGGCAGCCTGCACATTGATGCCGGTCTGATGGCTGGACACGTCCATGGCCGACATGCCATAGGCCGGCGATCCTCCGATGATCAGCGCCAACGCCGCTGTCAGACCGACCAGCGCACGCCATAGGATGCTACGTAATCTTCGCATGATGATCCT
>JAAOBB010000180.1_pt1 | contig 13604 bp, 18 predicted proteins | sample 7267541 | NCBI WGS metagenome assembly JAAOBB01 (sample SAMN14345205, study PRJNA599270) | viral metagenome | isolation source: viral-like particles (VLPs) isolated from bee gut | host: Apis mellifera | place: Switzerland:Lausanne | collected 2017-01/2018-02 | reverse complement strand
GCAGTATTATTTTTTATCTGATTCAAAATTTGCGGTAAAGTTAATGAATGATTCTTAAATGCTGATACATTAATACCTAATTCTTTAAAACCTTGAATATTTTGTTTAGTAGGCTTCATTAAACGAGTTAATGCTGAACGTAATGCAGTACCAGCAACGCTACCTTCGATACCTTGATTACTCATTAGGCCAATGGCAGCCGCTGTTTGTTCAAGACTAATTCCAGCAGCATGAGCGGTAGGGCCTACATAGGTCATAGCATCGCCCATATCTTGGAAACCAGCAGCAGTTGCGTTTGCCGTATAGGTTAAACTATCAGTAACGCGCTGTGTGTTTTTTAACATTCCAGCAGTAGTATTTGATTTCAGCCCAAACTGCTCCAATGTTGAGGTGGAAACACGCATTACATCATTAAAATCATCACCTGAAGCTCTTGTGGCAGCCAAAATTGACGGCATAGCTCCCAAGGCTTGTTTAGCAGAATATCCACGCTTGACTAACTCTTCAAGGCCTGCATTAATCTTGGTAGTAGAAACTCCATACTCTACCGCCCAACGCTTGGAGGCTGAAGCCATTTGGTCTAATTCACGGCGAACAGAGGCCGTAATTTTACCGTTTTTGCTGAGCAAAGGTCCAATTTTATCGATTTGAGAATTAAAATCAATGGCAGATTTAGCAGCATAACCAAAGCCGGCAACAATAGGAGCAGTAACATAAGTGGTCATAGTACTGCCTAAATTTCTCATTTTGCGCCCAGCAGCTAATCCCGCATCGCCAAAAGCCGTTGTGGCTTTACCTGCTTTATACCAGGCAGAGCTTTGCTGATTAATTTGAAGCCCTAATCTATTCATTTCTCCCGCAAGTTTTGTTGCTTGAGCTTGAGTGCGATTAAAAGCAGCAGCAGCGTTTGCTTGCCGGGCGGTTAATTTCTTTTGCTCCTCAGAGGTAGCAGCTGTTTTGCTGATTAACTGGTCATATTTAGCTCTTTGCGCGTCCAATTTAGCATTATAATTATTAATCTGTTGCTGCATAGAAGCATAAGTAGACCTCATACCGTTTAAACTGCCACCAAAGGCTTTAACGGTTCTCTCTTGAGCAGTTAAAGCAGCTCCAGTAGCACGAATAGTAGCATTTAAAGCATTTGCACTTTGTTTGAATGGATCAATATTAAGAGTAACAACACCAGCTAAATGTCCTATACTTCCAGCCATGTTTAACCTCCTTTCCTATTTATTTTTGGAAAACAAAAGCGGAAAGGCCTTATCAATAGGGACTTCCCGCTCTTCGTAAATTTTATTAATATGTTCGATATCGTACATAGTCATCTTGTCAATCTCAAACAGTTTATAACCTTGTTTCATCAAGGACTTATAAAAATCATTTAAATTATCTATTGACTTTTGGATTGACTGTTCGGTAATTTTTTTAAATTTGCATCATTACCATTATCTTCATCACTTGAGCCCAAACAATCATCGGCCACTTTACTAATTACTGCCATGGCCTTCTTATTTGCACCATTTAATACATCTTCTTTATTAAATTGCTTATTCCAAAAATTAACGGCAAATTGTGCTACCTCGTCTGAATTTTTTCTATAATCCTGATCGGTGGGGCCGTCTTTTTTGTCATACATTTTTGTTTGGTGCTGTGTTAAAATCAGAACCTGAGTAATGTCTTTCAAGAATGGCTCATCGGTGCGCTTAAAAGTTTGATTTTTGCCATCAATCTTTAATGTTATTTCATACATAATTTATCCTCCAACTCGTTTCACCTTTGATCGTCTCTGTTTTTTGTTACTAACCAGCAGTATTATTGCCAGTTACTTTTTGGACTAATTTTGCTTCATCATCTGTGGCTGGAAAAACTGCTTTTTCAAACTCAGAATAAACAAAATCCGGATTATCTTCGCGGCCAATTAGCATTACTAAAGCATCTTCATCATCTCCACGAGGAGAGAAGTTACCAGTAGTATCATCCGTGGCCACATCTGGAGTGCTATCAATAGTTTTTGCGTCTAAGCTTGGAATAGAGAATTTACCCTTTAATAAAGCTACATAAACCCCTTTATTATCATCCATATGAGATTTAAACATTACAGCAATATCATTAGGCATTAAATTTTTACGATATGCTTCAATTCCATTAATTAAATCAATACCAAAGAAATCCTTACGTGCTTTCGAAGTCATATCTGCTAACTTAACATCTAAGGTTGCGCTAGAAATACCACTTGATAATTGAACGTAAGGCCCATCATCGGCAGCAAAAGATTTGATTTCATTTTTAATTTCTAGTTTTGCTTCAGTTAATCCAGGGATTCGTTGAATTCCGTCTGGACATAAATTATTTTTTACTACTGCATATTTAAAATCTCGTGCACCTATCTTTACTTTTCCCATTACAACCTCTTCCTTCGTATAAAAAAAGGACTCTTTAGAGTCCTAGATATTGAAAATTAGCGGTAAACATTAATAAATCTGAAATATCAATATCAACATAATGGTTTTCATAATAACGTTCATAACCGCTATCTCGCATTAATTGATAAATAAGTTGTTCAATATCAGCCGCTAACTGTAATTTATATTTATTTATCCAAAAATCTACTTGTACTTTTGGATATTCTATTAAGCGCTGATCATCAGCGTAATCAGCTTCATCGCCTGGAATATTAGTTACTCTAATCCAGGGAGCATTAATACTTTTTAAAAAATCATTTTCAGGCGTTCCAAGATAAACGGGATTAACTGCTAAAGGCTGGCCTCGGGCTTTATCCATAAGCTCCGTTAACTTTTTGCTTGTGTCCAAAATTTTAGAAACTTCGACATCAGCTAGTTTCATAATTTTAAATCCTCAAGAAATTTATCTAGAATTGGCTGTTTAGTTTGTTCTTGAGCCTTTTCAATGAAATGCTGGGGGTCTTGCTTGGAAGTACCTGAATTAGGGAAGTGGGCAATACGGCCTTTAATATTGTCATAACCAACCTGAGCTTCATATTCGCCGGTTCTTGTGGAATTAATAACTTTGGTGTGTTCCTTTAAAGGGCCTAAGCCCGAGTGGTCTTGCACACTTTGAGGCGTGTCTTCCATCAACTTTTCTTTAAAAATATTGCCTCCATCCCGGACAGCTTTCCGGGCTTTTTTATCAAACCCATCTTCCAAAATTTGAACATTATTTAACATTTCTTCTAAACCACTAACTGCCATTATTTCACCGCCTTACATTCAATTTTGGTAATATCACGTTTATCGTAGTCCTCATCAACTCCAGTAATTTCGTAATCTTTATCCCGCCAAACCACAATCCAGGTTGAATCTATTGGTTGGTGAACATTAAAACGAATTGCAAAATTAGGTGATTCTCGGCGATAACCGACTTTTGTTGTGGGATTGCGGAATTCTCTAATCGGAGTATTTAATAGTTCAGCCCAGCAGGAATACACGCATTTACTTTTTCCATTAACGGGAACATTATTTTCATCTTTGCTATAACTAGTTTCCCAAAATTCAATACGTTCGGTCATTCTAGTAGTTCTCATTCACTATCACCTTCTGTAATTTCAGAACGTAGTTGATTAATGATATTTACTACCGACTGGTTAGCTAGCGGAAACCGCATGACCTCTGAACCCATACCACGATAATCGTAATCTTCTTTAACAATTTTCATAATTGCTACAAAAAAGCGAGGTTCATCTTTAAAATCATCAGGTTTAGACTGGTCTTTAATAGCAGCACATAGCTCTAAAGCTGCAGATTCAATAAGTTCATGTAAAACATCATCATCAAAATTTTGATCAATTTTGCAATAATTTTTTAAGGTGGTGAATTGGTCTTTACTAAGTTCATACATTTAATGTTCTCCTGCTAAGATTTTTTAGTAGAACCAGCACTTTGACTTACAAAATATCCTGCATTTGGATCTGCTACTTCAACATCAAAACGAGTAGCTGCCTGTAAAAATTGGCCAAAAATAGCATCGTCTACCCAACGAACCTGAATATCTAAACGATCAGCCATAACCACTGCTCGCTTTACATCTCCAATGAAAGCATTAGAGTCTCCAGCATTACCTAATAGATCATCTTCGACAACATAAATTGGAATTCCAATTACGCGAACGGGAGAACCATCAACAATTGGTTGCTGCAACAAATAACGACCATCCTTATCCTTTAAAGTATCTAACCAATTATAGAAACTTTGTGAGGCAATAATAGACTTTTGATATGCTGGATCTAAGTCAACATTAATAATATGTTTTAAGTCATCTACAGCCTCACCAGCAATATTTTTTGGAGTAAATCCTTTCAATTTTTCAGCAACAGCTGCATTAGTAGTATTAATTTTTTGTTCTAAAGCATTTCTTGAAACAATACCTAATAAATCAACTGCTGAGTCTTGAATGGCCTCATTAGAAATTGGGATAGCTCCCCGGTATGTTTTAACTTTCCAACTTACGTTTAAAAATTTGGGTTTAGACAGCTCTGGATTTTTTTCTAATTCTGCTGCTTCAGTCAAACCACTAGTTGCTCGTTGTAAAATTGGATATTCCCCCGCAGCAGTATTGGCTTGAAAGTGCTGGACTAATTTTGATAAATCAGTTACAGTCTTGACTTCATTTTCTGGATTGTAAACAATATCTTTCGGGATAATTACATCTGCATCTGGACTAGTTAATCCATCACGGGTAGTCCCCTTACTGTGTAAATAAGCATTAATTGCATCGCGTAATTCATTGTCTTGACCATGTAATTGGCGCTTAACTGGTGGTTTACCAGCTTTAGGTTCATTACCTTCGCTATCGTTATCACCACGCGCAACTACCTGGTAGTTTTTGATTTTTTTATTATTCTTCTCAATCTTTTCGGATAGTTGACGGATTTCATCTGCTTTTTTATCTGCACTATCTAATTCTTCTTGAGTAGCGTCTTTTTTATCTAAAGTAGAACGCACTTCAGTTGTTAATTTAACTTTGCGGGACTCTGTTTCTTTATTTTCAGCCTGTAAGGCTCTGATAATTTCATCAATAGTCATATTTTTACCTCTTTTTTATTAAAATAGCCATTAACTATTTGCTAATGGCTTCAATTATTTTTAATTTTTGAGCAATATAATTTCTCTTTTTTTCACGGGCAATTTTTAAAGGTTCTTCTTTAATTTGCTTTACTCGTTCCAGGGATCTAACTCCCACATTTGTATTTAAATAAGCGGGGGTAGTAACTACACTCACATCATACAAATGATCAATTTTGCGAATAGTACGGATATAATCAATTCCATCTTCGTCCGTTTTTTGCCAATCATCAGCGTCATCGTCTTCAGATACGGTAAAAGCAAATGAACACTTATTTAAAATACCAGCTCTGATATTTTCTAAAACATCATGAGCAATTGTTGTATCAGGTAAAGTAACAGTAAATCTAAGTCCGACATCATCAATATTTAATGATAAATTGGCATTTACACGCCCAATAATTTGTGATTGGTTATGATTAAAGGTTGCTACAGTATTGCGCATATCAGCATTATCTAGACAATGTCGGTCTAATATTTCAACAAAAGTAGTGCCATAGCCTAAAACTTGTGAACGACTGTTAAACTTTAAGGCATAACCTTCAATTACATTACTGTCATTCTCATCTTGACGTGTTTCCACTTGTGCTTGAATTGTCCGTATTTCTTTGTCCTTGTCCAAGATTACCACCCCCCTTCGCTAGCCGTGCCATTTGATATTTAGATTTATCATCTAAAAATACATTATTTAAATTAGACTGCATTTTATCCATATTGGCATTTTTAGATCTCTTTTGGCCAACTGCTTCACGTGCTTCATTAGGTGATAAAATTTGTCCATCAATGGCTAATTTAGCGTCTTGCATATTCATTCCAACTTCTTTGCGAATATCAAATTCAAAATGATCCTTTTGCCGCTCCGAATCATTTAATAATTTCAACTGAAATTCTGAAATAATAGGTTCAAAATAAAAGGGTAAGTCATATCTGACATACCCTTCCTGTAATTGTTTAACTGACTGGTTAGGCGAATTAACACCTAATTTAAATGCTGGGATTCGCATAACTTTAGCAATTTGGCTGGTTGACCAATTGTTAGAATTAATCAAACTTAAAACATTGGTATCAACTTCCAGCGGTGTATAATCCATGGTTTCATCGGTGATAATTGGTCCATTAGTTGACCCCGCTTGGGCATATTCAAAATCTTCCCGTATTTTGCGGCGGGATTTTTTATTTAATTTACCTTTAGCTTTAATCATCCCTGATTTAAACCCACCACCGAAAAACTTTTGCAATGTGTTAACACCATTAGTCTGTAATGCTAATTCTTCTTTTAAAGATAATAGCGGAGAACGCCCCATGATAGTATCTGTTGTAAAGAATTTCATATGGATTACATCTTCTGCCTTACAAGTTATGCTGTTTTGACCATTAACTGGGGTAAATTTATATTGATATTTAACATCCGCTGCCGTTCGCTGTTCTAAAATTTCCGTTTGTGAAGGTGAGAAGAATTGAAATTCTATTGGGACTCTAGTTTTGGGGTCACGTACGATTCTTGAATATGAATTGCCACATAAAATAGCATTAACTACCATTGAAAATTTCCAAGTATAGGCGGACACATATTCATTAGCTTTCTTATTCATCAAATACATAAGGTCAGGATTTTCTATTAATGTATCATCATCATCTTGAATTTCTATAATAGGAAAGCGGGCTACATCACCACCAACAATCGAAATAGCTGTTAAAACATCAGAATTTCTTAAAGCACCAATTCCAATATAATTGCCTCTGTAATTAGGAATTATATTGTTTTCAATTAATTGTTCATCCCAATTAGCACTTCTAAAAAAAGCCATATATTCGCCTCCTTTCGTTTAAGATTAATTACTTAATTCAGCTGCCAAAAAGCCAGTATGCTTAACAATATTCCACCTGTGATTATTCCTAAAGGCAAATATATTTGGCTAGCTCCAACTGCTATCATAAAAAAACCACAAATAATAATTATTTGTGGAATGTTGTTTTTCAGCCATTGAATTAATTTTTTCAAAATCCGAAATCCTCACTTTGTACATAATCATCGTTTAAATAATTATCGATATCTTCAGTAAAACAAATAGCATAGGCATCTAGTAAAGCGTCCAAAGCGTCAATTTTGTTTGATTGTTTGTTTTTATTAATGCGAACGCCATTATTATCGGTCATCAGCACAGCATTATTGACTGCAGCTGTTAAAATTTGGTTATCTGAATGTTTAATATTGCCACCAATTACGTCATCTTTAAATTGCTTAGTAGGCATTGAGAGCGTCAATGTACCCTGCCGAACCTGAATTTGTGGCCATTCAGGGTGATTTTTTTCAATTAATGTTAGCAAAGGCCCATACTGATAGGGGTCGAAGCATATAGCTTGTACATCAAGACTATAGGTTTCTACAAATTGTTCTAGCCAATCAAAAACTGCTTCAACATCAATAATTCCACTTTCCAGCTGAGTAATGTCACATTGCCCTAGTTGTTCTAATTTACGATAATCCAGTCTATCAGATTTTATTTTTTTATCTAAACCATATTTAGTACCAACAAAACAGTGACTATCAGCGTACCACACGCCTTCAATTGGATATAACCAACTAATTGCATACAGATCAGACGTTTTACCAACATCAACCCCAAACCACACTCGCTGGCCAGTGATATCAGGTAAATTTATTTCTGCTTTTTTCCAAGTTTCAATGTCCATATATGAATCCTCTTCTGCTTGTCGCCACATATTAAACAATTTAACGTATTTACTATTTAAAGTACCATCGTTTTTTGCCTGATTTAATTTGCCTTTTAAGTAATCATGCAACTGTTGTGAAAGACTAGGTACATCTAAAATAGGATTAGATTTAATCCAATTTTGGGGATTATCAATTTCTGGAATATTGTCTTGCTCAGCAATGAATGTAAAATAGCGGTCAGCTTCAACTTCTCCTGACAAAACACTTTTAGCATATGGATAGTTTTGTTTAAACATAGGTACATTCATATCAAAGCCTGCAGTAGAGATAATAAATGTCAAATAACTGGGTAATAGTCCTTGACCTGTGGCTAGGGTCTCTAGCATATCTGTGCTTTTGGCTTCAGAGTATTCATCAACGACTGCTACGTGTGGTTCAAATCCATTTACTAATCCGGCGTCACGTGAAAATGTCCTTATAATAGAGCCATCATTTAAATTTTCAATCTCACTGCGAGTAATTCTTGTCATTCGTTTAATTTCTGGGTCAGTGCTCCTTAGAGCGCTCAATCTTTTTTTAACCATATTAAAGACAATTCCAGCCTGTTCTCTATCATTACCTGCCGTATACAATTGCCTATTCATGGCTGGATTTTTCCCAAACAAAAATTCATATAAAATTACTCCCGAAATTAATAAAGATTTCCCATTTTTACGTGCCATAGAAATAAAAGCATCTGTAAATCTTCTTATAGACTGGTCATTTTTATCTACCCAACCATAAAGGCAGCCAATAATAAATTTTTGAAAATCTGCTAATGGTTGTGGCTTACCAGTTTTAGGCTCTGGCAATATTTCCATAAACGCAACTGCTTTACCCGCTAAGTTAGTATCAAAATACCAGCGCCAGTCAGTCCGTTTTAAATCTGCTTGTTGCCTTTTAATAGCAGCTAATACTGCTTTAGACGTTATTAAATCACCATCAAGCACCCTTTTTATAAAATTTGTAGTGGGATCAGAAAAACTCATGCGAATTTGTCCAAAATAGACTTGCCTTCTTTCTCATTATTTTTTGGCATATTCATTTGCAGACGTGAATTAACATTTAATCCTAAATCAGAGGCAAGGCCTTTAATTTGTTTGGTTGCTTTGTCAAGCCTTGAAATAATCGTATTATATTGTCCTTGAGCATTTAATAAATTATCCTCGCACGCTAATGACTCTTTGGTAGCCTCTTTAATTAACGTTTTAGAACCAGTAGCTCGTACCTGGTTCAGTTCATCTAATGCGTTATCGTAAGCCTTCTGTGCAGCGTCTATACTTTCTAAGACTTTAGGTATTCCTTCCGAACAATTTTTATAAATTTGATACCAGGTACAGTAATTTTCTAATTCCGCCCGATCTAAATTTCTTAGCGGTAACTTCCCTAAAGCCTTATATATACGCTTGTATTCTTGTTTGGCAGCTCCCTGTAAATGTCTGGGAGGCACCTTTTGCAATGGCTCTAAGCCATCAGCAGCAATAGTTTCAGCTTTAAATTTTGCTTCTTGCTGTAAAACTGTTAGGTGTGCACTTGACTCTTTTAATAATTTTTGTTTTCTAGCCATTAAAACACCTCCTAAAACCTTCATATTCAACGCGTACGCGCTTTTAGTTAATAGCTATTAAATAGTGCTGTGCTATTGCCAAAAATCAAAAATTGATAGAATTTGCCGTGCAAAAAAGAGGCCGTGCGTTCGACTGTAGAGCCAAAACACGCCCCCGATAATATTAAAGGGGGTACCTGCTCACCAAGCAGAGACACCCCATCTGGTAAAATGCTGTCCGCTGTGTGGATTGTTATTTATTGTTTGAAATAAAATAAAAAATAAAAATAATTTAAAAAAAAATAAAAATTTAAAAATCATTTCAAACAATTAATCATTAATCAATCACTTCATCATCTAATCACTAATCAATCTACTAACTGACTAACTAGTGAGTAGTAGTAGCACTAGTGTACAGTATGTACTACCTAGTCCCCAGTACACGTCTATACTTGTCTAGCTTTCCCTTACTACTCAATATATCAATCTTATTCATTACATCATTCAGTTGGTTTATGTTCCTTCCTTGCTTGGTCAACCTTTCAATACATATCTTTTTAGGAGTATCAATATAGATATGCTTAACAGTATGGCTTACTAGTAGGCTATCTAGTCTTTCATCAGGATAGCTTAGAACAATCCATACATTATCAAACGTTTGTTCAGTGTTAATCTTGCGGAGTATTAGCTCATAGAATAACTGAATGTAATCATTAACATCAATATTATCTTCATGTTCAGGCTTAAACGTTAATGCTTGCATCAGTGCATCATAGTCATATACTAAGTCATTACTACCAATGCGTTGCTTAACATATGTGGTCTTACCTGCAGCAGGATAGCCAACAACTACATTAATAATCATTCTTCTAGTCTTCCCTTTATGTTTCTTAATCCATTCTCTTTTAGTCTTGAGCTTATGACAATTAGTACATAAACTTTCCAAGTTATCTAAATTAGTTCTATCTTTCCAATCATCTTCGCTTGGTATGATATGATCCACAAGCTTAGCTTCCATACCACACCTTTGGCATAAGGCAAAGTCTCGAGCTAATACTTGAGCCCTGGTCTTCTTCCATAGGTTAGACTTATAAAATCTAATGTACTCAGGCTTGTTTAGTGAGCGCCTGCGATTATAATTTTTATCGTGCTCCTTTCGAAACTCGGTATCGTAATCAATTAGAACCCGGCGCCCATTTTTAATTACTAACTTTTGTGGTTTCATAAGCATTACCTATTTTCTATGTTGTAAATCGTGCATAATACCCACATGTGTATGAATAGATTGTGTGTATTCGTCTAATGCTTTATTGAAGTTTTGGTTGGTAATGGTCTTGCCTTGATTCTTCATATACCGAATTATAAGCCTATAGATAATATGGACTAAGACAAACTCTATATCATTTATCATCACTGGCTTGCCTGACCTGCCAATACTAATATGATAATCTTTATCATCAGTACCAGCTTGAGTCCAATAAGCATTTAGTATTTCATGTTTGGTCTTCATCAATAACTTATCCTTTTTTTATGGCATCAATATCTCATTAACTAATCATTTGCGTGGTTATAGTCTTCTTCATTATCTGAATCTATACGCTTTATTAAAAGGTTAGAAACAGACGTTTATTATTAATGTTTAACATATTTAAGCAATAATTCATGATCTACTTTTTTATTATTGGAAAAAGAGCTTTTGGTACCTAAATCTTTAAATATTTTTGTGTTAGGTAACATTTGTCTTTCTGAAATAAAAATGTTGTCTGTAGGTATGTTATTAAGCCAATTGTAAAATTTATAATCATCAAATCCTCCATATCTATGTTTAGTGTTCAAATATGGTGGGTCACAATATACGACATCATTCTTTTCTATTTGAAGGTCAAAGTAATTTAAATTTGAATAAATAATTGGTAGTGATATTTTAGTTTTTTGTATTAATTCTAACTGTTTTATTCTTGCTATAGGGTTTAATCGCTCTTTGTGAGTAGAGGCTAAATATTTTTTATATCTTTCATTAATAGTAAGCCTATGGTCTCCTTTTACAATGTATTCCTGAATCAAATCAAGTCGTATTTGTTCTTTATCTTTACTCCAAACATAGCTTCTTTCACCATTTGAAAATGACCAACAAAGTAAAATTAAAGTCCTATCAATAGAATCAGGCTTATTATCGCGCCAATCAAAAAATTGTTCTCTAGTTATATGCGTAAATAAGTCTAAATTAATCTGAGGATCATTTTCTACCAAAGCCTTGAGTAAAAAAATAACTGTGGCTCTTTTATCATTATAAATAACTTGTTCCCAACGTTTACTAACTGCTGCATGTAAACTTATTGATCCTCCTCCACCGAAAGCATCAATTAATCTTCCACCTTGTGGCAAAGCCTCTATAATTTTTTGTGCTTTTTGGCTTTTGTTCCCAACATAAGGCAGTCCTTTTTTCCAAAACTCTGATTTTTTCAAATATACATAGCCTTTCCCTATAAAATTTGATATAATTTTATCTGGCCATGTATTTGGCTACAAAGAGGGGTTTCAGTATTAAGTACTGGAACCCCTTTTTTAATATAAAAACACCCTAGTGAGTACTATGATTTCCTTATTTTATTATGTTTATCTACTACTCAATCCTTAAATAATTGCTTCTCATGCTTGTTGAATGCACGTTCTAGCTCTTTAACATTGCATCCGCGCTTTTTTAGCCTTTTGATTGTTAATAGCAAGTAATTATATTCATCACGCCACACAGTGTTATTTTTGGCCTTATCCTTATAAATATGTTTGAAGGTTAACACCACATCTTTAACTGTGCAGGTTTTGTCGCGATACTCATTGAGTAGCTGGTTATTAACGGTATTATCTAATGTTTCGACATTGGGAAACTTTAGCATTGCATATCTTCACCTCCTTAATTGTGAGTACAAAAAAAGCACTCGCTGGAGTGCCTTAAGTATTTTGTGTATTAATATTTTCCTATTCTTCCAATATTCTTTTTATTGCGTTGTGTTGACTTTCTGAAAGTCCATCGAATTTTATGGCAAACATAATTATAGCTTGTTGCTTTTCTTGAGAAAATGCAGATAAGTCTAAATCCTGTTGACTTATGGCTACATCATCATATAGATCTGCTTTTTGTGACGGGGTTAAATTATATATCTTGCTTATCTTATTAATTAATGGATTGGACGCTTTTTTATGACCATTTTCAACTGCAGACAAAAAAGCAGAACTGACTCCAACTTTTTTTGCCATATCAAATAATCTTTCATCATAATCAATTCTTAATCGTCTTAGAAATTTTCCTATAGGTACTGTTGACATTTTTAAGTGCCTCTTTTCATAATTAAAAGGTTTATTATCTATATTTATCACTCTTGCTAAGTATTTATCGCTAACTGCCAAAAAACACCCTCCATATTTCAATTATGAGCGATTATTTTTAAAGTTGTGACTAATTACTAATGGAACAGTTAAAATCTCTTAAAACGGCTCATATTGTGTTTTACAGCTAGTGCCTAATTTAGATCACATATTAATGACTAAAAATAGTAAAATAAATAAAATTGTTACATCTGAGAGAACTATTACTACATATGTCATGAAAATCATTTTTCTAACTGCTAAATTAAGCTGGTCAGGAAAACGATCATTGGATATACATGCAGTCGTTATATACCTAAGTATTAAAAATAATATTATTACTATAGCCAATAGCAATATTTTAACTGCACTCAAAGTTAAAGCACCTTCTTAAACGAAAAAGCTAGCCTTTCCTTGACTAACTTTTTCATGATTATTAGACATGTTCATGTGAAACACTCTTGCTTTATTTTGCCTAAAAAGGCAAAATCTAGTTGAGGAGTCGAACCTCGCCTTATTAGTAACCCAGCTACTCTTAATCTGGACAGTACCGACTGAGCTAGATCGAAATGTTTAGCTTAAATAGGGGGACTTTTGACACGTCCTTTTATAATTTATTTTTACTCGCGGCAATGTTGCAGACTTAATCAATTTGAAAGGGGAGATTCTTTTCACTTCCTTTTATAATTTATTTTGCTCGTGAGTAATTCGGCAAGGCAGGAATCGAACCTGATTTTCTATAATATTTTTATTTATCAGAGATTAATAAAAGGAGGAATGCTTCAATTACGAGAGGTTTTAAAAATGACGGAAAAATGAATTTAGTTGACTTTTTTAAGCACCATGCTTAAGCACCTTGCCGATAATGGAGGCTTGCGCCTCTCTATTTTTCCTACAATAC
>JAAOBB010000090.1_pt1 | contig 13758 bp, 16 predicted proteins | sample 7267541 | NCBI WGS metagenome assembly JAAOBB01 (sample SAMN14345205, study PRJNA599270) | viral metagenome | isolation source: viral-like particles (VLPs) isolated from bee gut | host: Apis mellifera | place: Switzerland:Lausanne | collected 2017-01/2018-02 | reverse complement strand
CGACAGCCAGATCAACCTCTGGGACACCATCAAGCCGCTCATCGCTGAAGCCATGGGCAAGAAGGTCGACCAGGCCGCCATCTTCGGCATCGACAAGCCTTCCTCTTGGGGCACCGACATCCTCGCCGGAGCCACAGCCGCAGACAACAATGTCCCTGAAGGAACCGGCAAGGACCTCGCCGACGATGTCACCAAGCTGGGCCGCAAGCTCAGCGAGGCCGGATTCGCCATCAACGGCTTCGCCACCATGCCCGGCTTCGGCTGGCAGCTGGCTGGCCTGCGCAACGCGAACGGCACCCCCATCTACGTGCCCTCCCTCGCACAAGGCAAGCCGTCCACCCTGTACGGGTACCCGCTAAACGAGGTGATGAACGGGGCATGGACCACCGACAAGGCCGTCCTGCTGGGAGCCGACTGGACAAAATTCGTGTACGGTGTCCGCCAGGACATCCGCTACCAGGTCTTCGATCAGGGCGTCATCTCCGACGAAGACGGCAAGGTCGTGTACAACCTGATGCAGCAGGACTCCCAGGCGCTGCGCGTGGTCATGCGCGTCGGCTTCGCCGTCGCCAACCCGCTGACCCGAGTCAAGAAGAAAGGCCAGCAGTATCCCGCCGGCTTCATCACCCCCGCAGCCCCTGCAGCGCCTGCAGACAAGAAGACCACCGGCGGCAACCAGGACGCGAAGTGAGCACCCGCCCTGCCTTCGCCAAGCCCGAAGACCTGGCCGAATGGCTGGGCGAGGACATCCCCGCCGACCAGGAGGATGCCGACCGCAAACGCGCCCAAAGGTGCCTGCGGGCGGCATCCACCCTGATCCGCAGCCAGACCGGCCGCGACTGGACCGACGAGGACGGGAAACTGCCCGACGACCTGCCCGAGGAGCTGCAGGACGTGTGCCTGGCCTGCGCCGGACGCATGTACACCAACCCCAACGCTGAGACCCAATGGAACCTGCAGGCGGACGACGGCATGGACGGGGGCAGCCGCAAAGTGGAGGAGTCAGGTCTGTACCTGACCGCCACCGAGAAAGCCACCCTGTCCAGGCTCACCGCCCGACAGTCACCGGTCATCGCCGGCATCGGCGTCATCGGCACCACCCGGGGCGAAGCCGCCAGCAGCGACATGCGCCGCGAGTGGTTCGATGACGACCGGTTTCTCATGGCCAGAATCACGGGGTGAAGCATGACCAGAAGACGGTTCCGCCAGCCAGACATGGGCAAGCTGCGCGCCTACGCCGAAAGCCGCATGACCGACATCATCCGCATCACCCGGCCCGGAAAGACAGCCGTCGACCCGGTAACCGGCGCTGAAACGCCCACCGGGGAGGTGCTCTACGAGGGGCCGGGCAAGGTGCAGACCTCGGGAGGCGTGGCCTCCCAGACGAGCACCGCGTCCGGCGACTCATCCAACCTTGGTGGCCTCGTACCCGAATGGTCCTTGTACCTGCACCTGCCCATTTCTGTTACGGGACTGCGGGAGAAGGACGTGGCCCAGGTCATCGACTCCCAGGACCCCGACCTGGTCGGACGCAGCATGAGCCTGGTCAACATGCAGAGCGAGAAGACCCTGGCGACAGCCAGACGTTGGAACGTGCAGGAGATACCTGAGGAGGACTGACATGCCGACCATCGACACCAGCCAGGTCAAGGACCTGGCCAAGACGCTCGCCGCCGTGCCCTTGCGCAGCCAGGCGCTGGTCGCTGCGGCGGTCAAGCATGGGGCGCAGAACATCAAGCAGAGCGTGAGCGAGGACCTGCAATCCTCCAGCAACCACGCCTTCCGTCGCATCCGCATCCACTATGACATGCAGGAGCGTGGTCCGGTCGTGGAGGCGGACATCGGCCCCGAGCAGGGCGGCGCGTCCAGCCTGGCCAACCTCGCCTTCTTCGGCACCAGCCGCGGAGGCGGTCATCACAGGTTTTACGAGCATGGCGAGGCCGAGCTGGAGCCGACCGCCCGGTATGTCAGAGAGGCGGCGTCCAAGATATGAGCCGGACTGTGGAGGTCAGGAAAGCGGTCATGGCCCTGGTGCCGGACATGCCCGGCTGGAAGGTGTATGAGGATGTGGCCACCGGGCAGAGCCCGCCCTGGGTGGTGGTGCGCATCAGCGAGACCGGGCGCAGCGGGGCGGAGGACCTGCACGCCGTCTCCCATGACGGGGTGCTCGACATCCGCGTCGTCGGCCGTCAGGGCGACGGCATCAGCATCGCCATGGACCGGCTCAAAGACGTCCTGGACGGAGCAACGCCAGCCGACCGGAGGGTCAGCCGGCTGATACCCGACCAGGACTCCGGCCTGTATGCGGCGGAACTCACCGACCCGAAAACATCCGCCCCATTCTTGATGCGTGTGCTCACCTGGCGTTTCGCCTGGGCCTGAGAGCATCCATCGAAGAGATGACGTAACCCGTGCTTACATCACTGACTCCGCCCCGCTTACCTGCGGGGCTTTTCCATATCAATCAACAATCAACAACTTGGAGGCACCCATGCCTGACATCACTGATACCAAAGAAAACACCGCCCCGACCACTCCTGCTGTCAACGAGGAGACTGGTCTGCCTGCCGCGATCCTTGAGGACGGCAACATCCTGACCACTTTCGTCCCCGGATACGGGGGCATCAAGGACATGGCCAATCCCACCGAGGCCGAGCTCAACGCCGATGCGAATCTTAACGTGTCCGCCTACCTGACCTCGACCGGTTGGAAACTCACCCACACGCAGGAGTCCATCAAGGACGACCGCGAGGCGTCCGCCGAGGTGGGCGAGATCCCCGGTGCCGAGAAATTCGACGGCGGATCCCTGCAGGTGATCAACAACGTCAACTCGGAGGGCTATGCCAACGCGGCCATAGAGACGCTGGTCAAGGGCACCAAGGGGTATCTGGTGCGCCGCAGGGGCGCAGGCCAGGCCGCATACAAGGCGGGACAGAAGGTATCGGTGTTCAAAACCACCATCGGCATCGCCACTCCTGTGGCCCACGCGGACAATGCGCGAATGATGAGCACCATCAGCTTCTCTGTCGCGCCCGGCTCCAAGGACGAGACCGCCACCGTCGCGGCCTGACCATGATGCTTCCCCGCATGACCCTGTGCTCCGGCCATGCGGGGACCCTACCCCTGTTTCCGGAGCACATTGCATATCTTTTTGAGGAGCACGCATGCCTATCGCCGTCAAGCCCATCACCAAGGATGTGGAGATCGTCACCGACCTGCAGCTGATGAGCGACATCATCGACCTGAGCAACCGGATCAACGCACAGGACCAGCCAAGCCAAAAGGACAAGGAGCGTCTGGCCGACCTGGTCAGGGACCTGGACAGTAGCACCCTGGTGCTCACCCTCCGGGGCCTGCCCTCCAGCCCGTGGAACGCCATCGTCATCGACCACACGCAGGTCAAGGACGACCGGGCCGTCAAGGACCTGCAAGGCATGGTCGCCGAAGCGGTGCCCCGCATGCTGGTCAAAGCCCGGTACAAGGACGGCGAGGACCTCGACCTGGGCGGGGAGGACCTGGCCGGGCTGACAGGCTCGCTGACCGACATCCAGGTGGCCGACCTGATCCAGACCATCCAAACTTTGAACACTCCTATCGACGCGCTCCCAAAAGCGGTGCGCGACCTGATCGGCTAGCGGACTGGCTCGCGCATCATCCCGAGGTTTTGGCCCAGCTGCGCGTGGCCCGCAGCCTGGGCATCTCCTACAAACGCTGGCTCGGCTGGCAGCCCACCCCCGACGACCCGGTCGAATGGGACGAGTACGAGCGGGACTGGATGATGGCCCTGGACACGTACGAGCGGGCCCACAAGTGCCCCGTATGCGGCATGGACATCAGCTTCTGCCACGACCAGGTGGCCGTCGCCACCGTCTTCAAGGACGCCGCCGTGGACACCTGCTACGTGGGGCAGATGCGCGAACTGGCCATGAACGAATTCGCGCAGTCGGGCACGGTGGAGGCCCCCAACTCACAGACCACCAGACTCAACCCCAGATAGTAGAGGTGCATCGTGGCGCTCAATGAGAACATCGTCATCAGGCTCATGGCCGACTCGACGGACTACACCGCCAAGATGCAGGCCGCATCAGCCTCAGCCACGGAGCTGTCCACCGCCCTGGAACGCCCCATGAGCAAGGGCGAGCGTTTCTCCGCCATGGGGCAGAAGGTGGCCCTTGGCGTGGGGGCCTTGAGCGCCGCCGTCGGCGTGGCAGCAGTCAAGGCTTTTGCGGACTTCGACCAGTCCATGAGCGCGGTCGAGGCCAACACCGGCGCTTCCGCCGCCACGATGGGCCAGCTCAGGGATGCGGCCTTGGAGGCTGGGGCGCGCACCGTGTACAGCGCCACCGAGTCCGCCGATGCCATCAACGAGCTGGCCAAGGCCGGCGTGAGCACGACGGACATCCTCCAGGGCGGCCTGGACGGGGCGCTCGACCTGGCAGCATCCGGGCAGATGGGCGTAGCCGACGCAGCCGAGCTCACCGCATCCGCCCTGAACGAGTTCGGCTTGAAAGGCAACCAGGCCAGCCATGTGGCCGATCTGCTGGCAGCAGGCGCGAACACCGCCCAGGGCGGGGTCTCCGACATGGGCGAAGCCCTGAAGATGGTGGGCACGACCGCCAGCCAGCTGGGCATGAGCATCGAGGACACCACCGGAGCCTTGACCATGATGGCATCCCAGGGCATCGTCGGCTCCGACGCGGGCACGCAGCTCAGGTCCGCGCTGATCGGCCTGACCAGCGCCTCCGGACCAGCCAAGGCCGAGATGCAGCAGCTGGGCATCAGCATGTACGACAGCCAGGGCAACTTTGTGGGCTTGGCGAATTTCGCGGGCCAGCTCAAGGATAAGCTGTCTGCCCTCACCCCCGAGCAGCGGGCCAACGCCATGGGCGTGCTTTTTAGCAACGCTGCCATGAGCGTGGGCAACACCCTCTACGAGCAGGGTGCCGAAGGGGTCAACAAATTTACCAAACAAGTCAACCAGCAGGGGTTCGCCGCCAAGCAGGCGGCTGCACTGACAAACAATTTGAAGGGTGACGTCGAGCAGTTCGGCGGCGCTGTAGAGACCTCCCTGATCAAGATCGGGTCGGGAGCCAACGGGCCCATCCGCAGCGTCATCCAGTCTGTCACCAGCCTTGTGACCGCTTTCGGTGACCTTCCTGCCCCCGTGCAGCAGACAGTCGTCATGCTCGGCTTGGCCGCCGGTGCCGGGGTCGGACTGCACAAGGTGCTGGGCAGCACAGCGGAGAGCACACACGGGCTTGTAAGATCCTTCGGTCTAGTGGCTGACCCTGTACAGCGACTGCAAAAAGCATTCAGTGATTTTGCCCAGGCTGGTGACGCGTTCAAACTTTCCACGGCGACATATGAGCAGCAAATGGAACGCATGGGCGTGGCCGCGAGCGCCCCCACTATGCGTATGGCGGGTTTGAAGTCTATAGGCGCAGGTCTTATAGATCTGTTGGGCGGCCCGTGGGGGATCGCCTTGGGTGTGGCAGGAGCGTCACTCACAGCCTTCGCCAACCATGCGGCCCAGGCCAAGGCTGCGCAAGACGAGCTGGCTCAGGCCATGGCGGAAGGCGGGGATGCCAGCGAAAAGCTCGTCGACATGATCACCAAGGGCGACAACGTCGACTGGGGCTGGGTGCAGCGAATGGACACTGGCTTCGGCAGTCTGGACGAGATGCTGCGAGCCTGTGGTATCAGTGCCGGTACCTTCGCCCGCGCCGTGCAGGGCAATAAGACCGCCATCGACCAGGTCAACAAGGCTTTGGAGGCCAACAAGCAGTCCGGCAGCCAGTACTACGGGGTCATCACCGAGGGCCAGACCAAGCTCTCCCAGCTGACCAAGGAGTACAAGAACTCCACGGAGGCCACGAAGCGCAACAAGGAAGGCAAGGATGAGCTGGCCTCCAGCGACAAGAAGGCAGCTGATGCAGCGGGCCAGCACGCCCAGGCGCAAGGCCAGTCAGCCGAACAAACCCAAAAGGCCGCCGACGCGTCATCCATCCTGTCAAACCAGCTAAACGCTTCCAGCAAAGGCCTGGACGAAGAGTCCTCCGCGCTTGGCGAGGCTGTGGACGCCCTCAAGCAGTATTACGGCTTCAAGCTGAATGCTTTTGACGCGGATACCAAGTGGGGAAAGGCGTTGACTACGGCTGACGAGGCGGTGAAGAAGAACGGCGCGACACTTGATGCGAATACTGCCAAAGGGCAGGCCAACAGGGATGCTCTGAAAGGCCTGGTGGACGCGGCACAGCAATCCGCCGAAGCCCACGCCCGCGACGGCGAAGGCATCGACAAGGTCACCCAGGTCATGGAGCAGGGCCGGCAGAAGGTCATCGCCTACGCGAAAGCCATGGGCATGAGCGACGGCGATGCAACAGCCTTTGCCGACTCCGTGGGCCTGTCCTCAGGACGGGTCAAGGACCTGATGAACCAGATCGAGAGAGCCAACGCCAAACCACTCAAGATAAGGGACGAAGCATCGAAGGCCCTCAAGCAGGTGGGTTTGGCTGCCAAGGGATTGCCTGACGGGAAGACCATCCAGATTACGGGCAAGAACAAGGATGCCATGATGGCCATCCGCGAGGTGACCGGAGCGAAGATCGACGACAAGCATTCCAAGCTCACCTTGGACAAGCGCCAGTACGACATGGCGCTCGCCCTGGCCAACGGCGCGACAATCGACACCAAGACGGGCCAGCTCAAGGGCGAAGACAACCACTATTGGCGCAAGATCGCAGAGGCTAACGGGTGGAAGATACAGCCCAAGACGGGCATCATCCTAGGTGATGACGGGCCTTTCAATGTGAAAAAGAAAGCGGTTGAGGATGCTCATATAGATGGGAAGCACGTATCAGTGGATGCGGATACGCACAGTTTCTGGGACACCATCGGGAGCATCCTCAGCAAGCCCTTCCACATCAATATCGGGGCCGTCCCGAACCGTGCGATCGGCGGTCTGATTACCGGCCCCGGCACGGGCACCAGTGATGACATCCCGGCCCGCCTGTCCAACGGGGAGTACGTGATACGGGCTGCTGCGGTCCGCCAGTACGGCACGGAGATGCTCAACGCGATCAACTGGCAGCGGTTTGCGGCCGGCGGGCATGTGCAACGGTATGAGGCGGCCAAAATGCCGCAGACGCAGCCAGCCTGGACCGGGCCTGCCCCGGCGGGGCAGCCGGTGACCATCAATCAGAGACTGTACTCGCTGGACACGCTGGCCTTGGCGCGCGAATCCGCCAGGCAGGTCGCCTGGCTGGTCGGCTGAGAGGAGCATCCATGACGTATGTAGGTGCCCGGGTGCAGCTGGGGGATATGCGCCTGTACGGGCTGGACGAGAGGGGCTGCTACTGGACGGTGAGCAGCCTGGACGGCATCTGGGACGGGGTCGAATCCACGCATGCGCACTCCTCCCTGGTCTGGGGCGACGGCTGGGTGTCCAACCGTTCGCATCTGGGCGGGCGCGACATCACGATCACGGGCCTGGTCACCTGCCCCGACGATGCGGCATACCTGCGGGCGCGGCAGGCCCTGCTCGAGGCTGTGCCTGCGGCTGGCGGCCGGATGACGGTCAGTGTGGACGGCGGCACGCTCCTCTACCTGGTGCAGCGCGCCCAGGCCAAGCCGATGATCCAACCGCAGGCCGGGCTGACAGTCGCCAAATACAGCATTCCGCTCGTGAGTTTGAGCCCGTATGCGTTTGATGCGGGGGATCCGCTGTCCGGGTCGACGGGTTTGCCGTCCTCCTCTGGTGGTTTGCGGCTGCCTGCAGCGTTTACGGGTTTGCCGTCGTCGGCGAGCTCATCCTGGGAGGGTGATGCGGTGTGGTCGTCTTCTTTGCTGGATGCTGGCGGGGTCACGGTTCGTAATTGGATGCAGGATCCACGCCCCAGGTACGGGACTCGGTTTGAGGCCCGTTGGAATGGCGGCCTGTCGGTGGGGGCTGACGGCCTGCATGTGACGGCTGGATCGCATCGGATCGGATGGAATTGGACAGCCAACCCTGACCATGCTTTGGCTTCGTCGCCGCCTGCTGGGGCGGTGCTGCTGCCTGCTGGCTCGTATGTGGTGTCCTGGCAGTGGCGGCTGAACCAGGCGACAACGTCCCAGGCGACGGCGCATGTGGAGTCCTCGGACGGGGGCTCCTGGACGGTGAATCATGCGCCTGGAGGGGCTGGCGTGTGGACGGGTTTCACGATCCGGGTGACTTTGGGGTCGCAGGCGTGGCTGGCGGTGTCCGACCAGGCGCAGGACGGGGCTTTCGGTTCGGGCTCGTCGGGCGACTGGCGGAGTTTCGGCATTTTTACGCAGGCGGACTGGGATCTCATGCAGGCTCGGGGGATCGGCTGGTTCGACGGGTCCAGCCTGCCGGCCGCGACCAGCTCCTGGTGTTTCGGCGAGCAGGTCGTGTCCGGGGCGGTCAGCCTGACCAACCCGGGTGGCGCGCCCAGCCCTGTGTCGCTGCGTGTGGACGGGCCTGTGTCGGATCCGAGGATCGAGCATGAGCCGTCGGGCGGGGTGCTGGAGCTGCGCATCCGCCTGGGGGCCGGCCATTATGTGATCTTCGACAGCAGCACGAGGCAGGTGCTGGTGGACGGGCGGGATCCGGCCCGCGGCGCGGTGGTGCGCCGCGGCTGGTCGGATGCGCTGCCCGGGCCGAACGTGTGGCGTTTCACGGCGGGCGAGTATTCGGCTGATGCCCGACTGTCGGCAAGCTTCAGAGGGGCGTACCTGTGACGGGGATGATGGGTTTGTCGGCTGCGGACCGGGTGGAGGCGCAGGCGCAGGAGGCCAGGAGGGCGAGCCTGTCCTGGCTGGCGGTGAGCCTGGTGGACGGCCGGCCGGTGTGTGATCTGCCGTATTTGCAGGCGGACAGCCTGGAGTACCGGCTGATGGAGGGCACGACCCAGCAGCTGCTCCTGCCCTACGACCGTCTGCCGGCCAACTGGGAGGATGCGACGCTGCCGGGCGGCGTGGCCTACATCCTCACGCAGGACGAGCAGCCCGTCTGGGGCGGCCTGCTGGTGGGCGTGCATGAGGACCTGGCCGGCACGGGCCTGGAGCTCAAGGTCGACACGGTGGAGACCTACCTGGAGCGGTGCCCGACCGGCAGCCTGTCCTATAAGGGGCAGGGGCAGACCCTGATCGTGGCCGACATCGTCAAACAGGCGGCGGTGGACGGGATGCGCAACTGCCTGCAGGCGGGGTACGAGCCCTCATGGGTGCTGAGGGACCGCGAGTACAAGGACACGGACGACAAGAGCGTCCTGAGCGCGATCCAGGAGCTGGCCGGCGTGGAGGGAGGCCCCGAGTGGGGCCACTGGTGGAGCCTTGAACCGGACGGCTCCTACCGGTGCGTGATCGGATCGGCGGATCATTACGGGAGCACAGAGCCGGTCACCGAGTTCAGCGTCGGCCAGATGACCGGCTTCTCGCGTGACCTGGACGCGTCGGGAACGGCCCTGGCCAACAAAGTGCGGGCGGTGAGCACGGCCGACGGGGATGTGCGGCCATCCTCCCCGTGGATCGAGTACGAGGATCCCGCCCGGCCGGTGTGGCCGCTGAGCTACACGCCCAGCACCAGCATCACGGATGTGGCGACCCTGGAGGCGCATGCGCGGCGCAGGCTGGCCTCCCGCTGGCGGGGCACGACCACGCACAGCATCGACCTGGACCTCTTGTCCGCGCCCAGGCTGGGCGTGGAATGGCGGCCCGGGGACACGGTCCGCTGGGATGCGGCAGGGGCCGAGGATCTCCTGCCCGGGGACACAGGCGGCATCGCCCGCGTGATCGGCTACAAAATCAGCTTCACCGGCTCCTGGACGCTGACCCCGATCCTGCAGGAGGGAGCCGAGGATTATGAGTAAAGGACACCAAAGATGAGTGGCCCGTTTGTCTTCCCGACCGGATCGGGCGCGCAGGCTTTGCACGGGATGGGTGTGCAGCTGAGGCGCGATGCCCGGGAGCTGCCGGCCTCCGTGCTGGCCAGCATCATGCCCCTGATCCCGCGCATCACCACGATGACGCTCCGCTATGACCAGGTGTCGGCCGCCATCCCGAACGTCTGGAACTCGTCGGAGCTGCAGGTGCCCGAGTACGGGGACGGGGGCCAGTCCATCGTCTTTGTCTCCATGGACGGCACGTCGGCGGGCAGCGATCACATGCTGACCTGGCAGATCCTGCGCAACGGGTCGACGGTGGCGCAATGCGCCGCGCAGGACCTGTGGGACGCTCTCGGATCCGCGACCCCGCACCAGTACGGCATGTGGTCCGGGCCGGCCGATCCCGGCGACCGGTTTACGCTTCGGTGCGCATTGGGTGCAGGGGATGTCGGGATGACAGGGACGTCCAGGGACGTGACGTTCACGCTGACGGACGTCCACTACCGGCAGCAGGCCGGGCACCAGGACATCAAGGAGGCAGGCAATGGCTGACAATGATACGGCTTCGATGGTGGGTTTCCCGCTCACCTATGACGGGGATGCGGGCGGCCCGGCCTACACGGCGCAGGCCTACCGGCTGACGGCCGGGGCGGCGCACGCCATCCCTGACGGGACCGCGTTCGGCGGCATCCAGGGGGTGAGGGCCGGCAGCCCGACCCCGCTGGTGAGCATGGACGGTACCACGGCCACGGTCAGCCCGCACATGGGCTGGCTGTGCCCGTGGAGCGGGACGGGCGTGTACGAGTATGCGATCACCAAGCCCGTGCAGACGACGGTGGGCTCGTCCACCGGCTCCTACAAGATCGCGGTCGTCCTCTCAGACCAGGCCGCAGGCCACGGGACGGGCGAGCGGGTCAGCGTCCAGTCATACTCAGGATCGGTGGACGACCGGATGATCGACGGGCTGGTCATCGCCACGGTGACTGCTGGCATGGCCTCCGACCAGGCTCCCGTCATCGGCATGGACGCGACCATCCGCACATCCACGCTCGCCCGCCTGCAGGCCGTCAAGGCCGCTGAAGGGGCGCACGGGGTCACCGGGGACGGGGCGGAGTACCGGATGCGTTCGGGATCATGGTCGCCCGTGATGCCCCGCCAGCGGTTCGGCACGGTGGTGGTCAATGTGCCAGCCGGGGCACGGCAGGGCGTGCAGCTGGCAAGCCCCGCCGACATCCAGGCCCTGTTTGGGCACGGGTGGCAGGCCACCACCATGACCGGCTACGCCATGTGCACCTCCGGCGACCAGCTGGACGTCACCAGCTGCGACTACAACGCCGGCTTCAACGCCCGCTTCACGGTGCTCACGGCCGGCTTGCACCGCATCAACTGGTGCATCACCGAATGGTCGGACGCGACCAACTGACGAGAGGAGCCGTGTCGATGATGGATCTCATGCAGGCCCTGATCCCCGTCCTGATGGCCCTCGTCAGCGGGGCCTGCGGATGGCTGCTCAAAAGCCACCGCAAGGAAGAGGCCAGGGACCAGGCCATGGAGACGGGCCTGCGTACCCTCCTGCGGGCCGAGCTGCTGGAGATCCACGCCAAATACGTGCCCTTGGGGTACATCCCGGTGGCGGTCATGGAGGAGGCCGACCGCGTCTACCGCGCCTACCACTCCTTGGGTGGCAACGGCACGGGGACGAAGCTCTATGAGGAGCTCAAGGCCCTGCCCACCGTCGACTAACCTCTGTCACCTGTCCCGCCGCCCGTCCGGGCGGCTTTTTTCATGCCGAAAAGATGAGGAGGGAAAACAATGCGCAGATTCCTATGTGGCCTGCTGGAGGTGCTGGGCCTGGTCGCCTACGGGGCGATCACCGTAGCTGTCGTGTGGATGGTCGTGTCCTGGTGCGTCGGCCGGCTGCTGGCCTTCTGCCTGGCCATGCTCCTCTTCGCCGCATGACCGTCTGTACCAAATCCAACGCCGCCTCCGGGCGGCTTTCTTATTAGGAGGATATCCATGTCCTACCAGGACATCACCCAGTACAATGCGGCCTGCTACACGCCGGGCCGGCCTTACGGAATCACATCCATCACCATCCACTGGTGGGGCGACCCCAACGATCACCCCACCTTCGAGGGAGTCATCCAGACTTTCACATCCGGAGCTCGCGGCACGTCGGCGCACTACGTGGCCGAGGATGGACGCGTGGCATGCCTGGTCGCCCCGGGGGATCGCGCCTGGGCTTGCGGGGACGGCATCGGAGTCAATTCGGGCGGCAACGACAAGAGCATCAGCATCGAGTGCAATCCTCGCCAGTCGGACGGGGACTACCAGACGATTGCAGAGCTGGTGCGCGACCTGCGTGCCGTCTACGGCGACCTGCCCCTCTACCCGCACAACCACTGGTTCAACACAGCATGCCCAGGATCCTACGATCTAGGACGCATCGACAGGATCGCCCGTGGCCTTCCCGACACTGGGCATGCGGCACCCGTGCCAGCCCAATCGGCACAGCCGGCACTGCTGGCCACGCATGTGCATTACCGGCTGCGCCAGCAGGGTGGCGGATGGCTGGACGAGGTCACCGACTTTGGGCCCGGCGATAACGGGTTTGCTGGCATGCCCTGCTCAAGCCATGATCTGCTGACCGTCCGCGTGGACGAGGGCAGCCTGCGCTACCGTACCCACCTGCTGGGTGGCGGATGGCAGGACTGGGTGGACCATTCCGACATCAACGACACGGTCAACGGGTGCGCGGGAGTGCCCGGCCAGGCCATCGACGGGGTGCAGCTGTACTACACGACCCCGGCCGGCAGGCCGCTCTCCCAGGCCTGGTACCGCAGCCAGACCGCCAGCCGGCAAGGCTGGCTGCCTGTCGTATGCGACGACGGCACCAGCGTCGGCGGCGACACGTTCGCAGGCATGTACGGCGAGCCCCTGGACCGGCTGCAGATCGCCATCACCGACCAAAACCCCTACCAGTAAGGAGACAATCATGACAGACAATCCCATGCCCGAGCATGCGGCAGCAAGACCCCAGGACGGGTATACGCCCGTCTTCAGCGACCAGGTGCGCACCATCATCTACGTGGCCGGCCTGATCGCCTCCATCGTCGGCCTGGGCTTCATGTGCTTCGGCCACCCTGAGATCGGCGGCTTCATTTCGACAGCCGCAGGAGCCATCGCCGGCGGCTTCGGCGTCGCCTACAATCCACTGCGCCTGGCAGGCAAGTAGCTGCCCCGTCCATAAGACAATTACGCCCTCGCTTCGGGAGACCGGAGCGGGGGCGGTTTTTGCGTCTCAGTGTGTAGAATAGGTGTTGATCGTCCCCCGCCCTGCCTCTCGGATTAAAGCCCCGATGCCCACTCGGCGGGGCCTTGATGACTTATCCACATTTTCGCCAGTCAGGTCATCCTGCGCTGCCGGTGCCGTGTAGCCTGGATCTTGTCGTGCCGTTCGACTCCCCCTGATAATGCGGACGGCACGACGCTTACTTTTGCTCAGTCGAATGGGGCGACTTGCGTGTCCGGGGAGGCTTTCTTCGCGGGGGAGGAGAGCTGGTCCTTCTCGGCGGTGACTCGCCTGGTCATGTCGGCCAGCCGGCTCAGCGCGCAGTCCAGGGCGTGCGCCCGGCCCTGACCATCATGGTAGAGTCTCTCCCACATGTCGGTCTGCCGGTCGATCGCCTCTCTCAGCAGCGTGTCCAGGGTGGCGGCATCCCTGCTCTCCTGGACGATCAGCCGCTCGTGCGCATCCCGCTTCCGCCGTTTCCGGTCGGCGGTGCGCTGCTCGTAGTCGGCCTGCGCTTCGACGACCCGGGCCATGGCCTCCTGCCATGACTCCGCCTCGTCCTGGTGGATCACCTCGGCT
>JAAOBB010000166.1_pt1 | contig 14083 bp, 13 predicted proteins | sample 7267541 | NCBI WGS metagenome assembly JAAOBB01 (sample SAMN14345205, study PRJNA599270) | viral metagenome | isolation source: viral-like particles (VLPs) isolated from bee gut | host: Apis mellifera | place: Switzerland:Lausanne | collected 2017-01/2018-02 | reverse complement strand
GGCGAGGACAGGCCAGATAATATACACGAGCTCTTTGGTGATCTATCGATATCCACTAATGCCGTGCCAATGCTGTTCACAGGGTTCTGGTGGTCAAAGCAAGCCGAGCCACAGACTGTAAAGCTACCTATCTACAAGCTAAAACTGCATTTGAAGATATAACATTCGGGCGTAAAAATTTCCACATGCCTTTAAGAGCTGTAAAATAATGGTGGCTGTGCCTAAGCAAACGGTTTCATACGGCGTTGCTTACACATGGATGAATGAACCGCACAGCTACCCCCTTATCAATCCCGGTAAGGGGGTCATCTATAAGTGAGTATGTATGGTGGTGAGTATGATGAAGATGATCGTGCCCGCACCTTATAAGGACTTGTATTATTGGCTGCATAACGACAAACCGCCAGCTCGATTTTTTGTTTACTACGGCGGTCGTGGCGCTGGCAAGTCACAGGCCATCGCGTCTAGTATCCTTTTGAGAGGCCAGACCGAGCCTATCCGAGTGCTGTGCGGCAGAGAGTATCAGGCCTCAATAGAGGAGAGTGTTAAAGCTCTCTTTGTTGAGCTGATCCATGACTATCATCTACCCGGCTGGGATATCACCCGTGACTATATTCGACACGAGTGCGGAACTTCAATATTCTTCAAAGGATTACACCAAAACCCAGACGATACACTACGAGGCTTTCAGGATGTTAACGTATTTTGGGGAGAAGAAGCCCACAGTTTCACAAAAGCAACGCTAGACGTGCTCATCCCGACGATCAGAGCCATAAATTCTATCTTAATATTTTCGTACAATCCCATGACTGAGGACGACCCAATAGCCCGGCGCTTTGTGACCCATCCAAGCCCGGGAGACGCCAGCCGCTCGATAGTCAAACACACGACATGGCGTGACCTAGCCAAAGCCGGTGTGCTCAACCCAACGATAGAGCAAGAGGAAAAAGCCGCCCGTGGCACACCAGAGTACGCCCACATATGGGATGGACTACCCTACGCTAACACTACCAACCAGATCGTATCATGGTCAGACTTGGACGCGGCCAGCAAGCGCAAGCCCAACACTGATGGCGGATATGCCTTTGGAGTGGATATAGCCCGCTACGGCAACGACCGCACAGCCCTAGCGATAGTCCATGGGCGCCATCTCGAGTCAGTCATATCATGGACACACACAAACCTCATGGATACTGCCGACCGGATCAAAGCCTATGCGGACATTAAGCACCCGGTCGCAATCAAGATAGATGATACAGGTGTCGGTGGTGGCGTGACCGACAGGCTTACACAACTCGGTATGCCAGTACAACCGGTAAATTTTGCGTCAGCGGCCAAACGTAATAGTCAGTATCCTAACAAGGCGTCCGAGATGTGGTTTGACTTTGCCTCACAGTGCGACACCATATCCATCAATCCGGGTATCGACTGTCTACCCGAGCTCATGCAAGAGCTCAGCACCCGATCATGGAGCATAGACAGCCGTAACAAACGCCGGGTGCAAAGCAAGCAAGACTACAAGACCATAGCGGGCATGGGCAGCCCTGATCTGGCCGATAGTGTACTGCTCGCTTACTACCAGCCGCCAGTAATGCCCAAATGGGATGATGTAAGTGTGGTATGATGATGAGTGTCGAGTAAGATCGGCAACAGCAATAGACTGCTATGTCTGCGATGATACCCCCTGATTGACCCGTCAGGGGGTTTCACTTTATCTACCTACCAGATACTAGACTGTAAGGTATAAGACGATATCTAGAGAGGCATGTATGAGCAGACTTATCGATGGCGTGATGAGTGTTTTCCGACGCGACCCGCCAAGCCCGGCCAAAGCCCAAGCGCAAACCGCTCTAGCCCCCGACTGGCAGATACAAGGCCTAACCAATAGCCTCGACAGTGATTACTACGATAACGTTTTTCCGTATGTCAATGCGATTTCACAGCGTTTTAGTACGATCATGCCCTATGCGGTGGGCCCGGATGGCGAGCGTATAGACCCAGCGCCAGCAGCACTTAAAGCCCTCTACGCACCAAACGACACTTTCTCTTTCCGCGAGTTTTTGCGCTTTATGGCGTCCTCTATCCTTACTCAGTCTCATCTCGACATACTCATCTGGACACAGCAAGGCAGACAGATCGTACCCGGCGGCCCAGTCACCCCCGATAACATAGTCGGCTACACTTTCCTACCCCAGGACAGCCGAAAGTATACGAGCGACAGGCTCGACTACTATCACCACACCAAAGTCATCGTAGATGATGTGCCCCAGACACTCGACTTTACCCGGGATGAGACCATAGCCCTAAGTTACAGCGCCCACCCTCTAGACCCATCACGAGGTATCAGCCCCGCAATGACGATCCAAAGCTGGGCGAGTGTGGACGATCTGATAGCTGATTATGAGCATGGGTTTTTCGCAAACGGCGCCGTACCATCCGGGGTACTTAATGTGGTGGCCGACAGCCAAGAGGGATTTAACCGGACGGTGGCCCAGCTCAAGACAGCATTTCGAGGTGCGCAAAACACGAATAACATTGCCTACTCATACGTGCCCGTAGACCCTGAGACTCGCAAACCATCACAGATCGCAAAGCTCACATGGAACCCATTCCAACAGTCAAACACCAATCTCGATTTGAAGACCATCTCAGACTTGGCTACCCAGCGTATGACCAAAAGCCTCGGCACCCCATCCATCATCATGGGCATAGACGACGCGCAAACCTACGCAAACGCACAGCAAGCAGAGCGTATCTTCATCGAAAACACCTTACAACCATTACTGCTCACAGTCTGGGACAAATTCCAATTCGAGCTAGACCGTATCACTGGCGGTCTAGGCTATGGGATCACCTTTGCCCTTGACCTACCAGCACAGACCGATGTAGAGAGAGTACAAGCTGACACTCAGGCCACCCAAGTCAACACATATCTGTCACTAGTCAATGCCGGTGCAACACCAGCAGCCGCGGCCAAAGCCCTCGATCTGCCGGATGATTTTGCCACGCTCACAGTAGGCCAGACCGTATCATCGGATACTGAGGGGCAGACAGGAGCAGACGATAGCCGCCCTTTTGACCACGATGTGGACATAGCACGACCATCTACCAAGCAAGTAGGGTTTTCCGCTAATACCGGGTCGCGTGGGGGTGCTTATGAGGCTGGTATCAAGGCAAGCTCTCACATGCTGAGACAATGCGTCTCACTTGTCGAAACCCGGATGAAGATGGCTCACACCCCATTGAGCGAGACTAGCATAGCCGCTGAGTGGGTAGACTCGAGCCTAGCAGCCTATGAGGATGAGATACTCGACTATGCCAAAGCAACCGGCAAAAACATAGCAGACAGTATCACCGACTTAGCTAAGACCGATGAGGGTATCCGGCGTATCCTTGACAGCTACACTCAGCAGCAGATCACCGAGCTATACGACTGGGCCAGTCTCCCGGATACATATGAGGACGCTTACCGTGCCCACCTGAGACTGGTAGCCAAAGACGCCGTACACAACGGAGTCAACAAGGTCACCCAGATACTTGACCGGGCTGACCGTGAGGGGTGGATAGCCGAAGACACCGAGGCAGCACTCACCGAGCTAGTCACCGGGTCACGTGCCGAAAGTCTAGCCCGTAACGAACTCATCATGTCGCAAAAGCTCGGCAGCCTCTACAGTGCACACAGCATGAGTAACGACATGGGCATACGACTCGAAAAGTACTGGAAAACCACAGGGCCTCATCCATGCCCGCTGTGCACAGAATTAAACGGCAAGAGCATATCATTAGACGATACGTTTATGGACGTGGGCGACATGGTGACAGTCGAGGATCATACGTATATTAATGACTTTGAGTCCAAAACCACAGCGAGCGGCCATCCGAACTGTTTATGTGTGACGCTCTACCGAGTAGTCGGCACTAAGGACGGTGTGGCGTGACGTATGATATCCACTGCCGCCAGTGTGGCAGATACCTCGGGTCAGCAGACGGTGACATTGATATAAGGCTCAAATGCCCGACGTGCAAGAGCCTACTCACATACCGGATGATTAGCCTACACACGTATGATCCGACCCGTGGTACACTGGCTGATAGCACAAAGCCCACTAAGAGCGTGCAAGAGTAACAATCGATGAGACAGATAGGCGACTCGATGATTAAAAAGAGTTTTGCCGACGCGCCATCCAAACCAACCATCCCACAAGGCCACACGCTGACTTTCCTGGCTAATTCCGGCCACCAAATGTCCACTGGCGAAGCTGTAGACCTCGAGACTCTTAAGGTGCCGCTCTCTGACGGTACTTTTAAGACTGTCGGCCAGCTAAAAGATGATGATCCGATCACTGTGCCGCTGCTGCTAGACCACATGCCTAGTATCCAAGCACAAGCCGGTACCATCACACGTCTGTGGCTTACAGATGATGGCCTCATGGCTACCGCAAGACTGAGTGACGTGGAGTCCGGCAAGCTGGTACAACAGCTAGCGCAAGACCAAAATTTGACCAATAGCTTTAGTCTTGGCATTTACGGTTTGGAGCCTGAGGACGATCATACTTTCCACGACGCTGAGCTAGAGGAGATTTCAGTAGTCTTTAGGGGAGCAGATGGACGCGCCGTTTTCAAAAGCTTAAACGCGAGGAGTCATGGAGACATGAATAAGAAAATTGACATCGATACTAGTGCAGTCGCTAAGACTATGCATGATTTTGGCCTTAGCAAGGATGAGGCCGATAAGCTCACGGCAGCTATCAACACAGCTTTACAGGGTGCTGCTCAGCAGATAAGCGACGCCGTATCCGATCAGACCGAGGGCGACACCAGCGATGAGGATACCGACACCACCGACACCAAGACCGGTGATGATGGGTCAGACCCACAGCCCCCACAGCCGACATCATCCAATAACGCGAGAGAGGGAGTATCTCATATGCCCGTAGTCATCACCAAACGCAATCCTGGTGCTGTGCGGCAGACCATGGCCCACGTCAAGAGCGACCGAGAAACCTATCTCGATAGCCCCAAGGCTTTCGATGATTTCGCTAACTATCTCTGGGCGCACCCGACCGACGCTCCCGCCAAAGGTGTGATGGCTGGATGGCGTGATTTTGCACGTCAAAAGCTGGGCGAGCACGCCACCATGGGGATCGATAACGATTCTGTCGAGAGTCTCATCCCCAAGTCGGTCGTCACCACCATTAATGATGAGCTCAACACTCGCGGTAGTGGCTTGTGGGGTATGTTTAACCACACTGGATTAGACACCCCGCCTAAGCTGGGTGAAAACGAAGTGTCGCTAGACGCTGACGATGGCCGTGCCCACGGCTACCCAGTCGAAAAATATGGCACCGAAAAGCAGCAAGAGCGTATCGCCATCCGCACCCGAGACTTTGGTGTCGGCATGGTGTACAAATATTTGCAGCTTAACCGTGGTGATATCCGACGCACTGGTAACCCCAGCGAACTCTTGCGGTTCGCCCTACAGGACTTGCCCAACCGGCTGATCCAAACCGTCGAGCGTGCGGCAGTCCTCAACAAGGCTAACCCGGCGGATAATGACTGGCCGGATATGAATATGTTTCGGTCGGTTATCGACGATTCTACCGAGACAGAAGACGCCGCTGGCAATCGTGTAATTCCGGGTAACAAATTCGCGCTTACACGTCAGGCAAAGGCTGGCGAAACTTTGGTAGAGACTTTCCGGCGTGCTGCTGGCATGGTCAAAGCAGCCGGTGCCAAAGTGCTCATCACCACTGATGATATCGTTTCCGATATTGCTCTGAGCAAGGACAGTAACGGCAATTTCTTACTGCCACTTGGTTCGGATACTGCCGCTGCTGTGAGTGTGTCCCAGATCATCACCCCTCAGTGGTATCTCGATCGTGACAGTGCCACCACACTCGGTATTATCATGGTTCCCAGCCAGTACGCTGTGTTCGGTGACAGTGATAGTGAGTCGTTTACCAACTTTAAGCTCTCTACCAACACCAACGAGTTCCTCGAGGAGATTTGGACTGGTGGCGGTTTGCGCACCATCAAGAGCGCCGTGGTGGTTAAGCCCGCTGCCAGCTCTAACGGTGGTGGCGCTGCTGCTCAGTCTGCTAACCGGTCTGCCTCTAGGGACTGATACACTGTAGGTGGCGAGGGTGCTTTCGTCATGGCCTCATGTGGCGCACTGCTGCATGGGGCCATTTACATACTTGGAGGCATAATGGCGATACTTGATAAAGATACAGTAGACAAGTTTTTGGATCGTGATGATGGGGATACGCTTATCAGTCGGTACCTTAACGAGGCTCTAGCGAGCATTAATAATCTGACTTGTGGCGCGGTCACTTATCCGGCTGTCAGTCAAAGCGAGCTCACAGGCATAGTGGGTGATGATAGGTACACGGTAAGGGTATCAGCATGGGTGAGCCATGTATACTCAGTCACCGACTCTCATGGCAAGTCACTCGGGTGGACTTTTACACCAGCTATCAGTGACTTGGATGAGCAAGGCAATGTAGGGGCAAAGTATGGGCACAGCCTCATCCTCACCGATAGGCGATCTCAGGGTGAGACGCTCACTATAACTTGCGACTATGGTTTTGACACACTGCCGTCGAGTCTCGCCCATGCGCTTATCGTGATGATGGGAGCTTTGGAGGGTCGGCAGACCGGCAGTGACGCTATCAAGAGCAAAAGCATAGAGGACGTATCAGTCACAGCGGACACCAAGACAGGGCAGACACCCGAGCAGATAGCCATGTCATCCATGCAGTCCACTATCACCAAGTGGACGCTGTGTGACGACCCATATCATCTGGGTGTGCTGGCCTATCCTGACCCACAGCCGTCATATCCGTATTATCTGAGTGCTGGCGATCTAGGAGGGGGGCCGAATCATGTCATCGGTAGTGTGGGATGATCCTTTCGTACTCTTTCGTCGGCAGACTGAGTATTGTAAGTTGATACAGCTCGGTGGGGCACCAGGCATACCACCCACCACACTCAAAGACCATGTGGCGGTCATCATCAAGAGAGAGACCGGCACAGACGCGCCGGGCGAGTATGACAGTAGGAGCATAACCCGCCGTCTGCATATCAAACCGTCTACTCTCCCCGATGAGCTCGCTCAAGACCCCGAAAAGCTGGTAGACCTAGTTTTCGAGACCAAAGAGCAGCATTACTATAAGGTGGTGGACGCCAGCCGTGGCGACGACATGGACATGGGCCGACTACGTTTCATCATCGCCACTTGCATGCCATGGGGGCGTAAGAGCCTATGAGTGTAGGTATCACCACATATCATCTCAGATATAATCCTGGGGTTGTGGCTGGTGGCCGGGATAATCTCAGTCGCGGCTTGGCGCGCATGGCGACGGATATACACTCGCAAGCAGTCATGCGGGCGCCAAAGCTCACACGCGCCTTGGTCAACTCAGGGCGGTTTTACAAGACTGGCCCCATGACTTGGAGCGTGATTTTTGGTAACGTACGAGTTCCATACGCAAGATACCGCGAGTATGTTAATCACCTACACCCTTGGACAACTCACTATCTGCAAAATTCTGCCCAAGCTGTAGCCGCAAACGCTGCTAGTTACTTTGGCCGCATAGTATAGGAGACCTGATGATCGATCTAGGCATAGCATTGCTCTTAGAGCAAGCCGGATACGGCAAATATGGAGTAGATATTTCATGGAACGTTTCACCGGTGTTCGGTTCTGGTGAGGTATCAGGTCAACAGGGCATATGGGTAAATTCGCAACCTATCAGCATTCAGGGTGATCTATATACGGATACTGTCACTATCGCAAGCCGATACAATGACCCCCTTAAACAGGCTGAGGTTTTGACTGACCTGATGAAGTATGCCCGGGACGGTCTCAAAGACGTATGTACCATCAGTCTCGATCCATACGTCAAGGGTTTTACCTATCCGTATGTGGATATCAAACCACCAGCGGGTATCAGCTTTGACGCTGTGGATGGCGAGGGTCGGTGGGTCAAGAGCCTACATATGGACGTATCCTATAAGCTGCCACCAGCCGACGACCCCATATGGGAGAGTATGCGAATGGGCGGTGAGTAGACTAGACTGTAAGAGTCCATATCAGTAAGACGATAGCACCCCGCCATACTGAGAGGATAGCTATGACATCGTATGATCTGGTCGGTAAAAAGACCGTTTTTCTTGGGTCTGAGCAGTTTGACCCCGAGCTAGTAGTAGATGAGGCAGCCGAGATCACTGTGACCCCACAGACGATTGATTTTTCGTCTCAAGAAGGCACTTTGTCCATCCCTAACGGCGCTTTTGATGAGATCAGCGGCCACGTGTCGCTTATCATCCCCAACGTCCAAACACTCATGAGAATTTTCCCGAATTTGGCCGTACCCGCCACCTATAATCAAGGCAAGACCGGACAGGTGCGTTTTGGTGCCGCCGAGTGCAAGACACAAGACCCAGTACCTATCGTCATCCACAACACTTGTGACAATGGATCAGCACAGGACATCCGTATCCCCGCTGCTCTCATCCAAAACGGGCTTGATTTTACAATGAGCCAAGGCGACCCGACTACTCTGGACGTTAATTTCACCCCGATGAAGACGCCAGAGGGATATGTGATCTTTGGTGAGGGAATGCTAGATAGTGCCTCTCGCTATGATCCAGAGACCATGAAGTACGTGAAGCTCGAGACTGCCCAGCAAGTCTCTAACGCTCTCGCGGCCAGCCCGATCACTGGCAACAGCAACAACAAAGACAACAACAATAATAAGTAACTGAGTAAGGGAGCACCCCGCTATGACCACAAAAACTGTAAACACCACCACTACTGAGCCTGATATGATTATCGATACTCGAGGGGCTGGCCGTGTAAAGCATTTTGCCATGCTGATCGACGATGATAAAGCCAAGGATAAGACCAAAAAACTGATCTTTGACGTGAAACCCATAGGGTCAGACGTGTATCTTAAGATCGTCAGCGCCAAAAATAAGGCTCAGAGTCTGAGCTCTAAAGGTCAGAGCGTATCCGACAAAATGCGCAAAGAGCTACAGGAGACGATTGAAGACGCTTGTATCGACGCTGTGGTTCCAAATGAAGTTTTCCGCGCCCAGCTCAGGAGACTCAAAGCCCAGCACGCGGACTTTGCAGTATCACTCATCATGGATCAGATCACAGCCCTAGCCATGCCCAACATCATAGCCAAGTAACCTCATGGCTTACCATCGTGTCATAGACGATCTCACCGAAGATGAGCTAGTCAAAGTCCACGCTCTCAAAGAGTCGCTAGCCTATCAGCGGGAATCAGATATCTACACACCTAGCGAGCGGCTGCTTGGTGAGCTCGGCTGTGAGTATGGGTGGGGTGCCGTGGTAATGGCCCAGCAAGGGCAGATAGCTTTTGACAGTCTGCCCGGCCTACTCGCAGCCGCCCGATCGGTAAGACTACAGCACCGGATAGAGCTGTGCGAGGATATCAGCATAGCCGTATCCGGTGCCCTTGGCGGTAAAAAAGCAGCCAGACGGCTAAAAGAACATTTAGAAGCACTTAACAAGAGGATATGAGATATGGCTAACGCTGGTGAGATACGAGTAGACGCCACTATAGACACTAGAGGCTATGACGCTGGCGCCGCCAGTATCACCAGCACCAACAGTCGCATATCCTCATCCACAGCAGCCGCAACAAACGCCATGAACAAGGCGCACGGTGACGCTGGCGGCAGTACAGAACAGCTAGCTAGCCGAACTGAGACTAGTGGCGCCCGGATAGCGGCCATTTGGGGTGTCGTATCCGGTGTGGCGCAAAACGTGGTATCCCGGGCTTTCGACATGGTGAAAAACTCGATCGGTGCCGCTGTGGATCGTGTCGATACCCTCAACAACTTTCCTAAGATTATGTCATCGCTCGGCTACTCTGCTACTGACGCTGGTAATCAGGTGCAGAGGATGAGCGACCGGCTGCAAGGTCTACCCACTAGCCTTGACCAAATGACCGGCATGGTGCAAAAAATAGCGCCACTGACTGGGAGTCTTGGTGAGGCCACAGACATCAGCCTTGCATTTAACGACGCCTTGTTAGCCGGTGGTAAGAGCACAGCCATGCAGTCTGACGCGATGGAGCAGTATAGCCAAATGCTCTCAGTCGGCAAAGTGGACATGATGGCGTGGCGATCTGTAGTTAATGCAATGCCGGGCCAGATGGATCAGCTATCCAAGTCCATACTCGGTGACAAAGCTAACCAAATGGATTTGTACAACGCAATGAAAAGCGGCAAAGTCAGCTTTCAGCAGTTTAACGACGCGGTGGTTAACCTTGATAAACAGGGCAGTGGGCATTTTAAGAGTTTCCACGATCAGGCTTTCGCGGCCACCGGCGGTATCAAAACCGGCTGGGCCAACATGCAGAACGCCATTAATCGTGGGTTGGCAGATATCATCCAAAACATAGGCGCCAGCAACATATCATCGGCCATCGCTGGGATCGGCACGTCGTTTGAACAGGTCGCTAAGGCTGTCGCCCCGATCATCGGTAATATCATCAGATTTGTGCAGTCCATGGCGGGACTGCCAGCAGTGCAAGGTACGGTAGCCGCTCTAGCCGGTGCTTTTATCGCACTCGGTACGGCAATGAAAATTACCTCTACTATTCAAGGCATTACTAAGGCTTTTGCCGCTTTCAAGGAGGCCCAGCAGGCTACAACTCTCGCTCAGGCCGCGTTTAACGCCGTAATGAGCATTAATCCTTTCACTGTCATTATTGTTGCTATTGGTGCCGTGGTCGGTGCTTTGGCGTACTTTTTCACGCAGACCGAGACAGGTCGTAAAGCGTGGGCTGCTTTCTTGGACTGGTTCCATGGTGCGTGGGATAATGTGGTCGGCTGGTTGGGTGACGTGTGGGGGAGCATTACCCGAGGCTTTTCAAGTGCCGTAGACGCTGTAAAGGGCGCATGGTCTGGAATTACTGGGTTTTTCTCAGGCGTATGGAATGGGATAACTCAGGGTGTCGGTGCCGCTGTTAATGGCGTTAAAAATGCATGGTCTGGGATAGGAGATTTCTTCTCGGGCCTCTGGGATGGGATAAAGAATGGTGTGCAGTCTGCATGGGATACCATCAGTGGCGCCATAGGAGGGGCTCTCGGCAAGGTCGGTGATATTGCGTCTAAATTTGTCGAGGTGATCGGTGCTGTCCCCGTATGGATCGGTCAGCAGCTACAGGTAGGGCTTAATGTCATTTTTGGCACTGTGACCGGATGGCTGACCGGACTTTTTGACAACACCACGGGCGTTGTCCATGACGGCTTAGGTATCATCATCACAGTCATCACCAGCGTATGGCAAACCATCGAAACGATCATCAGCACCGCCACTGAGCTGATACGTACTATCGTGGTTGCTTTTATGGACATCTTACAGGGTGACTGGTCGGGGGCTTGGAATACGATATCCACATTCTTTAGTGGTGTGTGGGATGGGATCACAACCACGTTCCAAAACATCGCCACGAACTTTACGAATTTCTTTACCACATTCCTAAATGCTGTATCAAACGTCTGGAATACTGTATGGACGGCTATATCGAGTTTCTTTAGCGGTATTTGGAATGGGATAGTCGCTTTCTTTACGCCGGTCATTATGACGATCCAAAACGTTATCAACGCTGCTCTGAACGCCATTCAAGGCGTGTGGAACAACATTTGGACGGCAATATCCAACTTCATCAGACCTATATGGGACGCGATCAGCAATTTAGTAAATAACGCCATCAACACAGTAAGCCGAGTTATATCCAACACCCTCAATGCTATCCAAAGCGTGTGGAACAACGTATGGAACGCTGTATCGAACTTTTTGGGTGGCATTTGGAATGGGATTGTCAACGCTGTATCCAACGGCATATCTCGAGTAGCCGGTGTTGTGGGTCGTATCAAGGATACGGTGCTCGGTGCTGTATCCGGTGCCGGACAATGGCTATACGATACAGGGCGCCAAATAATCAACGGTTTAGGCAATGGTATTACCAGCGGTTTCAGGTGGCTGCGAGACCGTATCAGCGATATGGGTAGTAGTATCGTCCACTGGGCTGAGAGCGTGCTCAAAGTCGGGTCGCCATCACGAGTGATGAGCGATCAGGTCGGCAGATGGATACCCGCTGGTGTCGCTATGGGTATCGATAAGGGCATGCCCGATCTAAGGACAGACCTGACACGGCAGCTCGTAAACATGGTGCCCACACCATACGATATGGGGCACGTCATCGATCAGGCCACATCTACGGTCATGCCGCGTATCACCATCCCGTCAGCGCCAACCTCATACACGGCGCCACAGCCTCAAGTAACCCGTACCGTGTCAGCACCTATCACGATCCAAGCGACCGACCCGCAAGCGGCAGCCCGAGAGGCCGCACGGGTTATTGATATGCACTATGTGTGAGTAGAGTAGGGTGGATTATATGGATACAGTATTTGCGGATACTCGAGACACAGACAGTGTAGACCCTTATGACGTGGCCGTAGCGGTAGGCGGGTTCCCACTCTACGGGAGAGACTCTAACGGGGTGCTCTGGCATACGACTTTCCAACAGATTAGCGGGTTATTCGATGGCGTTGGGACGAATCTATCGACTGATAAACTGATTTGGTCTGATGGGCTATACAGTAATATCCCTACGAGGGGTGGGCGATCCATCAGTATTGAGGGTGAGCTCATGGACGCTTGCCCAGACGTGCTCATCGCGTCATGGGAGACTTTCAAAGGCCATCTGCGGGTCGGAGACCAGCAGCTTACTTTTAGACTCGGTAATATATCGCGTCAAGTGACTGTAAAGCAGTCTGCCGGAGCACCAATGGTCAAATGGGCAGGGCTACGAGTACTTAAATTCTCGATCGGCCTCGAGGCTCTTACCCCGTACTTGCTGAGTGGTGGTGCTCCCATAACCGGGACAACATCCCTAGCCCGCACACAAGGCGGCATGATTTTCCCACAAGATGGCTACCATTTCGAGGGAGCTAATACCGAATCCCAGTGGCTTTTTGCCGAGTCCATCGTATCAGGTGCTCTCATCCTAAATTCTGGCGGCAATGCTCCATCACCAGTACAGATACGTATAGATGGGCCAGTCCAAAACCCCGTAGTTACCCATTCGCCATCAGGCCGATCATTATCGTTCCATATCACCCTCGGGACAGGATCATATCTGACTGCTGACAGTGGAACCCGCCAAATACTAGTAGATGGAGCACCACCGTTGGACGGTGTTGTCACTAATCGACAGTGGTTTTATGCCCAACCCGGCCAGAACATTTTCCGATTCGGGAGCGACGACGCCAGTGACGGCGCCACACTCACCGTGACATTTTGGGAGGCATACATCTGATGGGCGAGGATTATCAGTGGCTCGCTGTGCGACTTATCACCGGTCACGTTATCGGTGAGCTGCCTCACCTACAGGTGCGTAAGCTGGAGTATCGTATCGGGCAAATGACATCATCAGAGGCAGTGCTCCCATGGGAGGGTATACCCAGTAATTGGCAAGACTTGACCTTACCATATGGTACTGCTCTACTGCTCACGAGTGGTCATACAGTACTATGGGGCGGTATCATCATCAAGAGAGAGCGTAAGCTCGGTGCCGGTGGAATGACACTAACGCTCTCTACCATCGAGCACTATCTCGATAGCGTGTACATCCGGTCAGCCAAGTACAAGCAGCTCCCACAGACCAAGATAGCCGCTAATCTGGTGGACATCACCGAGAGCACTGGACTGCATGTAGTGCCGGATATCGGTGATAGCACGATCCTAAGGGATCGCACTTATGATGAGACTCAAAACAAAACGATCCTGAGTGCTATCCAAGAACTATCCGGTGTTATCAATGGCCCCGAGTGGGTGACAGGCTGGCGCGAGACTGAGGACAATCGTTTTACGCCGGTCATCATCATAAGGGACGTGCTCGGTCAGTATCGTGAGCAAGCTGTTTTTGATGAGTCATCGATGGCTGATTTTACAATCCTCGAGGACTACTCTACCGGGTATGGAGCTAATCGCGTCCAAGCTACATCCAGTGCTGAGGACAGTGAGAGTGCCCTA
>JAAOBB010000124.1_pt1 | contig 14169 bp, 13 predicted proteins | sample 7267541 | NCBI WGS metagenome assembly JAAOBB01 (sample SAMN14345205, study PRJNA599270) | viral metagenome | isolation source: viral-like particles (VLPs) isolated from bee gut | host: Apis mellifera | place: Switzerland:Lausanne | collected 2017-01/2018-02 | reverse complement strand
TGAGTCCCGCGACCTGCCGTGTCGTAATCATTTCGGGCGTGTCGTGGTGTGGTGGTGTGGTATATTAGGGGGGTGAAAGGTTTGGTGGTGAAGATGACAAAGTTTTCCGATTATAGTAGCAGTGATTATTTACATAATGGAATGTATAAGCTGTTTGCTAAACAGCTAGAATATGACGATAAGAATGTTTGGGCTAGGCGATCAGGAGAAGATGATTATAATGTTGTATGTAAAGTATATATGAACGATAATAAGAAAAAATATGTTTTAGTTGGCATTGGTTTTGAATGGTCTAAGAAAATGGTGAAAATTCTGTTTGGCGGCTCTGAGGATAGGGGTGTTAAAGCTGAATGGAAAATGTCTGATTATACTGTAGAAAGTCTTTCCAAATGGATAATAAAAATGGCCAGAATTTTTTCTGGATTGGTTGGACTTTTCGAAGATTAGTGCTATACTAAGTATTGAAAGGCAAAGGTGGTTATGATGATGAACAGTGATTATATCGAAAGCGACGCAAGGGTCAATGTCAAGGCTGTGGCCGATGGAATGGATATCATGCCTTGGACCAGCAGATACAATCAGAATGACGTTCGGTATTATCTGAATATTGATGATCTACAGAAGCTGTGCTTGAAGCAAACATACTATAAGAGCGGTAATGTGAACGGTGTTCAGTATATGAACGCTGACGGCGATATGGTTACTGTAGCTCATGGCCGCTTTTACAATCGTTGCTTCAATAAGACGTATATCGATCAGGCTGGCTGTGTGCATACGAATTGGCGGCCTTATGGCACTGTGGGTGAGAATTTTGCAGAAGCTGTAGCTGTGGCTTTGGGTAAGCGTTTTGGTTTCAAGAGGTAAAATAAAGGCCCCGGCAAGTGCCGGGGCTTGTTTGTTATTTCTGCAACTGTTTGACTAGTCGTGTAAGCTGATTGACTGATTCCTGTAGTGTTTGAATCTGGTTTCGTGCTTGGATCACGCCGTCTAGGACGTTTCGGCCGTCGTTTCCTCTTGTTTCGATCAGTGCATTTCTTGTCTGTATCGGCAGATCGTCTAATATCTGGTGCGCGTGGTCAAACAAGTTTCGTCCGTCTTGATCTCTGGTGTCGTAAATGTCTTTAGCTGACAATTCGTCTTCTCCTTGCAATATTTCGTTTGCTCTTGTGATTATTTGTTCGACATTTATGCCGTTTGGTGCGCGGTCGGGACAGTCTGGATGATCTGTGCCGGGAATCTCTCTGTGCAGATATACGTTGCCTATCGTGCCGTTGTGTACGAGTGGCCCTAGATGGTATCGTTTGCTGATATCCGCGCATAGCTGTGCGCTTGCTTCTGCGCAAGCGTCGGTGAACTGCGCTTTCGGTATGCCCCCCTCGTGTTCGATGGATATTCCAGTGGAATTTGAAATAGAGTTTGAATCGGCCCATGCCGTGTCCTGTTCGCTGACATACTGATGGATCGTGCCGTCTGATCCTACCCCGTATGTGGCTGATGCTTGCACGCTCGGGTCTTTGAAAGTCGCGTCCGTTCCAGCAAGATAGCCGCCCATGACATGCAGTGTGATATGATCGACACCCTTTCTGCCATTGGTAAAATTAGGGCTTCCGATCCACGTGCTTTCCATTGGTCACGTCCTTTCCTTTGTCTTCTGCGAATTTCTCCATAACGTTCGTAGAATTTTTGAAAATGTTGATTACTGGCGTGTTCTCTAGCTCTGGAAAAATGATGATGATGTTTTCCAGTATAGAGTTTATCTCGGTAATGATGACGTAAATGCATGTCAGTGCGGTAAGCTGGATCGTCACGCCAAGATTGATGATGTTTTCGCCTTGAGCAAAATCAATAAGAGCGGCCATGGCGATAAAGGCGATGAACGCAAATTTATGACCCAAGCCTTTGCGCATAACCGACGATGATATGGTGCCGGACAGCCAAGCGCCGACATATCCGGTGATGATATCCAGTATCATGAAAAGAAGCGTAATCACTACGATCTTTCCGATTCCTACAAAGTCCATTTGTTATCCTCACTTTCCAATCAGCGATCCTACCACTTGCATAAAATCAGCCTTGCACTGGCGAGTGTCGAAACGAACGTCGCCAGTCCGGTAAGCCGCCAGCAAATTTGCAACAACATTATCAGACTTTTTGACATATATAGTATGTTCGTTGACTTTTCTGTAGTCAAGAGTATAATGATATTCGGCATGTTTTTTGACACGACGGCTGACAAAATATGAGATCGAATCCCCGATCTTTGACCATATTCCGAACGTTCCGCTATCCTCGGTTTCAAGTGTGAACATGTAGCCGAGCTTCGGATTGAAAGGTTCCACCAGTCCATTGATATCGTCCAAGAATCTGTTGCTGATAGCGTAATCCGCATAGTCTGGATCATATTTTCTCAGGAACTTTCCGTATCTTGACTTTTCAACTTTTGCTGAAAAACCAGCATAATCAGCAAACTCAATGCCAATAAAACCGTCGCAATATGTTTTGAACTGCTCGTGTTTCTTCTGCTGATCGTTGATGTCAATATGGAATTTTGAAAAGTACGGGTTGGCCTGACTGACTGCATTCGACAGGAAAAGCACGCGAGTATGATCGTGCGTTCGATCTACTGTATTGTAAAATTCTTCGAATAGGGTTACTTCATTGCTCAGGAATCTCAGGTTGTCCGGGAAAACTTCATCAAAAATAATCCAGCGAACATTAGGATACGGTATGGACTTTTTGCCGCCTGACTGCGAAAGAGCGAGAAAATACCCAGCAGTATGCCACTCGTTGTTGTTTTCCTTTTCATCTTTCTTCTTGTTGCGCCGCCATTGTAGAGTATTTCCGTTTATCCTGAATTCAAAATTCTTGAACTCAAATAAAATGTCGTCCATCCACTTCTCTTTAGCACCACCCTTTATTTCAACATCGGTTCTTCTAAGATAAATGAACTGTGCGCCAGTTTTTATCGAATCTCTAAGGACGTGGCGTTTTGCGTCAAATGTTTTACCCAAGCCTCGCGCGCCTATGATAAAATTCCAAACAGCATTGTACGAGAGTATTCTATGCAGACTATAGTAGTCCTCCTCTTTGAATTCCATCAGACGTATCTCCTGATCTGCCAAGAATTGTTAAAATATGGTATTTCCTCTATGGCGTTTTGGTAGTTTGGTCCCTTGCCGGGGCCTCCGTGGGAAAGTGTTTGCGCCTGACCGTCAGCAACGAACCCCTCTACATGGTCAAAAATGGGGCGTGTTCCTAAAAGCAGAAGATCGCCGGACTTGACTTTTTTTATAGCGTCCCGTATACTCGTGTTTAAGGAATCTGCAATAATGTTCCCTTTTGTGGCCATTGCACCGGTATAAGTGCCGACATCTACGCCAGTGACATCCATGTAAGCTCGCCACCATAGTCCAGAACAGTCCGTGTATCCTGTAGAGTCAGGATTAAGCCGTCCGGGTCCTTGCGAGTAGTCGTATTTTCCTATTCTTGCCTTTACCCATTCAACGACTTTTGAACTTGAACCCGATCCTGTGTCCGATCCGTGCTCGGTTTGATTGTTGTTGTCTACCGGTGTGCCTTGGTTGAATTTTTCAATATAATTCTGTGCGGATGATGGATAAAATGTACGAATTTTCCCGTTATCATGCAAGTATATCGTATTCTGCTTGACGTGTATCCATGCAGTCTTATCGCTCGTTCCGCTGATCGTCGGCGAGTTGCCTCCCGGACTTGTGTCTACGTCTCCCGATTGTCCGAAATCAGGTGGCGCGCTTTGGCCGTCCCAATTTTTCAGCAGATCGTAAACAGTATTATAACGATTCTTGTAATTTCCCAAGATCGAATCGTTCAGGGCGGCTGAATGCAGAAGATCAAGATTCGCCGTAGAGCTTACTGAACCGATCACACGAAAAGCCGACACTGGCGACTGGTGATACATGCTCATAAAAAATATTCGCTCTTTAATATTTGAAGCGGGGAAACCGTACCTGTCACAAACGCCAGAATAATCGTGATAATCGTCCTCCCACTGTGCTTGCTGAAACGCATGATTCTCAACTCTTTTCGACCATTCGATCCAAGCGTTCCCCTCGGCTTGCGTCAAGTATCGTAGATTCCAGTTCGCTGAGTTCGACTCCACTTGGCTTGCGAGATTGCTTGCGGAATTTTTGAAACTAGACCATCCTGTAGGATCAGCAGAACGCCCACGATTGAGCAGACCGTATGCCCTTGTGCCATACCATTGCATCATTCCGATAGTGATGGGATCGTGAAAATTTACGGAAGACCAGTTGTTGTTTGATTCAACTTTTCCTATAACGTACATGGCGTATAATGATTGATTCGACATGATGATCTCCTGTGTTTAGTCTAACATACGCAATAGGCCCCGTCAAATCAGACGGGGCCGTTTCAACTATTTTTCAGAATGTTGGGCCTAATGAAACATTGAAGATCAGTTCATTGTTCGCATGGCTTCCCGCACCGATTATCAGCGTCGGCTGTTCGCCGTCCGCTTCATTGTTGACCCCCATGAGCAGAAGTTCGCCGGACGTGGTCGCCCCCGGGAAATATCCGGTGGGGTTGACTGCCTTGCAGAATGCGGGCAACCAACAAACTTTTTCATTCATCGTCCAATCGGCGTGTCCGGCTTTTGCCTTAATGGCACCACGTAGTGATATAATGCCGCCCTCATAGCTCGCCCAGTTTTCGCCGTCCAGCGTCACGTTTGGACCGGCGCGGAACCCTTCAAGCTGAGGGAAATCACCGTCTGACGATCCTTGAACAATGTCAGCCAACCGGTGCCCCAAAAGATAGGCTCCTTCATCGTTCGGATGTGTGGAGCTTGTGCAAAGATCGTACCGTCCTCGCAGTGCAGTGTAGCCGAAACGGATCACCCTGACCCAAGGCCCCATCTGTGCCTCGCGAATCAGCTTGGCGTACAGTGCGTAAAGCGTCATGGGTAGGGGGTTTGCGCCGTACTGCATGGGATAGTAGATTATTTCAGCATTTTTAAAATAAGCGTGCGCTGAGACAAAGAAGTTCTTCATCGCTGAGACGACGTTGTTGTCGCCGACCTTGTTATCATTCTGCCCGCCCGTTACTACAACATAATTAATATCATCAGCGTCACCGGAATGATCAGCTTTCGCACGGTTCAACTGTCCAGTGTATGTGTCATTGGTGTTGCCGTCAGCCGTGTGGATAAACCCCGAACCGCCAACGCTATAGTTGAAAACATTTGCATTAATAAGACTGCCCATAACAGCGTAGAAGTTCTTGTTTTTCTCATCGCTAGTGCCGTATCCTTGCCCGAAAGAATCGCCAATCGCAATAATGTTAGGCTTTTGAAATACATTTACTTTGACGAATCTTAGATCAGATTCGGCTTTAGTGTAGGATGTTCCGCTGTCGGCCTTGCCATTGAGTTCAACTTTTGTCGCAAAACGTGTATCGGCTTGGTCGCGGCTATACACGTCTGTCGTATTGGCCTTGGCTTTGATCTCATCGCGCATTTGCGTTCCGTCGTTCGCGGAATTCAGGCTGGCTCCTTTAAGAATATTCAAAGCATTGTTCGCCGAGCTTTGTGCGGAAGCCGCTGAATCAACACCCTCTTGAGCTGTTTTCTGCGCATTGTCTGCCGATGTCTGCGCGGCCTTTGCCTTGTTGTCTACTTCTTCAATTCTTTTTTTATTAGTATTGGTGTCTGTCGCCACGGTGTCGATGGCCTTGTCGATCCGTGTCATGTCGCCGTTGTAGTCGCCGCGCCATGATGGCTTGTCGTCATCAGAAAATTGCGATAGATTGTAATTTACGGTCTTGTTGGTGCTTGCCATTGTTCCATCCTTTGCTTGTCGGTAAAACTGTACCACATTTTTAAGAAAACGTTATCATTCAGGATTATTTGACCAAAGGTCGTCTCTCCCTTGAAAATCGCCGGGCACTGGATTAAGCCGTTTGCTGGTGTTGAGATCATAACGGCGCGCTGGTATCTGCATGTCGTCATACTCTTTCGCCGTAAGACCCATGTTGTCATAATCCTGCGCAAATAGTCCAAAATATCTAAGATTATCGTACATGTCACCAAGGACAAAATTGATGGATTGCGTTTTGCCTCTGACTGGACTGAAAGCAACCCCCGACTGCTCGGCACCGCTGATAAGATCGCGCAGTCTTGCTTCAAGATCATCCAAAGCCTTTTGCAGTGATACCGACAGCAGATCAAGCGCATTCTTGACTTGTTTTTCAAAATCGTCAAGATCGTCAGACATATCATTGAGATAGCATACAATTTTATTCAAATTGCGTTTAAGTTCTTCAATTTCTCTCAAAGTAGTGAGTGTGTCGCGGTAGGTGAACGGTTGTGAAGTCGTGTACCGGCGCGGACGGTCGTCCAAAATGCTTAGGGGAAGACTGCCTCCCCATGTATAATTATCCATTTCTATATCCTGTCCTCTATGTGGTATAATGGCATGTAGTCGCGTCGCATTTGGTCGGCCGTCCCCCAAATTCCCATGAAACAGCTTTCCAATTCATTCACAACCATCATGTCAATATTCAGCATGGCAGAACGCCATTCCGTGATCAGTTGTGCGCCCGACACGCCCGAAAAGCCGGAAGAATGCTGTAAAGTGTTTCCAACATCATTTGAATGATTGAAATCAGTGGCAGAATGCGAGACTGATTCCGTATCGCTTGATTGTGAATTTTGCGTGTTTGTTTCAGCGTGCGATTGCGTACGATCCGCCGTAGTCGCATTATGTGTAAAATCACTCTGCGTCTGCGGGTTTTCCGAGTGGAAAGAAGTCGCGTCCGAATCGGACGATGACTTGGTGTCGCTCGTGCCGGTCACTTTGGACGACTGGTCGCCGTTCGACTTGCCGGATGATTCTGAAACATTATTTGAATCAATCTTTGAAGTCATGTCAGTGGTCAAAAGCGGATCAAATTTTTTCTGTTCAGACATGTAAAGCTGATTATAGTATGGCATGATTTCGTTCATCGTGCGGCCAAGGTAGAAAACGAACTGCTCTACCGTCTCCTGGCCTATTTCGCGCAAAGCATAATGTGCGGCTATCTTATGATTGAGCTCCGGGCGGTGTTTTTCATCAAAAATCGGATAATGCGCCGGGTCAAGATGAAGCTTTTCGTCCGTATCATACCCTAAGGCAATGACATTTCCCAACGTTAGTGTGAAGTCAGCCGCACGGTCCGGCATGGCAAGATCACTGTAATCCGTCATCGTCGCTCACCGTCCTCTCATCAGCGTCCAGTATGCCGCTACTGCTGTCGTCACCCCATGATATACCAAGGTCAAGATTAGGCCAAAGGCTGTTGATCTGATCCACAGCCTGTTGGCGGGACTTCAAAAAACTTAGACGAAAAACATTTGTAGCAGACTCGCCCGACTTGACTTCATCGACTACCACACGCTCCTTTTTCTCGGAATTGTTGTTCTCAATCCCTAAGAATTTCACGCATTCGTTCCAGATCGTCGCCTTATCATGCAATAATTTATCGATCAGATACTGTGAAGTATTTGGGAATTGTTTGAACACGTCCAGAATAGCATTGTTCCCGGTAATGTAAATCACCGGCAGTCCCTGGCCGCGCTGTTGCATGACATTTTCCATGGTTTGCTTCTGTTTTTCGTCACACTGGATAATCAAAGGAACTGACTGATTGTCCAAATTTACATCCAGCGCACGATCCACTAGCGCCAGTCTTTCAGCATATGTGACCATAATGTCGATCATAGGAGAGCGTAGTTGATTATCCCAAATTGGAACGCACTCTCGCGACCCCATTTCCTTGTATGTATAATTTACTGCAACTGGCATAAATTTTGTTGGATTATAATAATTATTAATCTTTCCGTTATAGGTTGCTTGTGTTGCCATCCAACGGTGTTTTCTCTTGTCTGGAAAAAATATGACGAGTCCTCTTTCAAATAATGTCATTTCAATAAAACGCTCGTCCATGCCTTTTGGCAAATTGATCCATTTGAATCGGCTTATCGCCAGCATTTCAATCAGACGCTGATACATCCTGACGCGCGTAGTCTGCTGTAGGTCGCCGTAATTATACTGAACATTACGCCAGTCGTTTGACATCATTCGCTTGAATGCGTTGTTGCGTTGCCGTCCTCTGCTTCTGCTCATTGTTCAAAACCTTTCCTAGTATGAGATTCCTTTAAGCGGTTCATTGTCTGCATAATCGGTCACCCCGATATCGTCAGGATTCTTCCAGACGGTCACGCCTTTTTCAAAAATTCCTTTGATCGTGAGCCTGAACTCCTCGGGGCATGTTGATGATCTGATGTATAGCTCATGCATTTTCCAGTACGTGAATTTTTCCATGCACATGAGTGACTCGGGCGGGATCAAAAATCTTTGAACATAGTAGCCGTATCGTAGCCAAAATTCGCCGACGTTTCGCATGGCGGCCGGGCTGATCATCTTATAGCGTAAGTGTAGATTCCACTTACTCAAAGCGAAAAGAAAAGCGTCGCCGCCCATGCCTCCCGATAGAGACGGCTGGCTTAATTGAGCGTCTTGGACGTGCGCATTGATCCCCGCTATTGTGTTGGCATAATCGCCGGACGCGACAGCAAGACCTAGGGACCTATTCATGTCCGCAAATTGCATAGTTTGCTGGTTTGACAGATTTGTAGAAGCCGTGCTATAATTATTGGCCTGACTTACTTGTGCAGAATTTGTGGCGAGTGTGTTCGCAAGATTGGCGTTTCTTGTTGCAGTCCTCTGCTCATTGGCAACAAAATTTGAACCAATATTCAGGCCTGTTCCTACGACCGCACCGGCCGCCCCGCCAAGGTTCCCGCCAGCAAGCTGGCCTACTGCCCCCATTGCTCCGTTTACCCCAGCATTTACCTGACTTAGGATATAGTCGGTGTTCTGCTGTTGCGCGGCAATGTCGTTGCCTTGCTGTAAGCTAGATGATGTGATAGCATTTGACGCATTGCGGTTCTGATTACCCAGCCGTGTTTGCTGACTGTTATAGCTCGCCCCCGCGTTAGCTTGAGCGTATGCATTATTGATTCCCATTTGGGTTTTTTGCTGTGCCCAGTCAGCCGTGTTATACTGGTACTGTATGCTATGTGCATTTGACGCAAGATAGGCAATTCCCTGATTGTTGACCATGACTAGCCGGGGCCAATCTACCACGCCGACAGCCATGTTCATGTCTTCACCGCCAGCATAATGTTCAGGGTAGTACATACTGCGAGGACCTGGCGCGCTTGACCAAATCGATTCGTGAATTTCAAGATTATCTTCATTTACGTATTGCGGTTGGATGATCAGCGAACTCCCATTCTGCATGGTCATTTCAACATACGAATACGGATAAAGTTGAAGTTTTTTAAGATTGTGATATCGTTGCGGTATGTGTCTTGAAAAAACTGCTCTAAAGTTTTTGTCTGTGTATGAAACTTTATCATACGTTGCACTGTATATTTGATACATTTTTATACTATTGAGTATAGATGGATCACTTTCTCCTGTTTCGCCACCAAGTGGAATTATTTTGTTTGATGAATTAAAGTTTATTGATCTCTTTGGTACCATCCAAATGCCGATTATTCCTTCTGATATCCATGGATAGCTTGATATAAGCAACATAAAGTTCATGAAAGAATTTGTACTTTCTAGAAAATAAATTGAAACGCCGTTTACCACTCCGTTTATGTATGATCCTGTAGCTGTTTTCAATCTCGGGTTTTCCTGAGTTTGCGGTTTTGTTGCCAGATCAGTGGATGATATCACAAGCACTCCGGGTGTTTCTGGATCAGTGTCAGCAAGAGGTGCCATAAAAGTGTGCTCATGATCCTCTTGAATCTGTGGAGTATTTCCTATATCCAGCCCCTCTGGAATGTCAAGATAATTTAGACCATAGTTTTCGTTCTGCCTGTCGTTGGCTATGCTGATATGTCCGCGTTCCACAAAACAACGTCCAAGTTTCACGTCAAATTGAAAACTCTGCCATACGTCCAGCATAATGTGAAAACGTGTGACATTAGCATTGACATAATCAACGGATTGTATAAAGTAATACCATTTGCGCTTATCGTCAAAATCGTAATCATTATCTACAATCATGTAATTATATTTTGACGCGCGATTGAATGCTATCGGCAGATCGACCGGCAGACCGAATTTCACCATTGTCGAATTTTTTATTACATCTTTTTCAAGACGATTAAAATATTTTTCCTGATCCGCATTATCTGAAAATTTTACAATATCGCGGTATGAAGCGTCCCATGTTACGTTACATAGGGAGATTGTAGAATTCGGCGGCCATGAGGCCCATGTAAGCGTTTTTTCTGCCATTGTTTTTGTCCTTATGAAAAACCGGCTGGCCCCGTAGGACCAGCCGGAACACTACTGTCAGTATACTACTTTTCGCTGTCGTCTGCAACTTCCGGCTTATCATCAGTCTTCAATAACTTTTGAAAGTCGAATGTCCGGCCGCCAGCGGTTACGGTCACCTGAATCTGCTGAGTAACCGCAAACACGGTGACTTCGATTGTCGCGGTTCCAGCGCTCACGCCGGTGATCTTGCCGACCGGACTGACCTTGACAACATTTTCGTTGCTTGAAGACCAAGTCACCATATTGGTCACGTCCGGCATACGCCCGTCAGTCATCGTGGCGATGACATGCAGTTGCTGATCCGCGCCTACCTGAATTTCAACAGGAGTTCTTGGACTAAATTCAAGTTCTGTCACAAATCCAGGATTGAAACCAAGCAGACCGTCACCGACAATCGGCACGCGAAGCGTATCACTCGCCACGGATGGAACTTCCGGAATTCGAGGATTCGTATAGGTCGCCCGCGCCCGAACATCAACATAATTTGCAGTTTCATCAAGACCGACACGCAGAATTCCTGTATTGCTAATCCGCGTAAACTGCGACTTCACATCGCTTGCGATCTCGTAGACAATGCCGCCCTTTGGCGCAAAATCAGGGTAACCGTCCATGGATATAGAGGAAACGACCTGTACCACGTCCCCGCGAGTGACATTAGTCGGCATGACTGCCGGATTACCGTACTTTTGCAAACGAATTTGAAAATCAGGCTTGCTTGCTGTCGCTCCCGCTGGCACTTCGACATCCTCCCTAGTACTATCACCCGTCCAGAAAAGAATCGCCGGCACAAACGGCGAAAGCGAGATAGCTTCCTTGTGGTGTAGAAAATAATTTGTACCAAGGGAAATGGGATTGACGACCCCACCCTGAGTACCATAATAGTAATCCCAACAAAAGAAGAATTCCCGCGTCGTTAGAATGCACTGGAAACCATTGATTCCGACATCCTGTCCAGTAATATCAATAATTCTTTGATTAGTTTTTGCATAATCTTCATTAAACAGCACTGCCAAGGCGTTCACATCGATAGCCGCATGAACTTCTGGTGTCATAAAGAGAATCAAATTTTCTTTATTAACTACACTTGGCATGTGGCGAGCATTATACCGAGTGCTCGGCTTGATCGGTAAAGTGTTTACCCATTGACGAATCTTGCGCAAAAGTTTTCGTGCACGGGCCTGTGCCTCGGTGTCATCAATGTTTTCATCAGTCACGTCATCAGCATGGACACGATAATACCCGCCAAGGTGAGCATACTCCGGAAAAAGATTCACCATATGAAGATATTCGTCATATTCATCCGAAGTTCTTGGACGATCCATCAGCTGAGCGGTAAACGATCCTAAGCCGTTTTCCTCCAGGAAAGCGTATCGTAATTGCGTTTCGTTCACTGTCAGCGGATAATATTCCTCGCGATTAACGGTGTGGAACGCCGTTTCGACGTGCGGAGCATACGTCCCGTAAATTTCATCACCGAGATATTCCTGTTTTGGATCGTACACGCGAGCATTAATAAGACCGATCGCCGCTTCTTCGTAAGTCTTACCGTAGCTTTGCGCTGTTCGCTTGAATTCTGCGAGAGGATTATTCCAGGAAAGCTGATTGACATATACTCCGGCAATTCTGTTAATAAGTGCGTCGTAAAACTCATTGCGCAAAGCGGGAAAATTCAACATATTTTCAAGAGATTGGCGTACATTTCCCTTGGTCGCGGCTGGAACCCTACGCTGAAAGTCCTGGCTTGCCTGATTTCGGATCGCATTCAAAAATTCCACATTCGACCATTCGGTCAGCGGCCGCACGATCTCGCCGTTCTGATTACGCTGTTCCACATCTGCCATAATAATTCTCCCTTATCTTACTTTTTTGTTTCAAAAAGATCATCAATAGTGATATCGGTTGGGTCGGGTTCACCGTCCCCGTCAGAATCACCGTCAGTCGCAGTATCCTCTGCCGTTTTAACATCCGGCGTGTCGTCGTCGATCCCTAAAGCGTCCATCATAGCACGCATTTCACGCACCGACTGTTCCAAACTTGAGATTCTTTTCTCCAATCCGTTATCCTCCTGTTTTTCCTCCTGTTCGGGTTGCGGATCGGGCTGGTTGCTGGTATCATCCTGATTAGTAGGCTCCGATTCCTCTGCCGGGGTATCGGTTTTGGTCTCCTCTGTGGTGTCTTCGTCTGCCATGTTGTCTCCTTTTCTTAAAAATTTAAAGCGTGGTATTGCCGCAATCACGCGACAATACCACTATGGATATGGGCGAGTCAAATTTGTACATCGCATGACCCCGCAACGCTCACCGCTACGCTCTACATCCGGCACCGGCACGGTCTCAGCGTGTGATCCCCGGTCCGGCAAGCCAAATCAAGGTACACCCCGCCTGATCCAATCCCATTATAGCACAATGTCATCCCCGTAGTCATCCAAAATGTGTTTTCCTTCAAAAAACTGCTCCCACGGTACCGGCGTGTTTCGCGATATTCCTGATGATATAAGGTCAAAGCCGCCTGTCGTCTTCTCTCCCTGATACAATCCGACCCCAAGTATTCTGACTTTTTTGTAATCCCCCTCTATTTTCCACTTGCCGGTCTTGCGCTTGTCCAAGTCCAGTCCTATAATATCCTTTTTCGACCCTACCATCATAAACCCATCAGTATTGGCATAGATGATCCTGTTTTTCTGCTTTCGCATAGCGCCCATGATCTTACGTCTTCCTAAGGCGGTCACATACATGGACACCGGCAGATACGACGCGCCCGTTTTGTCATATTGTTCTACTCGCCAGTCCACTTTTTCGTCATTTTCGGGATCAAGATAAGGTTCAAGACATGACTTTCTTGGCACTGTGCCAAACTTGCCGACCATAGAGTTTGGTATCCATTTCGCGAGAGTTCTTTGACCGCCGGTGGACTTTTCTTTGACGGTATCCCAACCATCTACCCAAAGTTTGAAAAAACCTTTGGATCGCGCAAATTTCCATCCATGCTCGTATTCGTATATGCTGACTTCATAATTTTCCTGTAAAAGCTCTTGATCTATATCAGTGAGCGGCATGGTAATGTATCCATGTGTTGAGATCATGCGATCCCTGTCATCCGAGTATACAAAGTGCGGAGATGACAGAAAAGCGTATCCGTCCTCTTTCAAGTCTGCTCTGAATGTCATCACGTCTATGTGATATGGCATTGTTTTATCATACTCATATTTCCCATCATACGGTTCAGGCGGCCCGAAAGGCAAAAATTCGTCTCTAAGAATACTTGAATACATGCCGTTACAATCAATGTCCACACACCTATCATAGTCTCCCGGCAAAGCCATCACATAGCCGCCTATGTATCCAGCTCTCAGATCAGTTGACAATTTTTCGTCAAGGCTTGGGAACTTTTCAAAATATTTTTTTACGCCAAAATCATTACGAAAGTTTTGCATGGCGTACGATCCGATAGTCAGACCGTGTATGCCCATCCTATCGGCCATTCGTATCGCCCGCATAGCGCTGTCGGCACCGCCTATTCCGCCAAAGTCACCGGCCAAGGCCGGGCGCGCAGTGGGGATCAGATTCTCAAAAGTCATGACCCTAAATTTCAAACCGTCTGGATTGGTATAGGTCGCGTGGTATAATACACGATTCACTCCACACAAAACGTTGAACGTATTTTTCCCGCCCGTATGCTTAGGCCTGAAAATATGCAACATATATGCGATCCATTTTTCAAGATATTTATCACCATCGTAAAAATAGATGTCCACATTTTCTTTCAAATCCATGGCATA
>JAAOBB010000117.1_pt1 | contig 14388 bp, 15 predicted proteins | sample 7267541 | NCBI WGS metagenome assembly JAAOBB01 (sample SAMN14345205, study PRJNA599270) | viral metagenome | isolation source: viral-like particles (VLPs) isolated from bee gut | host: Apis mellifera | place: Switzerland:Lausanne | collected 2017-01/2018-02 | reverse complement strand
CTCCGTTTTCGGCGTGTCGCGCATTTGCGTTTCTCGCGCGCGTGTGTTATATTATAAGTGTTGGTGATAGGAACAGATGAAAGGATTAGACCAATGGCTAGTAGAAGGCATATTAGGATTAAATCTGACTTGGTGAATGACGCTGTTAGGAATGCAGAACTTGTTACTGATATGTTTGACGGCAGTCACCATTTGTATCTTGAAGACGACTATGTGCTTATCTTCATATTGTGCCCTTATGGTCACGTATGGGTGAATATTGGCTATAATGCTGACAAGCTATGTGTTAAGTATCCAAAAACGGATGAAGAATATTTTGAGAGTGAAGACCATAGTGTTTATAATGTAATGGAATATGCTAATGCAAAAGACATGTATATCGCGCTTGTCAATTACTTCTCTGACAAGAAAAATGCGGCGCGCGTTTGACGCATATGGTTTTGTGTGTTATACTGTAATTGTTATCGGAAAGGATTGAGAATATGCAAGCTATAAAGGATGAACTCACAGAGAGCATGGACGACGCGGTAGAGCTTGCTTCTGCTGTGGTGGCTGATTGGTCAGGTCATATGGATGTAACGGTTCGGCCTGAATACATGGCTATCGTGGTGACTTGTGGGCCTGTTCGTTTGTGGATAAAAGCACCATATGGTAGTTCACTGATTACGGCGTACTTTCCTGTAAGCGGTTATGCGGAATCATGTGATATTGAACATGAGAATAAGCTAGGTGAGTATTTCACGATGATTCAATCGTCGGATATGGAACAATTGAGATATGATATCATGAACTGGATACGCGTTCGTTTGGTAATGAGTTGTCTGTAGATATTGAAAGGCCCCGGAATCACCGGGGCCACTCTCCTACTTCTGCAACTTGGCTAGCTGTGTTTGCAAGTCGCCTACCGTCTTTTGCAAGTCATTGAGCTTGTTGATGATAGCATGCATTTCGTTGTACATGTTGCCACCCTCTGGCTTGCCCTTGCCGTCCTTGTCGTTCCAGGAGTACTGCCAGACCTGTCGGCTTATGTCGGCAATGTCTTTCTGTAGTGCTAGCATACGATTGTATGAGGCGGTTACGTAATCCCAAAGTGTCGCGCTGTTCGCTCCGTAGCGATAGGAATTTACATATCGCGCGATTTGCTGTAGGTCTTGCTCATTTAGGGCCATGGTGTCATCTCCTGTGTATCGTAAATAACAATTCCAAGGATAATCGTAATAATATGATATGTTTGTTTCGTATCCGGTTTGGTCGCCCGCCTGTCCAAAGGCCGTATTATTCTCTGACTGTGACGCTTGGGCAAGCTGTCTGCCACCTATATATATGGCCGTGTGCTCCGCGTCATTCAGTAAGATATCGCCGCGCTGTGGATTGCCATTATTCGGCACCCTCTGCCAGCCGCGTGCGGTCAAGTTGGCTGAGAGATTTCCTGTGTAGCTAGCGTCGCCGGTATCAAACCCGGCTTCTCGCAAACAGTATATCACCAGGGATGAACAATCGCAATTGCCGGCTTGCGGATTGAAGTTCCATCTGTCGCTTTGCGAGTACCCCATGTTAGCGTCACGAACCCAATATATGGCTCGTGCTATGAAAGTTTCAAGACTTGCCATTTATGCCACCTAGTGTATCGGTCATTTGGGGCGCTGGCGGCAAGTCGGGGGATTGCGTGGTCGCGCTACGCTCCGGTTTGGCCGGGTGTTCCTCTGCTACATCCTCTCCTTTCTTTGAATTTTCCGAATCAATTAAACTATTGAGATAATCTTGATTATTCTTGAACAAGCCTAAGAGCTTGCTGTTCTTTAGGTCAGGAAAGATTATCCCCACGTTTTCAATGATGGAGTTGATTTCCATGAAGATGATATAAATACAAATAACTTCAAACATCGGTATATCGTACCCAAGATTTACGATATTCCGCTGTTGGGCAAAGTCGATAAGCGCGCCAAGCGCCATGATGATACAGAGTGTGGCCTTATGTACCAGCCCTTTTCTCATTTTGGAACTTGATAGCTGGCGGCTTGCCCAAGCCCCAAGATATCCCGTGATGATATCGGCCAGAATGAACGCAAAAGTCACCAATGCGATTTCGCCGGTCATTTGCAGATTGTTCATGTCGTCTCCTCATGATAAGCTAGAGCCGAATAGGTTTAAAAATATTGCCTTGAGTTCTGCTGTCTCAAAGTTAAGTCTACCACATCGGTATGCTGATTGCAAGCGTTTCATGATATCATCATGCTTGCCTAGGAATGGTTTATCGGGTCTTACTCGTGTCGGCACCGTGGTCTTGACGCGGCAGTGTTCGGGAGTCCTGTCCGATAGGATATAATATGCGTCAAATGTGGCGGTTTCAAGGTGGCTCCAGATTGAGAACCTACCCTCGTCTGTTTCTATGGTATAATTGTAAGTGTCCCGTGAGGTGTCAAGTGGAGCGATTAATTCGTGCGTGTCGTCCTGGAACTTGTTGTTGATGGCATATTCCGCGTAATCCGGGTTGTTTTCCAGCATGAATTTTCCGAACCGCGAATGCGCCACCTTGGATGAAAAGCCCTTGTAGTCGGCCTTTTCGACAGCTATGTAACCTTTGGCATACATCTGAATTGGCTTGCGCTGTTGCTCCATGTGTATGCCATAGGCTGAAAAATATGGGTTGGCAAGCGAGGTCGCGTTACTGAGTGCAATGACGCGGGTCTTATCCTTATACCTGTCTACAGTGTTATAGAACTCTGCAAACATCCATACCTCGCCAGACAGATACGCATTGGATTTTTTGTTCGGGAAAATTTCGTCAAATATAATATATCTCACATTAGGAAACGCTACGCTCTTGAGATTTCCCGACGTGCTGAGTGCTATAATGAAACCGATGGTTTTCCAGGAATGTTTTCCGTCGTCGCGTTTGCGTCCCATCTGTAGGGCCATTCCTTCTACCTGGAATTCATAGCCCGGAAACTGACCGGCCATGTCGTCAAAGAAAGTGGGCTTTATGCGCTTTAATTCCTCCTCGCTCCGGCGCAAGTAGATGAACTGATAGCCCTTGTGCAGATACTTGTTGATACAGAACTGGAGAGAGTCGAAAGTCTTGCCAAGACCGCGCGCCCCCATGATAAAATTCCACATCGCGTTATGCGAGAGGATATCATGTAGGTCATAATAGTCGGTCTCCGCGACTTTCATAATTACAAATGCCTCCTAATCTGCCATTCGCTCGCATATCCCATTTGCTGGCTGGCTGACTTCTTGGTCGGGCCGTTCCCTGGGCCACCGTGAGACCATACGGTGTTGGTGTCTTCTGTGAAGATTTCCTCATGGTCAAATGAGGGATTATGTCCAGACCATGTGATAAGCAGAATGTCAGCGGCTTGCGCTTTCTTGATTCCATCGGCCACAGACGTGTTGGATGAAGAACACACTAGATTTCCCTTGCCCGCCTCGTTTCCCGTCCAGGTTCCTACAAGGTCTCTGCCTATGCCAAAATGAAAAGCCGACCATATCAGACCGGAACAATCTGTGTATCCTGTTTGGTCGGGATTGAGCCGACCGGCACCCTGGCCGTAGGCGAATTTTCCGGCCCTATCTGCTATCCATTGTAGCACTTTCTTTGCGTCGTCGCTCGCGTTTCCTGATGATGAACCGCCGCCGGTGTTGCCGCCAGATATGTCCTGGCCGCCTGTTGACTGGGCTATCCAAGTCTGAGCGGCATATGGATATGCTACATATGATTTTCCGTCAAAAGTGACGATAAGATTATCACCTTGAAGATGAACGGATATGCGTTTAGGCTGGGACGGGGTAACGCCGGGTTGGTTGTTGCCCCCGGGATTGCCCGACCCTCCCCCAATCTGCCCAAAGTCCGGGGGGTCTGATTTGCCGTCCCATCCTTTGAGCAGATTGTAGGCAGTTTCGTATCGATTGCGGTACCGTCCCAAAATTCCATCGGCTAGTATGCCTGTGTAGACTCTGTAAAGGTCTGCCGTCCCGCCGACCGAACCGATGACCGCCAGGGCCTGGCGCGGCGACTGGTGGTAGGCACACATGAACATGATTCTGGCCTGTATGTTGGCGGCGGGCATTCCCACATTGTCACAGACTTTTGAATAATTTTGATAGTCTGAGTCCCACGTATTCTGCTGGCCCTGGTGGTTCTTCGGGTTCTTTGCCCAAGTACGCCATGCGTTCGCCTCTGCATTGGTAACATATCTTGAATTAAAGTCGATGTTGTTCGCCTCTACCTGGGACGCGAGCGTAGGCGCGGCGGTCTTGAATGCATTGTACCCGTCCGGGTCGGTGCCCGCGCAAGTACGAATCAACTGGGCCGCTCGCGTCCCGTACCATTGCATCATGCCAAGCGTGATAGGGTCGTTCAGATTCACAGCCGCCCAATTGTGGTTGCTTTCGACTCGCCCTATCACATACATGGCATACATGCTTTGGGAACTCATGCGGCTACGCCCTTGGAATAGCTCAAATAAATTTCAGTACCGTCCGCTAGATTATCGGTGCAAGCGATAGAGCAACGGTGCGCCTGGGCTGAATCATTGTCGTTCGTATATAGTAATTTATTTATACTATTGGGAACGTATGTGTTGTTGGCCCACGACCCGGCGTTGCTGACGGATACGAACGGTGAGTAGGAATTCGTAGCTCCAGTAATCTTCATTTGGATATTTACAGAATAGATTCCGGCTGTCGCCCACGCTTCTCCGTGAATGACATTGCCGTGGCCGTTGGCTCCGTATACCTCGCCTTTCCAAGAATTTCTATATGAATGACTGGAGTCCAGGCAGTTGCTGATGATTCGCATAAGCTCGCGATTACCATTATCATTCGGATGGATGGAGTAATCCGACGACCAACGCTCATTGCCAGCCAGCCATTCCCACCCATACGGAATTTCAACAACACCGCGAACACGACTCAATGCCAGTTCGATGGCGTGTACCGTGTTCATGATGTTCCCATGGTATCGGTCGCCACCGTAGAATCCAAGCAGACACGGGATGGCGAACACGCGGGCGTTGGGAAAATTGGTGATGGCGTACCGGTAGAGAGCCTGGGCGGCTGAGGTCACGTCATCCAACTTCTGGAGTTTGTCGTTGGCACCGCCTACAATGACAATGTGGGTGACCGCGTTCTTATCACCGGAAAAACTTTGAAGTTCAGACATGAAAGTGGGGCCATTGACGTATCCGGCATTGTTAGCGGATATGTTGGTCACGGTGCTTTCACGTTCCGCGCCTATCATGTTAGCCCACGACTGGGTCAGGGCGCTGGCTCCGGTGCCGTAGCTGATACTGTCGCCAATGATAATCATATTTTCCTGGATAAGCCCCTTGGGCCAGATGGCGAAACGCTTATCGGATATGTCCTTGGGATATGCTACGCCCTTATCCTCTTTCTTGGCCTTGTTGTCGTCGGCTTCGGCCTTGGCCTGTTTGGCGATGGCGTTCGCTTCATTTGAAACAGTGGTCGCCGTGTCGGCTGACGTTTTGGCGTTGGTCGCGGTCGTGGCGGCCGCGTTCGCCGTGTTCAGGGCGTTGCTCGCGTCACTGCTTGCCTGAGAGGAATTTGAAAGAGCCTTGTTGGCTGTCGTGGTCGCGGTGTCGGCCTTGGTCTGTGCCGACTTGGCTTCTGTAATCGCATTGCTGGCCGAATCGGTGGCCCCGAAAAGGGTTTCGTCAATCTTGGCCATATCCCCGGTGTAATCGCCAAGAAAAGAAACGCGGTCACTGCCGTTATCACTGTATTGTGTCAGACCGTAATGTGTGGTATGATTCTGACTAGGCATTTCCTATCCTTTTCTCCAGGTTCCTGACCCTTATCTCCAAGTCGTTCAATTTCAGGTCTATTTTCTTCATGTCGGAATTGTAGTCATCCAACAGTGCTATTCTATCATTGGGTGCGTATTGCGTCAAACCAAGATTTGGTGTATGATTCCTACTGGGCATTGGTGCTCCTGGGCTTGTATCTTACAATGTTGTCCTCACCGATATAGAGCCGGTCATAGTCAGCGGCGGTGATTCCAAGCTCACTGTCGTCCGGTACGGTCGGTGCCGTCTGAGTGAAAGCGTCGTCTATCGATTGAAACGCGGGGTTGATATCCGTCAGGAACGATGGTTTATCCTGTGGCGAAAATTGAGGCAGTTTCAGATTCTTGGTCTTAGAGCTACTGGACATTGTTCTCTCCTATCAATTGCCGTTGCTGAAAGCGTTTGCCGATGGATTGCGCCGTAGGAATATTTTTGCGAGCTGTTGTTCGTTGGGCGTGGTAGGCTGTTGTGGATTGAGCCACAGAATGTCATCAGCGGTGATATCGCCTTTGACGGCATTGACCAAATGCACGCTGTGCATGTCAAACATGCGCGGTTCCACTTTCAGCGCGTCAAACTGGGCGGGCGTGAGATTCAGAGAATCAAAGTCCATGACGAAAAGCCCATGCACGCGGTCAGCGTCATAGATATCATCCAAAGCCTGTTGCAACGGCACCATTCTACCATATGCAGACGACCATACCATGACATTGTCGGTCTGGCCCGCGTCATGGATAAGCTGGATAAGTTCATCCCTGAGGTTCTCAAAGTCGGTATGGTACTGTTCCTGGAATTTCTGCCAGGCTTTCTCCGTATCCATGCCCCATTGTGTGACCTGTTTGAGATAACGCTCCCATTCCCTTTGAATTATCTCCAGGCCGTGCCGTAGCTTCTCAAGAATTTCAAGATAGCTCATACCGTCGCGCATGGTAAACGGCTGAGAGGATGAAACGCGAGGGAACGGCGGCCACGGGTACGCGCCCTGGCCTGTGCCTGTATCCGGCATACCGGGTGTTATATCATCTACCATAGCAGTGTCCTATCATATCCGCGCGGTGCCATACTGTCCATTGTATCACTGACCCCCATGAAAAGCGAGCCAAGCTCCGTGATTATCATCATGTCCACATTGATAAGGCTGGCACGATAGCGCTGTATCAGGTCGCTTGTCGGCAGACCGCTGTATCCTGTAGTCTGGGTGTTGCCGTTGCCCTTGCTTTGTGAGGACGAAAAGTCCGTAGAGCTTGTGTTCGTGCCGGTGGCGTTCGTTTCGGCTGAGGTATCCTGGTGGTTTTTTGCGTCGATGTCCTGAATGTTCCCGGCATAGTCGCCGGTGCCGGATAGTTGAGCGTCGGGAGCCACGCTGTCCACAGTCCTTTGCTGATTGTGTGAATCCGTGGTAGTATCGGTCTTGGACTGGGTTTTGTCCTCACTGCTGGATTTTGAACTCATTTGGGAGTCGGTATCATTACTTGATATGGACTGTATGCTCATGGTACTGAGCGGGTCAAATTTCAGCCGGTCGGATTCGTACATCCTGTTGTAGTATGGCATGATTTCATTCATGGTTCTCCGCAAATAGAATACGAATTGCTCCGGTGTTTCGACACCGATTTCTCTTAGCGCATAATGGGCGACAATCTTATGGTTCAGCGTAGAGCGATAGTCTTCATCAAAGATAGGGTATTTATCCAGGCCCAATTTTTCGTCCGTATCGTAGCCCAATGACACCAGACCGCCTAGTTTTATGGTATAGTCAGAGCCATATGTCTGTATCTTGCAGTCGCTGTAGTCAGTCACTGGTACCGCCCCCTATGGTCGCGTCAGTCGTGTTGTCGCTCCAGTCAACACCCACGATGATACCGTCGCCACCGAACATGTTGTTGATTTGGTCACACGCCTGTTGGCGTGTTTTAAGAAACGCGAGTCTGAAAACGTCGGTCTTCTCTGCTCCCGCCTCCACTTCATCGGATATGAGCCGCTCTTTCTTCTCCGTGTTGGAGTTCGATATTCCAAGAAAACTGATAGCCTCGTTCCAAACCTGGGCTTTTGCGTTCAAAAGTTTGTCAGCGATATATTCTCCGCTGTTGGGTATGTTCTGGACGACCTGGTTGATATTGTCCAAGTTGTCGTATGCTATGACTATAGGCGCGCCGTCATTCTTCTGTTTCAAAAGATTTTCGATGGTGAGCTTCTGTGTCTCTGTGGTAACGACAATCTGCGGCCATACGCTGTTGTCGATATTCACGTCAAAAGCGCGGTCTATGGCCGCTAGTCGGGTGGCATACAGATACATAACGTCGTGCAACGGTGTGCGCAACATGTTGTCCCAAATGGGAACGCATTCGTCCGGCTGAAGTTTTCTGTAGGAATAGTCAACACCGTAAGGCGTGTATGAGGTGGGGTTCAGGTACGTGTTCTGAAAACCCATGTTGGAGCATTCCGTCACCATGTAGCGCAAACGGATTTTATCGTAGAAGAAAATTAGAGGCATTCCCCCATTTTCAAATAATCTAAGTTCGATGAATCTTTCATCAATGCCCGGTGGCAGACCTTGCCAGGAGAACCGGCTCACCGCCAATTGCTTAAGCAAGTGATAGTACATGCCTATATTGACATAACGGCGGTTTTCCGTCGCGTTGTTCCCGACGTTTTTCGCGTCGCCCGGGAACAATGCCTCGTAGTTGTCTTTCTGGAGTTCGTACTTTGCTTTGCGTCTGCTCATGTCAGTATTCTATCCCCTCTAGTGGCTGTTGGTCGGCAAAGTCCATGGTGCCGATATCGTTCGGATTACGATATACGGTCACGCCTTTTTCAAAGATTCCGCGAATCGTCATGCGATATGGTTCAGGGCACAAGGCTGACGAAAGAAACGTCTCGCTCATTTTCCAATAGGTGGCCCGTGTCATGACCTGGAGATTCTGGGGCGGCGTGGCGAACCTTTGAACAGAGTAGCCGTATCTCAAAAAATACTCGCCAATGTTCGCCATAGCCGCTTGCGGGAGCGTCTTGAACTTTATCAGCAAATGGCAGTTATCTGTAGCAAAGTTGAAGTTGTCCCCGCCAATCTGACCGGAAACACTGGGCTCCATGAGCTTAGCGTCCTGGAGTTTCGCGTTTATCCCGGCTATCTGGTTTCGATAGTCTCCGCGCATGGCTTGGTTCGCATAGGCAACATTCAGATTATTTGCCTCTGTAGCCTGTCGGTTCGCCAGGTTGGTGTTCTGCTGGTTGAACTGCATATTTTGAGAATTGTTGATGGAGTTGAACGCTATGGATTCAGTCGTGTTCACGGCTGTCCCGATGGCACCGCCAATGTTCCCGCCAAGCAACTGACCGACACCACTGGTTGCGCCCGATACGCCTGTTTCAATATTTCTGATAAGCGTACGCTCTCCGGCCTGAGCGTTCTGTTGGTCGGTGTTCTGCTGACGGAATCGATTCCCCTGAGCCGTAGCCGCCTCCGATTGCTGAATTCCCATCTGGGCTTTCTGCTGAGACCAACTGGCTGATTGATACGACCATGCGATGGAGCGACGATTTGAGGTCATGTACGCCAAACTTTGGTTATTTACAATATTTGTTGTAGGCAGATTATCCAACACAAGCGCCATATCCAAATATTCGTCCGGTCGCCAAGCAGAAGACCACGGCAGAGGACTGTTCGGGTCTTTTGCCGTGTCAATGTATCGCGGGAAAAACACCATTCGTGGCGACGGCTGGGCCAGGAACATGATTCTCCTGAAAACCAGGTCGTTGGAATTCACCGTTTCCGGCCTTATGATAAGCACCTGGCCGTTCTGTATCGTACATTCTATTTCCGAATAAGGGAACATGGTCAGCTTATCGCGCAACATCCTGTAGCGGTCTGGAATGTCGAATTTGTCACGAAAATTCGCAATTTTCAAAAAGTCTCTTTCCAGACCGTCCTGAGTCCTGAAACCTATGGTGTGGGCGATAAGACCGCTAGGGAGATTGTTTTGTGTGACCCAATTCCCATTGTTGTTGAATTCAGGAACGTACGGTACGAATGTGATATTTACGATTCCCTGAGATACTAGCGGATATCCCGATATGGCGTTCATGAATTCCGGCAAGCGTGTTCCATCGGGAATTACGTACACAGACGTTCCCGTAGGGAACATTTCAAAAGCACTGCCCCTCGCTGATTTCAGGTCGTTGGCATTGCTCGCGTCCGGCCATTTTGAATCAAGTTCCACAGTTGACGTGATGATTGCGGAAAACGAGAATTGCCCGCCGTTGTCTGGCCTTTGCGTCCCCATTATACCCTTGGATTCCACAGAGTCAACATTATACTGTGACCCAACGTCCAGACCCTCCGGTATTTCAAGTTTGCTACGCTTATCGGCCAGATTCTTTTTCTCTGCCGCGATGGCGATATGCCCATGGTCAACATAGCACCTACCGAAACGAATGTCAAACTGGAAACTTGTCCACACGTCCAACATAAGATAGAGTGCGGTCACGCCTCCAGCCGCCCATTTCACATCCTGGATGAAGTAGTACCAAGTCCTCTCATTGCCCGGTCTCCCATATGATACGCAAACGTAATTATACCGGCACGCCATGTCGAAAGGCATGGCAAGCTTTATCGGCTCCCCGAAACGTACCATGGTCTGGCGGGTCAGGACGACGGTCTCGCTTTTGTCCTCCAGGGATTCAAAATATTTATCACGCGCGGCCGCGTCGTCAAAGCGTACGATATCGCGGTATGTGCTGTCCCACGGGACGTTGCAGAGCATGACGCGTGATTTCGGTTGCCACATGGTATAGTCGTGGGTGTTCTCATACTCACCGATATCCATGGGGCGCGAGCCGTCAGGTAGCGTGTTCGCCATATCAAGTCTCCTATGAAAAATGGGCCATAGCCTAAGCTATGACCCATTATAGCACCGTCAGTGACGGAACGCAAACATCACTTGGTGGTCTGACCTTGCGTGCCACCCGCGGCGGTGACCTTGTAGGTCACGTCCTTGGGCGGTATCCCCATCAGTCGCGTGGTCAGCACCACATCATCGGTGCCGTTCGCGGTAAGAATTCTGCCGTTGGCGATGGTCGCGTCGCCGGATTTGACGGCCAGCAGAACCATGTTGGACACGTCAATCTTGCGCCCGTCAGTCAGATAGCCCGTGAAGTTGAGCTTGGTGGGCTGACCCTGGACGACCTGTTTTTGGTCGGGGTCTGCCTCGTAGCTCACCAGGAGCTGGGGATTGAAACCAAGCACACCGTCGCCAACCACCGGCACTTCAAGGTCAGCGCTGGTTTCCATGGGAACTTCGGGGTGCTCAGGGTCAATGTACGTGGCGGTCGCATGCACCGGGATAACGGCGTTCGGTTCATCGATACCCACATACAGCATACCAAACTTATCGACAGAAGTCCACTGGCTACGCTGTTTCTCAGTGTCGCCAATCTCGTAGGTGACACCAGAGGTCTTGTATGCGTTGGGGTTGGAATCCTCTGAATTGGTCAGAGTGGAAACCAACTGGACGATACCGCCACGGGTCACGTCGGTAGGAGTTGAGGTCTGCCCGGTATACCGTGCAATATGAACCTCAAACTCTGGCTTTGACGCGACGACTTTCTTCGGGTCAATGATGGTAATCTTGGAACCCGGCCCTGTCCAGAACAGCGCGGCGGGAGCGAACGGCGACACCGACAGAGTCGCCCAATGATGGAGATAGAAGTTCTCTCCCATCGATACGGCGTTCCGTTGGTTGGTGACCTCACGCAAGTTGTCCAGACGGAAAAGAAAGTCTTTGGTTGTGAGGATGGCTTGGAATCCCTTGATATGGATATCCTCCGGCAAGACGGATATGATACGGTATGGAATCTCAGCGCGGTCAATCTGGAAAAACTCAGCATAGGCCATGACGTCCAGACCGGCAAGCGTGTCGGGCGACGCAATGAGCATAAGGTCGTCACGCTTGGCGACCGTAGGCCAGTGCTTAGCGTTGTATTGGGTCTGTGGGCGAATCATCATTTTGTTGCCCATGGAGCGAATCTCGCGCAAAAGGGTCTGTGCCTGTTCCTTGGTGGAACCCGCGGCCGACACGTCGGGAACCTGGACACGCCAGTAGCCGCCAAGACGCGCATATTCAGCGAACAGCGAATTTGTCGCCAGATTGATATCAAGTTCATCAGAGGTCTTGGCCGCGCCCATGATGGCCGACACCAGACGACCAATGCCGTTTTCCTCCAAAAATGCGGCATTGAGCTGGGCACGGTTGATGGTGGCCGGATACCAGTGTTCGTAATTACGCTGATGGTAGACAGCGTCCACTGGCACCTTGAACGTCCCAAAATTATCCTGGGAGAGGTACTCAGAATGCGGGTCATAGACATGGGCCTTGATTAAGCCCACAGCAATTTCCTGGAACGTGTTGCCGTACTTCATAGCCGACCGATTGAACTCTTTCCAGGGATCCTCCCACTCTGTGGTGTTGAGCCAGGTTCCCCCGATTCTGTTCATGAGTGTGTTATAGAAACTGTTCCAGAAGCTAAAATTGCCTTGCAGATGTTCAAGGGTGGTACGGATTCCCGCCTGTGTAGCGGATGGAATTCGCGCCTGATACGCCGGTGTCTGCTCTGCCCTGATAGCGTCAACAATTTCTTCATTCGACATTTCGGTGATAGGCCGGATGATATCATCGTTGGCGTTGTTGGAGCCTTTCCCGCTGATTGCGCCGCTTGCCATTTTCTTTCCTCTCCTACTTTTCGATTCCGAAAAGCTGTTCTATGGTCTTTATTGTACCACTGTTTTCTTGATTTGGCGCGCCGTTGCCTGAATCACTGTCATTGTCCTGACCGGTGTCGTCCTCGCCGTTGGAGTCCATGATACTGGCTACAGACTTGCGCAATTCCTCAATCACGCCAGCCTGTTGGCTGACGATATCGTTCAGGTGCTTAATCTGTACGCGCATGTCGTTTTCCTGGTTGTCGTCACCGGAATCATTAGAGTCGTTCTCTTGATTGTCTTCGCTCTCAGCAGATTCCTGGTGGTCGCTCAGGTCGTCGTTCGGGGTGTCGGGCTTGCCCTCGTTCTGGGTGTCGTCCTTTTTGTCGTCTTCTGTGTCGTCAGCCATTATCATCCGTCCTAGTCGTATAAGTGCCGCCCACGCCTTTCAGCATGGGCGACGATAGCGTGAGCGTGGGAGCGGCGGTATCGCGTTGTGGCACCACACCATAGCTTTCGGTGGGCGTAACTTAATACGGGTCTCCGGCACCTAATCGCCTAGCACGGCCACCGCCTCGCTCACTGCCATTATAGCACGAATTCCTCGCCAGCGCCATTCTTCTGCACTGAACCGGCCCGAAAGTCCTCATAGTCGATAACATGGCTCATTGGAGTGCCCGCCAGATTGTTGACGGTGGTGCCGTCCATCAGCCGCATGGCATACCGGCGTACCCCAAGCACCCTCATATCCTTGTACCGTCTCTCCACTTTCCAGGCTCCCAATTTGGTGTCATTGACCTCTATGTCGTTCGGGTCGTCGGTCGTATCAAGGATAATGCTGTCTGTATCGGCATACACCAGGTGTCCTATATTCGCGTGCATGGCCTTAAGCAGTTTGCGACGCGCGAAAGAAGTCGCCCACATGGCGACCGGGGGATAGGATACCGTCCTGTCGCTGTCGTCCTTGACCACACCCCATGTCGCGGGCGCGTCGTCGTCCATCCATTCAGGCATGAGCTTTCTGTTGTCGCCAAAGCTCCCGAATTTCCCTATAAAACTGTTCAACATCATCTTATCTAAGGCGCGCGTGCCCTCGCGGTCTCTTGACTTGCGTTTGTACCATTCGTCCACATACAGCGAAAACATGCCCTTGCACGCCGCAAATTTATACCCCTCAATCTCCTCTACTATCCTTACCTCATAGTACTCTTTCAGAGTCGCCATGTCAACATCGGTTATCCATCGTGTGATATATCCCCCTGTATCCTCTGACATTTCATCGCGGCTCCCGAAAAGCATGCCGGCATATGGTATGCACCCGTCCTTGATATGAGCACGAAAGGTGAGACGGTCAAGATGGTACGGCATTTTCCCGTCGTCCTCATATGCTCCATCATAGTGTTCCGGCAGACCGTAGGGCATGGCATTATGCCTCGCCGCGTCCGGGTACATGCTGTTGCAGTCATATGACACCCCATTGTGCCACTCTCCCGTCCTGGCATACACTATGCCGCCATGATACGCCTGACGCATGTCGCTTGTCCAGATATCCGACTTGGGGAAACGCTGAAAATACTCACCGTACCCGTACATGTCGCGGTATTCAGCCATCGCGGCGCTACCGGCGGTGGGCGAACATATGCCAAGCTCCATGAGCTTATCGGCTATCCGCGTATACATATCCAGTTTGCTTGTGCCGCCAAAAGTCTCAAAAAGTTCCGTCTGTCCCGTATGTGGCAGTATGTTTTCGACATTGTATATCCTGAGCGTGACCTTTCCGGTCGGCCTGACCGATATCCTGTAGACATGCCCATTGATTCCGCGCGTCACGTCAAATGTCTTCACACCGCTGGTGCTCAATCCGTAGCCATGAAAATGCAAGTC